>JABUBP010000232.1_pt1 | contig 14192 bp, 17 predicted proteins | sample 7240331 | NCBI WGS metagenome assembly JABUBP01 (sample SAMN07256347, study PRJNA390944) | subsurface metagenome | isolation source: Methane hydrate marine sediment | place: Pacific Ocean: Eastern North Pacific, ODP site 1244 | collected 2002 | reverse complement strand
CTCAGGGGGGTTGCATTATCGTTTTATTTGTGCTATACTAATTCAACAGAATAGCGGAAAAGAAAAAGAAGTGGGGAGAGCCCACTTTTTTGTTTCATAGGAGAAGAGCTTGGCATAGAGGCTCTCTGCCCTTGCCGCCACCTCCTCGTTGTCCGTGGATAGCGGGCAGAGGTGAACCTGATAGGGAGCGATGGGGGTGGGCCAGATGATACCATTTTCATCGTGATACTGCTCGATGGCAGCGGCGAGGAGCCGCCCGATGCCGATGCCATAGCAACCCATAAGGATGGGGCGTGCCACCCCATCACGGTTGAGGAAGGTGGCCCCCATCCGCTCGCTGAAGAAGCTGCCCAGTTTAAAGACATGCCCCACCTCAATGCCACGGGTGGTGAGGAGCGGTGCGCCGCACCTGAGGCAGCCATCGCCTGCTTGAGCGGTGGCAATGTCTACCATCAGGTCGATGGCGAAATCGCGCGGGTAGTTGACATTTCTCATATGGGTATCGGGCTTATTTGCCCCGGCAACGAGGTTCGCCCCTAAGGTTATCGAGCGGTCTCCAACCCGCTTGACCCCGCTGAGTCCTAATGGAGAGGCGGAGCCTGCCACCAGGCCAGCTTTCGCTACCTCCTCCTCTTGGGCCAGGCGCAGCTCATGGCAGCCGAGGGCGTTCTTCAGCTTCACCTCGTTTACCTCAAGGTCGCCTCGGATAGCGACGAATACTATATCTCCATCGGCGGCGTAGAAGACCGCTTTGAGGGTCTGGCTCTCGGGTATGCCGAGGAAGCTTGACACCTCTTTGATGGTTATCTTGCCCGGGGTAGCCACCTCCTCCATGGGGAGCATTTCGCTCTTTTCGCTCTCTCCACCCACCTCACCGCCGCGGGGCTTTACGCTTTCCGCCTTCTCCACATTCGCGGCGTAGTCGCATTTGGAGCAATTGAGAATGACGTCCTCGCCGCTCTCTGCGATGACCATGAACTCATGTGACTCCTTGCCCCCGATGGCGCCGCTATCGGCCTCCACCACCACGGAATCGAGGCCGCAGCGCTCATAGATTCTCTTGTAAGCCCCGATCATCTTCTGGTAGGTTATGTTCAGGGCTTCCTCGTCGGTATCGAAGCTATACAAATCCTTCATGCCGAACTCGCGGACGCGCATCAGGCCTCCCCGGGGACGCGGCTCATCGCGAAACTTGGTCTGTATCTGGTACAGTAGCAAGGGGAGGTCGCGGTAGCTCTGCACGTTGCGCTTGACCAACTCGGTGATAACTTCCTCATGTGTGGGGCCCAGGACGAGCGGGCGCTCACGGCGGTCGCTCAGGGTGAACAGGCTCTTGCCGAAGGCGAGGTCGCGCTCCGTTTCCCGCCACATCTCCAGCGGCTGGAGCACCGGCATCTGCAGCTCCTGACCGCCTACCGCGTTCATCTCCTCGCGGATGATATTCTCGATCTTCTGCAGCGCCCGCAAAGCCAGGGGCAGGTAGCTATAGACCCCCGCTGCCAGCTGGTGGATCATCCCCGCCTTAAGCAGCAGTTGATGGCTAACATTCTCCGCCTCCGCCGGCCTCTGCCGCAATGTCTTACCGAATAGGTTAGATAGTCTCATGATTTGTACTATTATACTTTACATTGATAACTGTAGGGGGTGGCATTTTTCTAAAACAAGTTCTTACTAGCGAAAACTTCCCCCACCTTCGTAACATTACAGGTACAACCTTGTGCCACAATTTTGGCGGATAACGATAGTAGCCAGCTTTTCTGTTTGAGTGCGAGTACTTCCAATGTATTTCGAAATCCTTTTCCATTAGATTAACTATCTCATTGAAATCGTTTTTTTCAACTGGTGATTCAAGTAAGCGCGTGCTTACTTCAGTTCCATACCAGTCTTTAGAATATATGAACAGGCATGGTCTATGTTTATCTAGTTTTTGAGCTTCAGGCATATCCAAGCTAAGAAGCGGGAAGTTGGGCGGAAAATATTTCACGAATCTCTTATGCAGATGTCTGTTCAGCTTTAACTCAGCTTCCGTTACATATAAGTTTTCAGTGCCTCTGGTTTGTACCAAGTTAAACTCTGCCCTTATTTTTATTTTTGCAACAACTGTGCCGTCACTTGTTTTAGTAATTCTTGTACTGGAAAGATTAAACTCCATTAATGGGTCTGTTACTATTACCTTTGATCTTCGTATCCACCAAGTCGAAATTGCTGTTATGAGCACGATGAATGCAGTAGCGCCTGTACTAATGCCTGTCAAAATTTGCCAATCCATCGAATTTGCCCACGACCGCTATTATAATACTACCTTGTCATCTTCCTGACGAAGGTTATCAAGAAAAGCGCCATCATGAAAACGCCGATAAAAGCTTCCGCTGCTCCTAATGCTTTTACCCATCTATCTGGAGCGGAAACCCAAGCGCCGTATCCCAATGCGGTGAAAGAGATGGCGCTGAAGTAAAGAGCCTGTAGAAATGACAGCGCGCTGGCTGTGTAAATGCCTGCCATGACTAATACAATAATAAAGGCACTGATGACGATGTTAAGGGGCCTTTCCCCATACCCGCATAGCCCCTTAATTATTGTCAGCCACAGCCAGGTGCCAACGCGCTTCGAATAAATGATGCTCTGCAATTGGTATAGAGTTTTTCCCCACTGATATCGAGTTTTTGTGGTCGAAGGGGCTTCTGGCAGAGCTTTGGGGGGCGGTGGTGAACATATAGCTTTTCTCCGCACCTCCATCTCGCGAAAGAAAAACTTACCTGCCAATTCATACATGCCTGCTTCTGTATGCCATTGTTTTAATGAGCGATAGATACTCTCAGCTGCTTTGAAACACGCCTCTTTTTCCTCCCCTACTATATAGTCTGGCCCCCAGTCTACATTTTGCAGTCTGGTATTTGAGTCTATACTAATGCCATCCAAGTAGGCAAGGTGGAGAGTGGCATACATAAGGTTTGTATCTCTCAGGTTCGCATCCTTCAGTTGAGCGCCTTGCAGGTCTGCGTATTCAAGTATGGCTCCTTGTAGGTCAGTGCTCCAAAGTACGGCTCCTTGCAGTTCGGCGCTCATAAGGCTTGATCCGCACAAATTGGCGTCTGAGAGGAATGATTGTTGTAGTCTGGCCTTGAAGAGGATAGCGTCTTGCAGTTTGGCGGAAAACAGACTAGCCCCTTGCATGTAAGCCTCTGCTAGCCTTGCCCCTTGCAGGTTGGCATAGTCGAGGTGGGCCCCTTTGAGATTAGCCCACTCGAGGATAATGCCATGCAGGTCGATTGGTGGTTTGCCTGGTGGAATGAATCCCATGCCATTAGCGCAAACCCACCCAGGAGAGAGGTCTATTCCCTCTAAGTTCCTTCCTGAAAGGTCAAGCCCCTCTGGGCCGCCGTGCTTCTTTATCATCTTGAGGACATCACTTCTGGTCAGGGGCTTTTCTTTCTTCTTCGACATCCTTGTGCCCTTTAGATTCCCTCCACCTCCGCCATTAGCGCAGTTAAGAAATCGGCCTCCTCCACCGTTCGCACCTGCTCCCCCTTGCGGAAGATGACTCCCCGCCCCTTGCCGCAGGCGATGCCTACATCGGCATCGCGCGCCTCGCCGGGGCCGTTTACTACGCACCCCATCACCGCCACCTTTATCGGTTTTTCGAGTTTTTCGAACTTTACCAGGCGCTCCTCTACGGCGTTCGCCAACGCAATTATATCAACCTCGGCACGCCCGCAGGAGGGGCAGCTTATCAGGGTGGGGCCGCGCTGGCTCAGGTCGAGCGCTTTAAGAATCTCGTAGCCGGCGAAGACCTCCTCGCAGGGGTCGCCGCTGAGCGAGACGCGAATGGTGTCCCCGATCCCTTGGTGAAGCAGGATGCCAATGCCCACGGCGCTCCTGATGACTCCCCTTCTCGGGGTGCCCGCCTCGGTTATGCCCAGGTGAATGGGGTAGGGCGTCCGCTTTGCCAGCGCCTTATTCGCCGCTACCGTATCGGGCACATCGAAGGCCTTGAGCGATACCTTTATTAGTTCGAAATCGAGGCTTTCGAGCAAGTGAATCTCGTCTAAGGCGGCGCTTACCATCCGGTCTACGATGGTTTGCTCATGCTTTCCTGCTTTGTGCAAAATGGGCAGACTCCCGGCGTTCACCCCGATCCTTATGGGGATTTCTCGCTCTTTAGCGGCCAGAACTACCTCTTTGATCTGCTCAGGTTCTTGGATATTTCCGCCTCAATGGCGATAGTCGAAGTGGATGTCGGCAATGAGGGGGATGGCGATCCCGTGCTTTATTGCGGGGATGGCTGCGGCAGCCTCGCCGTCGGGGACAGCTACGCGCACCAGCTGGCAGCCGCATTCCTCCAGCTGGCGAATCTGGTCTATGGTCGCCCGGGCGTTGCGGGTGTCGGTCTTGGCCATCGACTGGACCACGACCGTCGACCCGCCTCCCACGGTGACATCGCCTATGCTAATGGGTCGGGACATGCGGCGCCGCATCATTGGATAAAACCTTCCCCCCTTATGAGGCGCATCACGTCATTATAGCTTACCAGCACGATCAGCATAAGTAATAGGGCGAAGCCGATGAGGTGGATCAGGCCCTCCTTTTTTGCCGATATTCTTTTTCCCCGCCTGATGCCCTCGATGGCGACAAAAACGATCCTTCCCCCATCAAGGCCGGGGATGGGGAGCAGGTTGACTATTGCCAGGCTCACGCTGATGAGTGCGGCAAGCCGTATCAGGGGCTCAGCTCCCAGTGCGGCAACCTCGCCGGTCATCTGGGCGATGCCAATGGGGCCAGCGACCGCGTCCTTCAGCGGCACTTCCCCTGCAATGAGGCTGGCGAGGGCATCTTTCGCCGCCACCCACAACCGCCCGTACTCGCCAAGCCCCTTGGGGATGGCTTCCCAGGGTGGATAAGCGCTGGTTTCCCTGAGAGGGCCCATCCCGATGCCAATCGGCCCTTCCCCCTCGGGCGTTTCCTCTTCCGTTCGCGGGGTTAGGGTCGTCTCGAACTCGGTGGCATCCCTCCTTAGGAGAAGAGTGACCTCCTCGCCAGGCTTGTACTCTATCGCTTGTTGCACCTCTTCCAAGGTCTTGACCTCTTGCCCGTCAATGCTCAGGATAATGTCGCCTGTTTCAATGCCGGCTAATTCGGCTGGCGAGCTCTCGGCGACACTTTCGATCTGAATCCCCCCGTCCTCCACTGGGCGCGCCATCGGTATCATGTAGGCTATGGGGAGAAGGAGGAGGGGAAACAGGAGCATAAAGAGCGACCCGGCACTGAGGACGAGGAGCCTCGTTTTAATGCTCTTCCCCGCCAGGCTACCGGGCACATCGGGGTCCTCCTCCCCTGCCATCCGGCAAAAGCCGCCGAGAGGGATGAGGTTCAATGAGTAAATCGTTTCCCCCCTCTTGAAACTGAGGAGGCGAGGCGGAAACCCTAAACCCAGCTCCTCAACCTTTACTTTGGAGCGTTTGGCGGTAATAAAGTGACCCAGTTCGTGGACCAGGATGGCCACCATAAGAATGGCTAAGAAGATGAGTATGCTTATAAATATGCTCATCTGTGCATCCTCTCTCTGGCCCAGGCATCAGCGGCGAGCACATCCTCCAGCGAGGGGTTGGGGATGCTCTGGTGCTCCTCCAGGCTCTCTGCCACGAGCTTTGGGATGTTCATAAAGCCGATGCGCTCCTCCAGGAAGAGCGCCACCGCCACCTCATCGGCGGCGGAGAGCACCGCGGGGTAGGTGCCTCCTTTTCGACCTGCTTCCAGCGCTAATCTTAGGCAGGGGAATTTTTCCCTGTCGGGGGGTTCAAAAGTAAGGGCGCTTATGCTTGAAAAATCGATGTGGGGAAGCTTATTAGGCAGTCGCTCCGGATAAAACAGGGCGTATTGAATGGGCAGGCGCATGTCCGGGGAACTAAGCTGAGCCTTGATAGAGCCGTCGACAAATTCAACCATGGAGTGCACAACGCTCTGGGGGTGGATCACGATCTCGATATTTTCAATCGGGACACCGAAGAGCCAGCTTAGCTCAATAGCCTCAAACCCCTTGTTCATCAGGGTGGCGGAGTCGATGGTGACCTTCGGTCCCATCCTCCAGGTGGGGTGCGCCAGCGCCTGCTGCGGCGACACCGTTTCTAGCTCTTCCGCAGAGAGATGGCGAAAGGGGCCACCGGAGGCGGTCAGGATGAGCCGGGAGATCCGCTGCTCCTCACCGCGCAGGCATTGCAATATCGCACTGGGCTCGCTATCGATGGGCAGGATCTGGGCACCGTGCCTCTTTGCCTCGGTGGTAATAATTCCCCCGGCCATTACCAGGACCTCCTTAGTGGCCAGAGCGATACTTTTTTTGGCCCTGATCGCTGCCATGGTGGGGTTGAGACCTGCTTTGCCTGAGATGGCGATTACCACCAGGTCAACATCGGGGTGAGCTACAAGCTCCTCTGCGGACAGTATTTCGCACTTTAAGCTACGCAATCTCTCTGGTGAACTGGCTGACTCGATAGAAACAAATTTTGGTTGGAACTCTTCGATCTGCTTTGCCAGAAGCGCGGCGTTTCTCCCCGCGCCAAGACCGACCACCTGAAATCGGTTAGGGACGGAGCGCACCACGTCAAGGGTCTGCTGCCCTATGGAGCCAGTAGCGCCCAGAATGGCGAGCCGTTTTACATTATTACCCATATCACATAATAGTATACTACAACGACGGTAAAGAGGATGCTATCGAGGCGGTCGAGGAGGCCCCCATGACCGGGGATCAGTGTTCCCGAGTCCTTCAGGCCGGTGCTCCGCTTGAGCATTGATTCTGCGAGGTCGCCCAGCGGGGCGACGATGCCGATGAGGGCGCCGAGGATGACCGTTTGCCAATAGGGGATGGGCAGGCCTAGCAATAGCACCAGGATCAGCGATGCGGCGATGGCCCCTAGAAAGCCCCCCACCGCCCCTTCCCAGGTCTTCAGAGAACTGATCTTTGCGGCGAGGGAATGCCTGCCCCAAGCCCTGCCGGTAAAGAAAGCGGCGGTGTCGGCGGCAAAGGTAGCAAGGACCACAAAGAGCACCCACTCCCTGCCGCCCTCCAGTTCCCGAAGGGGGATAAAATGGCTCATTAGCCACCCGATATAGATGATCCCTGCGAGGACCCAAACCCAATTGGTGGCGGCGTCCTTCACCGGGGAGCGGAAAAGGAGCCAGATTAGAGAAAAGGCCACCGCCGAGGTTAAGAGGGGCGCGGTATAGCTTTCTTCAAAATGGGCTACCAGGATGAAGAGAAGCACCCAGACGAGCCCGAAAAGGGTGAGCGGATGCCTCCTGGAGAGGCCCATCATGCCATAGAATTCCAGCGCACCCAGAGCTGCGAAAGCGGCGACCGATAAGGAGTAAGCGGGGCCGCCAAACCAGATGACCAAAAAGATGAGGGGTAAGAGGACTAGCGCGCTGAGCACCCTTTGCCTGATCATGCTGCCGCTGAGCCTTAGCCCTCCCTTTTTAGTCCCCCAAAACGCCGCTCCCGCTCACTGTAGGCAATGAGTGCCCGCTCGATCTCCTCCGGACCGAAGTCGGGCCAGAGGATTGGTGTGGCGTAGTACTCGCTATATGCTGCCTGCCAGATAAGGAAATTGCTGAGGCGCATCTCGCCCCCGGTGCGGATGATCAGGTCCGGGTCGGGCAGGTCTGTGGTATATAGGTAGCGAGAAATTAGTGCCTCGTCTATATTATCGCTTGTGATGCCATCGCGAAGGATGCGCCTCACCGCATCTACGACCTCGGCGCGACCGCCATAGTTGAAGGCGATGCATAGGGTGCATCTGGTATTGTGCTTGGTCAGCTCGATGGCGTATTGCACCTTCTGCTGGAGCCTCTCTGAGAGCCCATCGAGGTGACCGAGGTGAAGGATCTTGACCCCATCCTTGTGGAGGTTTGCGGTCTCCTGGTCGATGACCTCCTCCATGATGCGCATTAGCCCCTGAACCTCTCTCCGTGGGCGGCTCCAGTTCTCTGTGGAGAAAGCAAACAGGGTGATGTACTTCACTTCGTAGTCGGCGAGGCATTTGATGGCACGGCGGATATTATCAGTTCCGGCGCGGTGACCTGCGAGCCGGGGTAGCCCCCGCTCTTTGGCCCAGCGTCCGTTGCCGTCCATAATGATGGCGACGTGATTGGGGATATGCTTGATCCTGGGTTTCGCCACTGTTTATATCCGTAACCAGATTCCCGAGCTCCTCTACTAAATCTCTAGCAGCTCGGCCTCTTTATCTGCTGCTACCTTGCCCACCGTGGCGATGAAGCTATCGGTAAGCTCCTGAAGTCGCTCCTGGGCGCGTTTTTGCTCGTCCTGGGAGATCTTCTTCTCTCGCTCCAGTTTTCTGAACTCCTCCAGGGCATCCCTTCTTATATTTCGCAGGGCGACTCGGCCATCCTCAGCTCTCTTATGAACTGCTCTAACCATGTCTTTTCTTCGCTCCTCGGAGAGCTGGGGGATTGCCAGGCGGATCACATTTCTATCGCTTGTGGGGTTGAGGCCGAGCTCCGACTTTAGGATAGCCTTCTTGATGCTGGGCAGCGTACTGCTATCCCAGGGCTGAATCAGGAGGAGCCTGGCCTCCGGTGCTGAAATGGTGGCTATCTGCTTAAGCGGCGTGGGCGTGTCGTAGCAGTCCACCTTAATATTATCGACCAGCGCCGGGGTCGCCCGCCCAGTGCGGATGGTGGCCAGCTCTTTCCGCAGTGCCTCAATGGTCTTTTCCATCTTGGTGCTTGCCGCTGAGAGTACCTCATCGATCATCGCCCACCTCTAGCTGGTGACTATGGTGCCAATAACCTCGCCAGCCACTGCCCGCACAATGCTCTGGGGGTCACCGACGTTGAAGACAATTATGGGGAGATTATGTTCCATACAGAGGGAAAGGGCAGTTGCGTCCATAACCTTAAGGCGCAGCTTTAAGACATCGGAATGGCTGATGCTTTCGAACTTTTTGGCATTGGGGTTTTTCAGGGGGTCGGCGTCATAAACGCCATCGACCTCGTGCTTTGCCATGAGCAGCACCTCGGCGCCGATCTCTATGGCCCTGAGCGCCGCAGCGGTGTCGGTGGTCATATATGGATTTCCGGTGCCGCAAGCGAAGATGACCACTCGCCCCTTCTCCAGGTGGCGCACGGCGCGGCGCCGAATGTAGGGTTCGGCAACCGCTTGAACGGTGAGGGCGCTTTGGGTTCTGGTGGTCACCCCACCTCTCTCCAAGGCGTCCTGTAGTGCCAGGGCATTTAGCAGGGTGCCCAGCATCCCAGCGTAGTCGGCACTAGTGCGCTCCATTCCCTTCGCCTCCGCTATTGCCCCTCGCCAGATGTTTCCCCCACCAACCACAATGGCGAGCTCAACCCCCATGTCCACTACCTGCTTTATTTGTTGGGCGAACTTCGAGAGGACAGCTAGATCGATGCCGAATCCCTCTCTTCCCATCAGGGCCTCGCCGCTCAGCTTCAAGATGGTGCGCTTGTATTTGGCAGCTTTCATCGCTTATTCCTTACCCAGCTCGAAGCGGGCAAATCTGCGCACCTTGATGTTCTCCCCCACCCTGGCAATTGTTTCCGCAATAACGGCCTGGACGGTTATTTGAGGGTCCTTAATAAAAGGCTGTGAGAGAAAACAGGCCTCGCTGGGGTCCACCCCCTCAGGGATGTCCTCGTTATTCAAAAAGGAGGGGTCGGTAGCCGCTACCTGCATCGCCAGGTCATGGGCCAGCCTCTTGAACTCATCGGTGTGTGCCACAAAATCGCTCTCACAGTTCACCTCCACCAGGGCCCCGATACGTCCTCCGGTGTGTATATAGGCCTCAACCAGCCCCTCGCGCACCTCCCGATGGGCCTTCTTCTCCGCCTTGGCGAAGCCACGTTTTTTGAGAATCTCTATGGCATTATCGAGATCGCACTCCGCCTCCTGGAGCGCCCTTTTACAATCCATGATACCGGCCCCGGTTATCCCGCGCAGCTCCCTTATTACTTCTGTAGTAATCATGATCTTTCCTCACTCTCAGTGTGGGAGTCGCTCACAATGGTGGAATCGCTTTCAGCGGTGGAGTCTTCTTCAGGGGTGAAGGTTAAGATTGCTGGTACCTCAGCCTCCTCATAGACCATTTCCTTTGCCAGCTCGCGGTCTTCCCTACCCTCAAGCGCAGCGTCCGCTATCCGACCACACATTAGCTTAACCGCTCTTACTGCGTCATCGTTGGCAGGGATGGGGTAGTCTATCTCATCAGGGTTGCAGTTGGTATCCACGATGGCCACGATAGGGATCCCAGTACGCCTGGCCTCTGAGACGGCGATCCTCTCCTTGGCCGGGTCGATAATGAAAACAGCCCCGGGGAACCCGGTCATCTCCTTGAATCCACCCATTTGTCGGTTGAGGCGGTCGATCTCCTTCCCCAGTTTCATGGCCTCCTTCTTAGGGAGGTAATGAAACTGCCCCCGCGCATTGCGATCCTCCAGGCGCACCAGATGGTCGATTCTTGCCTGGATGGTGGTGAAGTTAGTGAGCATCCCCCCCAGCCAGCGTTGATTCACATAGGGCATGCCACAGCGCTTGGCTTCCTCCTCAACTGAATCCTTGGCCTGCCTCTTGGTGCCGACAAAGATGATATTATCGCCCTCAGCAACGAGATTCCGGACAAACTCGCAGGCTTTATATAACATATCAGCGGTCTGCTCCAGGTCGATGATATGGATGCCATTCCTCGCAGTGAAGATGTACTTCTTCATTCGCGGGTTCCAGCGGCTGGTCTGGTGACCGAAGTGGGCGCCCGCTGCCAGCAACGATTTAATGGATACCTCCTCTGCCTCGATCCTTTCCTCTTCCATGCTCCCCCTTTATGGCGATTCTGTAGCCTAAGTATAGCATAGGGAGTGGGGCGAGGCAACATCGTTGAAAATGTGCCAGCTTTGTGCTATATTTGGCTATGGAGGGATCGCATAGTGGTCTAGTGCGGCCGCCTGCTAAGCGGTTACCCTGCGAAATCGGGGTCGTGGGTTCGAATCCCACTCCCTCCGCCACAGAGGTTTATGATGTACCCCTGGAATGAGGGGTATATTATTATGGGAGCCCCCGATGCCTCACTATCACATCTGGACCATCGGCTGTCAAATGAATAAGGCTGACTCGGAGCGCATTGCCGGCTATTTGGAGCAAATGGGCTACCAGCCTAGCCCGAAGGCTGAGGAGGCGGAAATCATTGTGCTTAATAGCTGCGTGGTGCGCCAGAGCGCCGAGGATCGCGTCATCAACAGGCTCAACTCCCTCAAATCATTAAAGAGCGGCAAAATCCTCGCCCTCACCGGCTGCATCGTGGACTCAAGGGTCGATGGCCTCAGGCATCGCTTTCCTCATGTGGACCTCTTTTTCGCACCGCAGGCTTTTTTCGAACTGGTCCGATTCCTTGAAGATCGGGGGCTGGCTCCTAAGGGATTGGATTCAGGCTTGGTTACCCTCAGGCCCAAGCCCAGCGCCTTTGTGACCATCATTCAGGGCTGTAACAACTTCTGCTCCTATTGCATCGTGCCTTATCGAAGGGGGAGGGAGCGGAGCCGCCCCGTGGCGGAGGTCATCTGTGAGGTTGAAGAGCTGGCGAGGCGTGGTGTAAAAGAGGTCATTCTACTGGGGCAGAATGTCGACTCTTATGGTCATGACCTGCCTGAAATGCACACACTTGCCGACCTCTTGGTGGAGTTGAACCAGATCGATGGTTTAGTTCGGATACGCTTTCTCACCTCCCACCCCAAGGATATGAGCCAGCGGCTTATCGAAGCGATGGCCCAGCTCGAGAAGGTCTGCGAGCACCTGAGCCTACCCCTTCAGGCGGGGGACGATGATATTTTACGTGCGATGCGGCGGGGATACACCGTCCAGCAGTATCGCCAGCTCGTCGGCCGTATCCGCCACGCCCTTCCCTACCTCGCCATGAGCAGCGATGTCATCGTGGGCTTCCCTGGGGAGAGCGAGGGGCAGTTTGGTAAAACCTACGATTTGCTGAGGGAGCTCAGGTTCGACACCGTTCATGTCGCCTGCTACTCGCCGCGACCGGGCACCATCGCCGCGCGGAAGCTTCGCGACGAGGTCCCTGCTGAGGAGAAGATACGCCGCAGAAAGAAGATCGAAATGCTTCAGGAGGGCATCGCCACCGAGATCAATAGAAAGCTTCTGTCTCAAACTGTTGAAGTCTTAGTTGAAGGGAGTAAAAAGGGGAAGTGGTGGGGGCGCACCAGGACGGATAAGCTCGTTTTCTTTGAGGATGAGGCTGACCGCACGGGACAACTCGTTGAGGTAAAGGTCGAAAAAACCAGCCCCTGGTCGCTTCAGGGTATTTTCGCAGGTTAATCACGCCATGGCTCCGATGAATCGGAGCGCTAAGGTGGAGAACCATGACGGAATTGCTCAAGATGTAAGGAAAAGTGTTAGGCAAAATCGCAGAGAGGAGGTTTAATCAATGTCAGAAGTGCGCGAACACAGAGGAGATAGCTATGTTGTCGATATCACCCCTCCGGGCTCTACTTTCCCCTTCATATTGATAGCAAGAAGATCGAGAGCCCGGGTACGGGGTAAAGTCAGCTCAGAAGTACTGGCAGGTCGTTTAGGCTCTCAAAATGCCTATGATGACGAACATATTGAAGAAACGGCTCTCAGGATAGGCATGGCCATCTTAGAAGATAGCCAAATAATCCAGGAGTGGAGAGCTAGTCGATAGAGAAATTCATGCCAAATCCTTTTGGATTAAAGGAGATGGAGGAGCTTAAGGAGAGAATCCTAGAGCTTAAGGAGTCGCTCAATGCGGTGATTGTGGCACCGAGGAGGGGCTGCTTCATCGCATGCGACAGGATAATCCTCAAAAGACCTTTCACCTGCTCACCGCAGGGCTGGTCTGTCCTGATATGAAGAAGACCACGCTGGAGAGCGTTATCAGGACTATGGAGGAGCGGCGAAATGTGGTGAAGGTTCCTGAAGAGGTGAGGGTCAGGGCAAAGCTTGCCCTCGACCGCATGCTGGAGGTAACATAGTAGTAGCCTTAATTACAACCTTTTAGGGGGTTAGACGAGATGGAAGAAGTTTATGAGAAATTGGGCAAACTAAAAAGCGAAGAGTTGACCAAGAAGTATGACACCTTCTGGGAAATGCAGGGGCTGGGTGGGACACGGAAAAGTACTCAGGTTACTGGTGCAGTGCTGGAAGGTATAGCTAGAGACTTTATTAGGGAATTCTTGCCGGCAGGATTTGGGCTGAAGAGTGGTTTAATATTTGATCCCGAGGCTAAGGGGAAGAAGATGAGCCCACAAATTGATGCAATCATCTATGGGGGTACTCCACTTTTGGAGTTTACAGATGTAGTGGTTGCAGAAAAACAGCAAGTCAAGGCGATATTTGAGATAAAAAGCTATATAGAGACGACTGCTATATTTGGGGATTTGTTGGAAAAAGGCGGGAGCATCAGGGATCCGAATACGGGGTTAGCCGATCAGTTTAACCAAAGAAAAGTTTTCCTATCCGCAGAGGGCAGATATGCCCTGTTCACTTTTGAGTTGGACTCGGGCTTGGCTGATGACAAAGTCCTTGAAAGACTGAAGGAAATCTGCGATTCTTACGCTGTTGTATTGCGACGAGAGCCGAAAGTAGAGCGCGCAAGAGGAAAAGAACCCTGGTGCTATAATTTTGATGGCTCTATTGGTAGATTGATTGAATGGTTAAGAAACCTGAGCTAACTTATGAGTAGGCCAATGAATCAGTATGATTACATTATCGTGGGCAGCGGAATCGCCGGGCTATACACTGCGCTGCTGGCGCAGGGGCAGGGGAGCGTGCTCATCCTGACCAAGGGCGGCATCGGTGAATGCAGTAGCAGGCATGCTCAGGGGGGCATTGCCGCCGCCATCGGGATAGGCGATTCCCCCCAGATCCATTATGAGGACACTATCGCTGCCGGGGCTGGCCTGTGCGATCTCGACGCGGTGCGTATCCTCGTCGATGAAGCCCCTGACCGTATCACCGACCTGATCAATTTCGGGGTTCACTTCGACACTGTGGATGGCGAAGTCGCCCTCGCCAGAGAGGCGGCCCACAGCGTACCCCGCATCCTGCATGCAGGCGGCGATGCCACCGGCGAGCATATCGAGATTACACTGAGCCGTCTGGCGATGCTGACCAAGGTCGTCATCCTGGAATACTGCCT
>JABUBP010000231.1_pt1 | contig 14202 bp, 14 predicted proteins | sample 7240331 | NCBI WGS metagenome assembly JABUBP01 (sample SAMN07256347, study PRJNA390944) | subsurface metagenome | isolation source: Methane hydrate marine sediment | place: Pacific Ocean: Eastern North Pacific, ODP site 1244 | collected 2002 | reverse complement strand
CTAACTTAAAAGGTGGACCAAATTATCGGGGCAGGTCAGGGGGCATAAATATAGTTGGAGTCGGGGCAACTGGTGAAGAAACCAACCGAGAAGACAACGGGTAATATCCATAATCACAGGCTTGTAGCTGCATGGAGGAATCCCCATCCGTGGTATATCACCATCATCATGATGGCCTGTTCAGTGTTCTACTATTTCGATACCATCATAGATTTCATGGGGTGGCCAAATCCACAGTGGGGCATTTTCTATACCGTTCATGATTTGCACAGACTTTTGTTTTTGATACCAGTTTTTTATGCGGCGCGTGCATTCAGGTTAAGGGGTGCAATAGTAACCGCTCTAATTACAATGCTAGTCTTTCTCCCTCGTGCTATTTTTATAGCTCCTTACCCTGATGCCTTACTTAGACCCATAATCTTCTTCATTAGTCTGGGCATTATGGGTGTTTTAATAGCTCTACAATTCGATGCCATTGAGGATCGAAAGGTGAAAGAGCAACTAATACGGGAAAGTAAGGAATTTTTAGTGAGCGTATTAGATTCTCTTTCTTATCCCTTTTATGTTCTAGACGTGAACGACTATAGAATTAAGCTGATGAATCAGGCTGTGAATAAGGGCAATCTGTCAGAAAACCTGACCTGCTACGCTCTTACCCATCACAGAGAGGAACCATGTATTGGTCCGGGTCATCCTTGTCCCCTTAAGGAAATACAGAAAACCAAAAAGCCCGTAGTTACGGAGCATATTCATTACGATGAACATGGTAGTGCCAGGCATGTTGAAGTTCATGGCTACCCGATATTTGATAGTGAAGGAAGTGTCATCCAGATGATAGAGTATTGTTTGGACATCACCGAGCGCAAGCGGGCGGAAGAGGCACTGCACGAATCAGAAGAACGTTATCGCGCTCTCGTTAATCTGGGTGCTCAAACAGGGGAGGCGGTGGTGATGCTCCAGGATGATGAGCGCGGAGTGGGCATGCACGTCTTCGCCAGCGAAGCATGGTCGCACGTCACCGGCTATTCTACGGAAGAGCTTTTAAATATGTCCATGGCTGACCTCATCCACCCCAGAGACCGTGAGGCAGCCGTGGAGAGACATAATCGTAGGATACGTGGTGAAGAATTGCCGGGTTTTTATGAGAGCAACATTATCAGAAAGGACGGCACCGAGGTGCCGGTGGAGGTGACCTACGCTTTTTCCAATTATAAAGGTCAGCGTGTCAACGTGGGTTTTATAAGGGACATCACGGAGCGCAAACAGGCAGAGGAGAAACGGATACAACTTATCCAAGAACTTCAAGAAACACTAAAGGAAGTGCGAACACTAAGTGGACTGCTTCCCATTTGTGCGTGGTGTAAGAAGCTTAGAGATGACGAGGGATATTGGAAATCTGTAGAACAGTATATCGGTGAGCGAACCAAAGCCAAATTTACTCACGGCATGTGTCCAGAGTGTCAAAGCAAATTCCTCAGCGAAAGGAATAGTAATACCAAGGTAAGCTAGAGCTAAAAATATGAAGATTTTAATTATTGAGGATGATCATAAGATTATAGAGCTAGTGACTCGAATCCTTAAAACTGCGTGGGTTGAAACCAATCTGCTCTCTACTGTTTATGGTGAGGAAGGGGTAGAGTTAGTCAAGAAGGAGCACCCAGAGATTGTCATCCTTGATCTCATGCTGGATGATATAGATGGCTTTGAAGTATTGCGGCAGATTCGTTTATTCTCCGACGTGCTGGTGGTCATCCTGACCGCAAGGGGGGATGAGGATAATAAAATCAGGGGATTACAAGAAGGGGCTGACGACTATATTGTTAAGCCTTTCTCAACCGGTGAGCTTGTAGCTCGGATGAAATCCTTGATTCGCCGTAAGGACATCACTGAAGCAACCGCTACGGTTGCGGTGAAACCTTCCACCAGAAGGCTTAGTATTGACTTTGCGAATCAGAAGGTAAGTGTTGGTGGTAATCTCTTACGGTTGGGCCCCAGCGCGTATGAATTGCTTTATCTCCTTGTGACCAATGAGGGGGTGGGGTTCTCTAAACAGGCACTCAGGAAGCAGGTATTCCCAGAGCATAGTAATGATACTACAATTGTCGACGTATTTATCGATAAAATTAGGGAGAAGCTGGAAGAGGACCCCAAGAACCCAAAGATGATACTCAATGATGGTACGACAGGCTATAAGTTTGTCGGCTCGTACTCTATGGTGAGGGAAGCTTTGAAGGAGACAGAGGGTTGACAGAGAAAAAACGAAGAATTCTTGTTGTTGATGACGAGCAGACAGTACGATATTTCCTCCAGCGGACTCTAGAGAAGGCGGGCTATGATGTGATCACAGCATCTAATGGTCTGGAAGCCTTGGAAAAAATGTCTCAATTTGATATCAGTTTAGTACTCCTAGACATAATGATGCCAGGATTAGATGGCTTTGAAGTTCTTGACCATATGCGACAGTATGAAAAAAATATTCCCGTAATAATGCTTACCGGAATACAGGAAGCGACTACCAAAGTAGATTCTCTGACGCTCGGGGCAGATGATTATATTACAAAACCATTCTCAGTGGAGGAACTCCTAGCTCGTATTCAAGTGAAGCTAAAACGAGCTAAACCGACTTCCTGATCTGCAGAACGCTGTTTCTTTATTGACTATAAAAAACACTCGCCTTTCTTGTCACTCCATTAAACCGAAGTCCAGGTTGTTAGCTTTGGTAACAAAATAGTATTTTGTTGGAGATGGTACGGCACTATGTGAACCTGGCATCAAGCCATGTAGCCATACAGCACCAGAGGTTTTCTCCATTGGATCATCTAAATCTACGGGGATAACTACAGTCTTGGGCAGTCCACCCGCCTTCTCCTGAGGCTAGAATATCGGTAACTCTAACTTAAAGAGTGGTATCCTTTATGGGGGCAGATCAACTGGAATTGCCTTAGGCTTCAGTTCGCAACTACGCTGAGATGTGCGTTTTCCCCCGCTGCCTTCGCTACTGCCAGGGCCTATCTTTCTCTTTCAGAGTTTCAATAAGCGAATCGAGCGTGATTGCCGCCAGGGTCAGCGTGGAGAAATGGCCCTGGGCGCTTAATCTGGTGGCCAGTTTGGCCACGACCTCGTTGCTCGGCGCTTCCACAATGTTAACAAAGTCGTACTGGCCGAGAAGCGCGTACTGGTCCAGCATCTTGACGCCCATAAACTCCACTTCTTTATTAAATCCCCTCAATATTTCGGGGTCATCCTGTAGCGCTTTACGTCCCGTATCGGTAAGGGTGGTTAGCATCATGTATACCGGCATGGCGTCCTCCTTTACCATTGAATATTTAAGCGTATTATGTCGCTATGGACTGCCTTTGTCAATTCCTGACAGCGTTTTTCCGATGGGTAAATTATGCTATCATTGTTATAATATGTCGGGAATGATAAGGCTTTTATCGGGGAATGAGGCTCTCGCTCTGGGAGCCTACCACGCTGGTGTCAGGGTCGCCGCCGCCTACCCCGGAACTCCAAGCACCGAGATACTGGAAGCCATCGCCCGCTTCGATGACGTTTACGCCGAGTGGTCGACGAACGAAAAGGTGGCGATGGAGGTGGCGCTGGGAGCGTCCTATGCCGGCGTACGCACCATGGTATCGATGAAGCAGGTAGGGCTGAACGTGGCCAGCGACCCCTTTATGGCGGCCTCAACCACCGGTGTCGATGGCGGGCTGGTGGTTATTTGCGCCGATGACCCCGGTGCGCACAGTTCCCAGGGAGAACAGGACAACCGACATTACGCCAGGCTGGCCAAGGTGCCCATGCTAGAGCCCAGCGACAGCCAGGAAGCCTACGACTTCATGGCTCAGGCTTTTGACCTCAGTGAGCAGTTTGATACGCCGGTAATGATGCGTACCACCACCCGCATTTCACACTCCAAAACGGTGGTGGATGTCAGGCGAAGTCGAACGCTGCCGGCGAGTCGACCGGAATTCAAGTACAACGTCGCCAAATACGTCATGCTGCCGGCTCACGCCCGTATCCGGCACCCGCTCATGGAAGAGCGCCTCGTCAAGCTTACGGAATACGCGGAGACCTGTCCACTCAACCAGATAATCTGGGGTGGGCGAGAACTCGGGGTGGTGACGAGCGGGGTTGCCTATCAGTATGCCCGGGAGGTCTTTCCCAAAGCATCATTCCTCAAGCTCGGGATGACGTATCCCCTCCCCTACAACCTTCTCCATAACTTTGCCATACAGGTAAAGAGGTTGATTGTTATTGAAGAGCTCGACCCGTTTCTGCAGGAGAACATGCAGGCAATGGGGATAGAGGTAATCGGCAAGGAGTTCATCCCCAGAGTCGGCGAGCTCAACCCAGATATTATTTACGAGGCCGGACAGAAGATGGGCCTTCTCCCCGATTCACCCCACCGAGAAATAGAGAGCAGCATCGAACTGCCCCGGCGACCTCCTCTCCTCTGCCCCGGATGTCCGCACACCGGCATTTTCTTCGCGCTGAGCAGCCTCGGCCAGCGTGCCAGACTGGCCAGGGCAACGGATAAGACACTGGCCGATTCGCCATTGATAATCACCGGAGATATCGGCTGCTATACGCTGGGCACGTACCCACCTCTCCTCGCCATGGACACCTGCGCCTGTATGGGCGCCAGTATCAGTGAAGCACTGGGCATGGAAAAGGCCGGCGTCAGCAAGAAAGTGGTTGCCGTCATCGGCGATTCCACCTTTCTGCACTCCGGCATCACCGGCCTGGTGAACGGCGTCTACAACAATGCGCGGATAACCCTGATCATCCTGGACAACGGCACCACTGCTATGACCGGGCACCAGGAACACCCCGGCACCGGCTTTTCGGCGCAGGGCAAAGAGGCCGGGAAGGTGGAACTGGAGCAGTTAGTACGAGGCATTGGTGTGAAAGACGTCAGGGTCGTTGACGCCTTCAATATGAAAGAATTGAGAAGCAACCTCCGCAGCGCTCTGGAAAACCCCGAGCTTTCCGTCGTCATCGTCCGCGGTGCCTGTGCGATGCAGGTACCAAAGCGCGGTGAACCGAGAGCCATTGATATGGATATCTGCAACCTCTGTGGAGCCTGTCTGCTGCTCGGCTGCTCGGCAATTCAGAAAACGGACGAGCAGATTCACATCGAGCCTTCGCTGTGCGTTGGCGATACCTGCGCGGTCTGCCAGCAGATATGTCCCAAGCAGGCAATTGGAACGCAGTCAAAGAAATCCGGCTAAGAGAACATGATGAAATCACTTAATTTATTGATTACTGGTGCGGGTGGACAGGGAATTATCCTGGCCAGCGATATCATAGGCGAGACGGCCATCGCCGCCGGCTACGATGTTAAAAAAACAGATACCATAGGTATAGCACAGCGCGGCGGCAGCGTGGTCAGCCACATGCGTCTCGCCGTGCAGGTCTGGTCGCCGATAATCCGGCAGGGCCAGGTCGACCTGCTCCTCGCCCTGGAGAAACTGGAGGCAGCCCGCTGGGCCAGCTACCTCAAACCCGGCGGTATTGCCATCGTTAACAACCATGCTCTGCCTCCCCCCTCGGTGAGCCTGGGCAATGCCCATTACCCCGGCGATGATGAAATACGGGGTATCTTGAGGCAGGTTACCGACCAGGTCTTTTTCATCAATGGCACAGACAAGGCAAAAGAGCTGGGCAATATTCGGACGCTCAACGTTTTCATGCTCGGCTGCGCCTCTCTCTTCCTGCCCTTCAAGGTCGGTATCTGGCAGGAGAGCATTGCCAATCGTCTTCCGGAAAAGGTAAGACAAATCAACCTCACCGCCTTTGACCACGGCAGAAAGGAAGTTAAAGGTGTCCATATCAGAAAGAGTTAGGGAAAGCATGGGCAGTAGCTCCTGGATTCGTCGCATGTTTGAAGAAGGAATCGAACTGAAGCAACGTTACGGAGAAGAAAACATCTTCGACCTTTCCCTGGGCAATCCGATTATGGAGCCGCCAGCCGAGTTCTTCCAGGAAATAAAGAAAATCGCCGAGCACCCCACCCCCGGGATGCACCGCTACATGAGCAACGCCGGTTACACCGAGACCAGAGCCGCTGTGGCGGAACAACTATCCTTTGAGATAGGTATTAAATTCACCATGAATGACATCGTTATGACCCACGGGGCGGCGGGAGCACTGAATGTCGTCCTGAAAACCCTCCTCAACCAGGGAGACGAGGTCATTATCTTCGCCCCATATTTTGCCGAGTATGTCCACTATATCGGTAACCACTATGGGGTATCCCGCATTCTGTCTACGGATGACGGGTTTGCCCCCAGAGTAGATGAGCTGGAACAGGCCATCAATAAAAGGACGAGAGCTGTGCTCATCAACTCGCCGAACAACCCATCGGGGGCGGTCTACAGTGAAGAGCGATTGCGCGAAATTGGCGACGTGCTCCGGAAAAAGGAAACCGAACTCGGGACGCACATCCTGCTCATCAGCGACGAGGCCTACCGCAAACTCATTTATGATGGCCTGGAGTACCCTTTCCCGGCGCATCACCATTTGAACAGCATCATTGCCACCTCCCATTCCAAGGATTTAGCCCTGCCCGGGGAGCGAATCGGCTATATAGCCGTGCATCCAGAATGCCACAGTCGAGAAGAGCTGGTCAATGGCTTCATCCATGTCAACCGGACGCTCGGGTTTGTCAACGCATCAGCCCTGATGCAACACATCGTGCGCCACCTGCAGGGGGTCACCGTCTCGGTAGCCGAATACCAGCGAAAGAGAGATTTTGTGTACGATAACCTCGCCGCAATGGGTTACTCGATGGTGAAACCCCAGGGAGCGTTCTATATGTTCCCCAAATCCCCGATTGAAGATGATGTTGCGTTTGTCCGGGAACTGCAGAAATTGAAAGTGCTGACCGTTCCCGGTCGAGGTTTTGGTACGCCGGGCTATTTCCGTATTGCCTACTGTGTGGAAGACAGGGTCCTTGAAGGCTCGCTCGATGGCCTGCGCCAGACAGCACAGAAATACGGGCTGACCAAATAAGAGGAATAGATTATGCCAGAGCAGGAGAACGCAGCGCCTGATAATGTTGAAGAACTTATGTCAGCGGCCAGGAATGAGCCAATCGCCGCTTTCCTGAACATGCAGCTCCTGGAGCTCCAGCCGGGATATTCTAAAGTGATGCTCAAGGTACTTCCCGAACACCAGAACTTTAACGGACTGACCTTCGGCGGCATTATCATGGCGGTGGCGGACCAGGCCTTCGGCTACGCGGTGAACTCAGTGCGACGCCCAAACGTAGCCTCACAGTTCAACATCCATTTCATCGCCCCGGCCAAGATAGGTGATAAGCTAATCGCCGAGGGACGGGTGGTGAGGAGCGGCCGAAGGGTGAGCATCGCCGAGATGACGGTGACCAACCAGGAGGGAAAGCTCATCGCCAAGGCAACGGGAACCACGATACCAATAAGTCAGTAATACATTTTACTTTAGTGTCAACGCTTCCACAGCAACCAAGCATTCATTTTCTCCATCCAGCGCAATATATACTCACCACGCAACCTTTTACCGTGAAGGATGACTTCTCTCTTCGTATTGCTCCAAGACTTTGTCTCATACGTTCCCATGTCCCAAATTTTGACCGTGGCACCGGCGTACGGGCCGGTGGATATCTTGCCTTCAAACAGACCGTCAAGAAAGTTACGCTCTGTACTTGATACTGCCACTCTACGAACACCCGGCTTTTGTGGCATGCCCTTGTAGAATCCCCAACACTGGAATACCCCGTCTCTTTCCAACCTCAGATTATGGCGGAAGGCAGTTTTGAGTCCCTGATACTCACTTATCACAAATATTGTCACAAATTAACCCTCTTTTGGGAAAGCTAGTAGTGTTACTGAGCAAACAGATAAATAGGCTTTGCCAGGCACGCTAAAATGCAACATAATTGCAATTACAGAGTAAGTTAATATAAAGGCTTAATTGATTTTGTTAGCTGTGTACCCTTTTTTAACCATCTATCCTCCCCTTTACTGGTTTCGTTTTTCTAACATTATAACTGGTATCCTTTTCGAGGGGCAGGTCAATTGGGGGCAGGTCACCTCTGCGCCGTTGAAATAGCGCTGGACAATAGCATCATCGATATGTTGTTCAACGGAGGTGTGGTGATTCATCGGTATTTACCTTTGAAAGAGCCAGTAGTGTTGATGAGGATTGTTGAAGCGCTCCTCGTATATCCTGACATTGCCTCGGTGGAGCAGGCTGAAGCCGTTCTCGAAAAGGCGCGTGTATTCCTCATCCGATCGGTATCGAGTGGGATCATCCTTTGGGGGTGCTGTCCCAGTTGAACCCACAAAGCAACTCTCTCGAAAGAAGACTTTCCCTCCCGCTCGAGTCCATCGATGAATCCTGTCACGCAGCAGTGCGATCTGCTGATCATCCAGGTACATGAGGAGCCAATTGATGAAGACGAAATCGAAGGACCCGTCCTCGAATTCCAGGTCCATGACATCGACGCAGCAATATACGGCATTGTTGAAATGGGCTGTCGTCCTCCGATTCTCCTCAATGAACTTCTCAACGAAGTCAACCACAATTACGTGACGAGCCACCCGCACAAAATGAGAAGTATACCGTCCGATGCCCGCCCCCAACTCCAGGATATCCATCCCTTCCAAAGGTGGCAACTGAGCGAGGATGTCGACCCTCTCCGCTCGATCCAGAATATCACAATCGTCGACTAACACCATTCCGTCTACAGTGGCGGGCTTTTCTTGCCAGAACTCCAAACTCATGGTCATGTTTGGAGCGGCTTTTTACACCCTTGGCTGGGGTTATGTTCATCACCTCCACCAGCATGTAAGAGTAGATGTTATTTATATTCACCTGCCGGAGAGGTTGAAAGCCGCCATTGATGTGATTGCTACCCTGATTTGGCTCCTGCCAATGGTTGCTTTTCTGTCCTATGTTAGCGGGAGGTGGGCATACCACTCCTTCGCAATTGGCGAAAAGTCACCGCTCACCTATTGGTACCCCGTACTTTGGCCATTGAGAACAGTTATATTTGTGGGAGTGCTTTTGCTTGCCTTTCAGAGTTTGGCTCAATTCTATCGTGATTTATACCTGCTGGTAAGGAATAAAGCTTATGATTGACTTAAGCCTCGAGATGACAGCTCTGGTCATGCTCGGTCTTGTCGTCTTTGGGGTGATGATTGGTTTCCCCCTGGCTTTTGTTGTCGGTGGTGTCACCATTAGCATGGGGCTTCTCCTTTTCGGACCAGAGGTCGCGGGTTGGATTTTGTACAGTCGCGTCTACCAGATTGTAACCAACTATATTTTGCTGGCAGTGCCGGGATTTATTTTCATGGGCCTGATGCTGGGCCATTCGGGAATAACCGAAAAAATGTTTTCCGCCCTCTATGTTTGGCTTGGCGGCATCAGGGGTGGGCTGGCGGTAACCACGGTAGTGCTGGGCACGATTCTGGCAGCGACGGTGGGCATTATTGGCGCTTCGGTTACGGCGCTGACCATTATTGCCCTTCCCGCGATGATTAAGCGTGGCTATGGCAAAGCCCTGGCCAGTGGTGCCGTTTGTGCCGGGGGCACGCTGGGTATCCTAATTCCCCCCAGTATCATGCTGGTCATTTACGGACCGATGGCGGTTATTTCCGTGGGCAAGTTGTTCTTTGCCGCCTTTCTGCCCGGATTCCTCCTTTCCGCTTTATACATTGGCTATATCCTGGTTTACAGCTTTATCCGACCGAAAATGGCGCCAGCGGTGGCGCCGGAAGAAAGGGCAGTTCCCTTGCTCAAGAAAACCACTGACCTTTTCCTTTCACTGGTGCCGCCAGTGGTATTGATTCTGGCGGTGCTGGGGAGTATTTTCACTGGTATTGCTACGCCTACGGAAGCCGCTGGGGTGGGTGCCCTCGCCGCCACACTGCTCGCCATTGTCTACCGGCGGTTTAACCTGGAGGTGCTGAAAGAAACGACACGGCAAACACTAATTGTCTCGGCGATGGTAATGGCCATCGGTGCCATGGCTTTTGCCTTCGTCGGTATCTTTATGCGCGCCGGTGGCGGGGAGGCGGTGAAAGAGGTGATTTTGAGTGCCCCCGGCGGTAAATGGGGCATCTTTGCCGTTATGATGTTTGTCATTTTCATCCTGGGCTATTTCATTGATTGGCTGGGGATACTCTTCATTGTGGTGCCGATAATAACGCCCGTTGCCGCTTCCGTTGGCTTTGACCCTCTCTGGTTTGCCATGATGGTCTGTGTCAATCTTCAGACCTCTTTCATGACCCCTCCCTTTGCCTACGCCATCTTTTATCTTAAGGGTGCCGCTGACCCGTCCCTGGGAGTGACCACGGGTGATATTATCCGCGGGGTAATCCCGTTTGTATTGCTTATCGTGGTGGCGCTTGCCTTGCTGATTATCTTTCCCCAGATAATCCTCTGGCTACCGGGGCAAATGATAAAAGGGTTTTAGCTACTCCCGCCCACTGGTTATTGATTTGTCATTCCCCATAAAAAAGTCTATAATCTAGCCGGATGAGAAGCGAAACGGTTACGATGTCAAATGACAAAGTAGTTGCCAGTAAGTCACTCATCTTGTAGCCGTTATCACTTCCATTGCTTGGATTTCTCCAGCAAACTTACTGGCGCCAACAAGGTTACATCAACTATAGCCACCTTGGCGCCTTCCCTGGTCAGGCGCAAAGCAGTCTCACGCCCGATGATGCTGGCACCTCCGGTCACTATAGCAACTCAGCCTTTTATTTGCGCAATTTAATCCTACCCTGTTGCATTCTTTTATTAAAATTATTATTGCAGCAGATTCACTAACTGGTCTGTGATTATCGCCCTGCCAGAGATTTAGCTAAACATCGTCGGCAAGAGCCAAAGGGGCATTATGGGGAAAAACAAAAGGGGTACTGGGGGGCATATTGGGATTTAAGTCAGTAACGACCCTTTTAGCAGTTTGTTGACTGGGTATGGTTGACACTCGGCAACCGTGTTAACTGGGGTGACAACTAGGGTGACAAGTCGGCGGTGCTAACAGGGTGTCAACTACGTGGGAGATTGTCACCTGGTTGGCGGTGCTAACAGGGTGTCAACTATATGAAAGATTGTCGGCTGGTTAGCGGTGCCTATTCCTGTCAACTCGCTTGCTCATCAACCCATAATGGCAGGAATGGTGAGGAGAACATCGTGGCGTAAGTCATGGCGCCGGTGGTAACGGCTTTTTGACTGTTCTGATTGCCGAGTGGCCTCCCCCCATAAAGGGTACCACTTTCTAGGGTAGAGTCAACATTCAACAATCGCCTAGAAAGTACAATGAGGTAACAAACCAAGCAAAGGTTACCGCTTTGTCTGAAGATGCGATGATGCTTGTTTTACGTCAGTAGTGTAAAATCTAGGTGAGCTTTTGCCAAGGTTCACCGTAATGAAAAAAGAGTCAGGAGGTTTGCTCGTGAGTGACAAATTAAAAGACAAGGTAGCAGTTGTTACCGGTGCAGGTTCAATAGGTCCAGGCGTAGGTAATGGCAAAGCAACGGCAGTCATGTATGCCAGAGAAGGGGCGAAGGTGGTTCTTGCAGACATCAATCTCGATGCTGCTGATGAGACGAAAAGTATCATTGACGGAGAAGATGGAGAATGCATCACGGTCCAGGCGGACGTGGCCAGGTCACAGGATTGTAAAAATATCATGGATAAATGCCTCCAGACATATGGCAGGATTGACGTTCTGCATAATAACGTGGGCATTGAAATACCAGGCGGGGTGGAGGATATGAGCGAGGAAGACTGGGATAAAACAATGGCAGTTAATTTAAAGAGTATGTTTCTCACCTGTAAATATGCCGTTCCCCATATGGTAGCACAGGGCTGCGGCTCCATAATCAATATCTCTTCTATCAATGCCATCAGAAACTTGCCGTATATAACCATTGCATATAGTGCCTCAAAGGCAGGCGTCATCGCCTTTACGAGAGAGGTAGCAATTCAGTATGCGTCAAAAGGGATCCGGGTAAATGCCATATCGCCTGGCATGATAAACACGCCTATGGTTGTGGCTGCTCTCACTGATGCTTTCGGTGGAGATGTTAAGGAAATGATGAAAACGAGAGACGCCATGTGCCCCACGGGAAAACAGGGGGAACCTTGGGATGTCGCCGCGTTATCGGTATTCCTTGCTTCCGATGATGCGAAGTACATAACCGGCGCTGCGCTGGTCATTGATGCTGGTTTGACGTGTATCGTTAAACCATTCTGAAGTTAAGGCAATACACGCAAACAATCATCAGCACGAAGGCGAAGCCGGTTATATCTTCAGCCAGGCAGACAACTTGTTGAGCATATCAACGGCCATTGCTGGCAGGTCATATTGTGGCTGCCAGCCCCAATCCAGCCTGGCGGCACTGTCATCCATCTTATTAGGCCAGGACTCGGCGATAGCCTGTCTAACGGGGTCAACTTTATAATCAATGTAGAAATCAGGGACGTGCTTCTTAATTTCTTTTGCCACATCCTCTGGCGCAAAGCTCATTGCCGTAACGTTATATGCGTTCCTATGGTTCAACTTCTCGGAATCTGCCTCCATTATATCGATGGCCGACTTCAGCGCATCAGGCATATACATCATATCCAGGTATGTTCCTTCTTTAATAAAGCAATTCATATATTTTCTATGCTTTATGGCTTCGTAAAATATTTCCACCGCATAATCCGTAGTTCCACCTCCAGGTGGCGTCACATAAGAAATAAGACCCGGCCAGCGAACACCACGGGTATCCACTCCATATTTGTGATAGTAGTAATCACACAGTAACTCCCCGGTAACCTTGGATACCCCGTACATGGTATTGGGACGCTGAATCGTAACCTGGGGGGTGTTATCCTGAGGTGTGGACAGGCCGAAAACGCCTATGGTGCTGGGTGTAAACACGGAGCAGTGATGCTCACGGGCAGCTTCTAATATATTATAAAGACCGCCGACGTTAACATTCCATGCAAGCTGAGGATTTGCTTCAGCCTTCGCGGACAATATGGAGGCCAAGTGATAGATGGTGCCGATATTATGTTGCTTGATAATTTCCTCAATGCATTTTATATCTGTACAGTCAATATAATAAAAAGCTGCACTATCAAGTAACTCCTGACCGGGTTTGGTTCTATGGCCCGTGGCTATTACGTTATGCGCGCCATACCTATCACACAGCGCCGGTACAAGCTCGGAACCTACCTGCCCGCAGGCTCCCGTTACCAGAATTCTCTTCATAATAGGCACCTTCTTGTTCTTTTGGTTGCTAACTCTCTCTACAATCAGCTCCTAATTGTTGACCTGCGTACTTTAATGCATTGAAATACATTTAGGTTTCAGGTAAGTCTAAGCTTTACAATACCGAATCGAAAGGTCTTTCCCTTTATTTCCCTATCCGGCTAGTTTACTTATAGCAGATATGTATGAAACAATGCAATCGATTTTTCATTAAGAAGTTTTCTCTGTAATATCTCAGAGGTCGACAATAGAATGAGTTAACACTTCGTCATAATGTGGCATTATGGACTTTTGTTCAACTAGACGCCTAAGCGTCAGATTGTTAGACATTCAGTTTCTATAGGCAACGATTGCGAGTTGTATATGTTTTGGTGATGCTATTATACTCCTCATTGCAGAGCCCATTAATACAGCAGAAATGAATTTGAGGAAATAGTATTCAAGAGAATAGCCCTTGCGGAGCTTCAAACTATTCTCAAACCTCTCTGACCTGATATATCGTTCTACCAATCCATAGATTCCACCTCCCTCTCAGTTGTCGTAACTACATTCCGCACGCCCAAGAATTCGTCTGGCATTTCGGGTATTGACAATTCTCAGACCAGGCTATAAAATCAATTACAAAACATGAGATAGTCTTAAAAATAGCATATTAGATTAGGATGGCGATGATAATAAGGGGCGTCGGTAATCACTTAACGAAATGCGATAGCCGGTGCCCTTTTTATTTTGTAGACAAAGAGGATACGAGAGTATATCCATGGTGATGGCGGCCATGGTGTATCCCGTCCGCAGATAACTAATAAGTATTTAAAGAAATAAACAAGACTGGCAAATAAATTGAGGCAAAGCCTTTTTCTCAAAGAGCGTAGCTGAAGCCGAGAAATCTTTGTGAAGGGTAGATAGCAGAGGCTATTGCGGTCACAGAAAAGGAGGTGGGATCTATG
>JABUBP010000230.1_pt1 | contig 14235 bp, 13 predicted proteins | sample 7240331 | NCBI WGS metagenome assembly JABUBP01 (sample SAMN07256347, study PRJNA390944) | subsurface metagenome | isolation source: Methane hydrate marine sediment | place: Pacific Ocean: Eastern North Pacific, ODP site 1244 | collected 2002 | reverse complement strand
AACTTGAGATTCCTTAAGCAGTTGTGGCCATCTACCGTCTAAAAATTTCGAGGTTGACAATAGGTTAATATGTAATCTAGAATTTTCTACTAACGCGTCTTCTTTTAAGATTCTCTCATCAATATCGTAGATTTGGACTATTAAATCATCGAAAAAATCATACTTTTTATATATTTCAGGCTTCATGTTGAATCTTCTTTATTTATTTTTCTTACTACTTTTATATCATTTTATTAGCTTTTAAATCCTAGGTTTTAAGTTTTAAGTAAAATTCATTTCACCCTGTTAAACCCTTATTCTTCTATTAGAAGTGATGGATCCTTTATGAAACTGGAGCGATAACATATATATTGGAGGATTACCTATCATTTATTTAGAAGTATGTTAATTTTATTAACAAATCAATTAATATATAAAAGAGAAAATAAATTATGGCAAGGGTTAATTTTCGGATATATAATGGAGTAGAAAACCAACAAATCTTTCAATTTTTTAAAGACATTGGATATGAACAAATTGGAACAAATAATAAATCCATAAGAGTAGAAGATGAAATAATTACGACTAATGTCTTCATTAGGAATACAACAACTGGGAGATATCACATCTATTTAGCTTTTGGTAAAAAATTTTCTGGAGCCATAAAATACCCACAAATAAAGGTTTTTGCTCATTATGATATTAAGAAAGTAATAAAAGGAAAAGCAAGACATTATGCAGATAGAAATGAACAAAGAAATCTTAGAGAAATGTACCGAATTAGCAAAAAACTCAAAGCTGCGCATTTAGGACATTTGGAATATAAAGATAAAAATTGTGCTCATGCTACTCTCGACTTAAAAAATAAAGATAAATTATTCGATTTAATTAATCAAAAGTATAAAAAATATGAAAAGGGAAAGTATAAAAAAAGAATTAATGGAGCTCAATACACTTTATCGATATTTGAACAAGAGAGATTTATTCATTTAGTCTGTGTGTATGCTAAATATATTAATAAAGGTCATGGCTTAATTAAACCAAAAGCCATTGAAGAACTTAATAGAATTATTCAATACATTAAAAATCAGTAGAACTAATTTAATTTGTTTCTATATCTGAAAATTACTGAATACTAAGAGAGAATTTGAGCATTTTGTAAAAAGGCATGAACATCTGAATCCAATCGTGGAAAATAATAATGCTATGATTAAGTCTTACATAATGATAGCCCCGATGGGTAGATTTTTACAAAATTCTAATAATGTGTATCAATACAGCAGATCAATTTTTGAAGTGGGAGTTCTAAATGCACTTAATGATCTTAAGTATTATCTGGTTAAGTTTATGAAAAGAGGAGGAGTTTATGCTTACTAGGAGATGTATTAGCTCTATTAATTCTTTTTATTTTGAGTTACAAGAAGGAGGTGAAAAGGTTGGGAAAAAATAAAATAACTACTAAAGCAGCTCGAAGAATACAATCTCATGCAGACAAGACGGGTACTTCTTTTATATAACAAATTCAACATTAAATATGGTATGTTATATAAAATTTATTTCTTAATAACGTTACTAGATTTAATGATATAAAAATCATCTAATTCTTTTAAGATATTAGGATTATCTTGTTTAAGATTAATTAATTTAATAATACAAAAATTAACAAGTTTTTTTAATTTATGCAAAATATCCTTATAATCTTTAAACTCAACATATTTCCTAATTAATTTACCCATTCTTTTAAACCAATCATTACCATGTATTAAGTCACTTCTAATTCTATATAAATCCCTCATAAGTCTATAGATCGACTCAAATTCCTCAAAATCATTAGCTAAGAAAAAACCTGCATTTATAGATATTCGGTAAGTAACTTCTGCGGGGACATTCCCAGTCAAAATAAATTCAAGAATAATAAATGCATCTAAAACAACATCAGGGGAAAAAATTCTATTAATTAATTGCTTATAATGATGAGAAAGAATTATCAAATTGTCATCAGAGAATAATTGACTTTTGATAAGTTTAGGATAAAGTTCTTTTACCTTAATCAAATTATTTTGTGAAATCACTGCTTCGTGATCAATTTCTGCTGCAATTTTGCTATATAACTTATAATCAGGTTCAAACCACCAAGGTAATAAATAATAAAATCTTTTATATTTAAATTCAACTCCACACAAATAGAATGTGCAAACTATCTCTCGAATTATTTTAAAAAGATGAACTCTTTCTTTTTCAAATTTTTTATGGTTTTCTAAAAATTTATCATTATGTTCTTGGACAGTTCTATAAAGATCAAATGAAATTTGAGTGTTATATATAATTAAATTACTAAAAATCATTGATTGATAAACACTATCACCTCTTTTTTTATAGACATCAATGACAACATCCCATTTTACATTAATTTTGTCGTTTATTGATATATCATTCATTTCTCCTTCTATCTTTGTATATCGTGGTAAGGGAACAAGAATTTGAATATGAATCTCCTTTTTTCTTAATGAGGTATTCCACTCATCTAATAATTCTTGAAATTTGTTTTGAATTGATTTTTTCTCAAAAAAAATGTCTTTGAATATTACATATAATAATCTAAAATAAAAAGAATATTTAGAAAAACTGGATCTGGAAGTCCATAAATGTAATGTAGGAGATACAACCTTCTCTAATAATTTAAAAAATTTTTTTTCAAATAGATTAAATCTCTCAATTAATTGAGGATTAATGGATTCTCTCTCAATATATCTAAACTTGAAACAAAATTCTTCATATAACTTTTTAAATGAATCAAACTCAATTACAAGATCAGAACCATGTTTATTATAAGTATTTTTTGTTCTATTAATAATCTCATATTTTTTTGTAATGCCTTGTAAAATTAATTCAAGATCTTGCTTTATGTAATCAATTAATTTCTGAACTATAATCTTATCTTCCATCATAAGTTAGGTGGATTTTATTTTTTAAGTAAAAAACAACTTTTTAATTATTAATAATTTTCATTATTTTTCAGAAATGCTCTTGTAGATATTCAATGTTCTTTATTAATATAAATATTAAATCTTATTTTTTTTTCATATTACATTCCAATGATTTATAACGCAATTCAGTTATATAAATAAAAGAGATTTAAAGATTAATAATAAGTATTGGAAAAGTAATGAAGAATTTTGATTGGAAGTATCCTTTTAATGGTATTTTAATACGAAATAAAGTAGAATGAGATGATTTATTTATTCTTTGAATAGATTCAGTACTTGCGAAAATTTTTCATTTGATAATTTGATGTAAAACTTGAATATTATTCTCAACTTTAATTAAATCCTTTCCCTGTGTGATGTATCCGTGCATAACTTCCTTAAGCTTTTCACGGAAGCGCTCATTTAAACGGCTTATTTTTCCGTAATATCCTCCAAATGTAGTGAACATATTTCCCATAAGCTCAATTTCATTATCTTCAAATTCTTCTGCAGAATCCATGCAAATTATCGAATTTCGGTTCTTGGGCCGTAAAAGGCACGGAAGCTATGATGGCTCAAGCTGGCGTAACATCAGTTAAAGCAATGCTACTCAGAGGAGTTGCGGGGATCGCGCTAAGCCCCATTAAAGAAGTGTTCCAAGAAATCATCGAAGACGGGTTTAGGGAAGCGTTAATAGAAAACTTGGTAAGCATCGCGGGAGGAACGGACGACTTAGGGTTCTGGTTGTCGTCGCTAAGCACTTCCTTTAGAGAGGTCAAAGGTGCATTAGGGGAACTTACGTTTGGAGAGACTAATCTAAAAAATACTTTTTCGCTTATTCTCGCCATATCTTCGGGAGACGTCGATACCAGGTTAGAAATTGAGCAGAAAATCACACAAGACTTAAAACAAAGGAAAGAAGCAGAAACAGCTAAGCAAGAGCAGATGAGTTTCTGGGACAAAATGCTCAAGACCGACTTCTTGAAAGGCCTTTTCATGGTAATACCGTCGGTCTTTTTCGGCTCTTTTAGCTTCGTCGCGCTATCCGGTCTTAATAAAATGATAACTAGCTCAATTAAGCTCTCTCCGGCGGCTTACGCAAAATACGAGTCGTGGCGGCATATCAAGAGAAAGGAAAACACGGTTAAAGCAGTAGGAAAACAAGATGCCTTCAGCTACAATTTGCAAGAACAGATTAAAAAACCCGCCGAACTAGAATCTGCCAAACCTGAGATCAACAAGAAATATAAAGCCACGCAAAATACCGAAAAAAATGATCCTCCTTTAGCTGCATTTCTTTCCAGTCTTAATCCCAATCCAAAAATTGAAACAAGAAAAAATCTTGCTAACAAATTTAATACGATTGCGTTTGAAAATTATTTTAACAAATGGATTGAAGGGTATGTATTAAACGACGAGAGATTTAAAGCTTTTAAGTCAGAGTTCAAACAAGTTCAACGGAATTATAGAGAGATTGGATTTCAAAAAGCGGAGAAAGATGCGATTAATATCATCAAAGAAGCGCTTGAAATAGACAAATTTAATCTAAGGTTCCTTAACATGTTCGGTGTGGAATTCTACGATCCCGATTTTGTTATGATTGGCGCTCTTGGTACTAGCGCTAGGTCGGATGGCTCTAGGTTATGGAAGCAAAACGCTTTTGAAGCGAAGATGACCACTTTAGACAAAGTAAACGAAATTAAGAGCTACTTCGACGTGAGCGGCGGTTATGCGATGTATGTTAAAGCGAAAGATGGTCAACTCATTTACATCCCTGTAGATAGTGAGACAAATTTGGCAGATTGGTTAGAAGATAACCATCACAATATCGATAGCAAGATTTACGTAGCTCCAAAGTTACTCAAGATTGAACAGTTTCATACTCTCGAAAACTGGCAAGATCATCCTACCTACAAGCTTTATCAAGATATGAAAGCTCTCTTAACTAATAGAGATCCAGATGAAGTTACTGATATTGAATTAGGCAGATTACTTGGGCAAAGTTCGGACCACTTTTCTAAGATGAAAAAACGGTTAGAGAACGGATTTAATAGATTTTATATTGATAATGTTTTATACAAATGGATATATAACATTGAAGAGAATCACCAATTTGCAAAAGATATAAAGAACTCTTTTAGGAACTTGGTAATAAATTACAGGGAAGTCAACGGGTTAACATATCAAGATCCCGATGTAGATACTTTGGTAGGAGAGCTCAGACTAGCAATCCAACATGAACCAAGTCTTCTTAGTAATCAAGGTCCATCAAATGCCAAATTGAATGAATTTTTCAGTCTCTATTCTCTATCTTATGTGTTTGGCGGGGCCTTCAAATCTGACACAGTACTTAGGTTAATTTACGGTTTATATAGAAAGAGTTCTGATAAGTTCATCTTAACTAATCTAGGTAAATCTCATATTTCTGATGATATGGGCGCGTCCTTAGCAGTCAAAGAGTCTTTGTTAGCTATTAATAAATATTTCGTTTCTAAGAACATTCTTACCGTGAATAAACTCAATTCTCTTCAGAAGTTAATCATGCTTTCGAGTTGGTATCTATCCAATATACACGGTGGGGGAAAATACCTTAGTATGGTGGAGATAGCAAGTCGTTCCAATATACACAAACAAAGTATAAGTAATTATATTACTGGTAAAATTTCCTATATTAGAGATATAGAAATAATTAATAATCTCGAGGATTTAATTAACGACTTAAGTGAGACCGTAAGAAAAGAGCAACGAGAGCTTTTAAAACAAGTATATGATAATTACTACTTGGAGAACGACGATCATTTTCCAGGAATTCATGAAGTCGGTAATGAAATAAAATATCCTCGTGATTGGGATTATCCACAAGTTATAGCTAAACATTACGTTGAGTTACTCCTCAAACAAGGCGGTCTATTACCAGCTGGGGCACACGGAGAAGGAGCTGAGGATTTCGACATCTCAAGGCGCAGGAATAGGCACCATATCGACTTCTATAAAGCGTCGAAGGATGTAATGAATCTCATATTATTGGGGAGTTTGCATTCTAGTTTTACGGGTTTGGAACCACTAAAAAATTTAGATTATTATACTCTTATGCGTTATATGCGCGACGGTTTCGAAGAAGCAAGACCCCCGTCTTTCTGGGATGAAAATTTACAAGATCTTTACATAGGACGCCTCAAAGAATTTATCACTGAATGGGAAGTTACAGAAAGTTCAATACGATATACAGATCCGAGAACTGGTGAAAAAGTAGATTTTATTAAAATGATCTATAGAGGGCAGACATACAACCTAGAGGGAATGCTCAAGAAAGGCTGGATTACGAAAGAGTGGGTTGATAGCATCATACAAGACTTAAGGCAGAAATTAGAAAGTCGAGGTTTATTGTAAAAGTTATAATATTAACACAAATTATTAAATCTTAGTACAGTAAAGGTTAAATTATAAACAATTACTTTTTTATTTGGCAATGAATATAAGAAAATTAGATTCTAAGATAATAGAGGAGTTAGATCCACAAGAATATTATCATCTTATGGAATTAGGCGACTTGATAAGCGCCAATCTCAAGAAAAAGCGTGGTGATAATTCAAGTCCAATTTATCTTGAGGTTGAAGGCAGGAGTATCATTGAACTTTTTTTAGTTTCGTGTTGTTTAACATCGTTCCCTCAAGTAGTTTGTAAATTTGAGATGTTAAGAGATTTAGATTTAGACCGAAACGCGATTGAAACTATTCCAAGTACAATTGAGGAGTTGAAATTCTTAGAAATTCTAAGCATATCCGATAATAAGCTAAGAGTGTTTCCTGAGTCGATAACAATGGTTACCTCTCTGCGGAGTCTAAATTTGGCGAATAATAACATCGTTTCAATGCCGGATTCGATTGGTAATTTAAAACATCTTCGTCATTTAGCTTTGAGCGGTAATCGTCTTGGAACGCTGCCCGACTCAATAGGGGAGTTAAAATCTTTGAAGACATTTTATCTCAACGATAATAACTTGAATTATTTGCCAGAAGGTTTTGGAGGTCTTAAAAATTTAAAGGAAACATCAATTAGAAATAATCGGTTAAAAACAATCCCCGAGTCGGTTGGAAATCTTAAGAATTTGAGCTTTTTTAGCTTAGCAAATAACAGTTTGGAACAATTACCTGCCACAATCGGGGGAATGGAGTCGCTTAAATCTCTTTGGTTGGACGGGAACAGATTAGAGGAATTACCAAGCTCTATTACTAATTTAAAGTCGTTAAGAAAGATACAGCTAAAAGGGAATCCTTTAAAATCTATTCCAGACGCTCTGATAAAAGATTCTATTGATATTATTTAAAGATTTCAGCAATTTAAACCATATTCGAGCCACAAATACCTCAAAAAACTCATACAACCAACATAAGTATGAAATTGTAATTTCTAGATAATCTTAATTATTGGATGCTTTTAATATATTCTAATCTGAAAAGAATTGTTATTCTTCAAATAGATCTTCAAATTTATAACCTAATGCATGAGACAATTTCTCTATCTCATCTTTTTTGTAATTTAAAGCCAATTGAGACTCATTAAGGTTTTTTAGCTCGATCAACTTAATTTTTTTCATACCTATAGTTTCAGAAATGCTTTCTAATTCGTCCAGAGTTTTATTACCTAGCAAATCTTTTATGATAGGTTCTTGATAAAAAATCATATCTAACTGTTTATTAAAAATCTCTGAAAGTTTAAATGAAATTGTTAGAGAAGGATTGTAATCTCCTTTCTCAAGATAATAGATTGTCTGGCGAGAAACACCTATTTTATCGGCTAACTGCTGTTGAGTTAATCCTAACTTTTCTCTAAAATCTTTAACTTTAGATTTTATTTTTTTCTTAAATTTCAGATGCTTCTCACCTATATAATTTTAAAATATATTTTAGAATAAATGTGAAAAAAAAAAAATTAAGCTAATTTAAAAAGCTCTTCGATTTTACAATTTAACACTTCAGCGATTTTGTAAGCTACGGCGAGACTTGGATTGTATTTCCCTTCTTCTAGATATTTGATTGTATTAATTGGAACTCCAACTTTTTCAGCTAAGTTAGCGGCTGTCAACTTAACACTTTCACGTCTTTCTTTGATTGAGGTTTTTAGCTTTTCTCCTTCGCGCATTTTTGTAAGAATATAGCTAATAAAGTTGTCAAATGCCAATTCCTCTGGCTTAAAAATCTTATCTTCTAAACCACTTGGTATCGCAGAATATCTCATTAAACGTTCTTTTATTTTATTCTCAATGAGATTAGGTTCTTTCAATCCGGGAATATATCCTTCCGGTCTTATATGACCTGATTGACCACCAGATGCGGCTGCGCTAAATCCAGCCGTTTCAACCTTAATAGTAAAAGTCTTGTACATTCTATCGAAAACTCCATTCGTGATATTAATGTTTTGTATCCTGCTATAAGGGATCGTAGCTTTAACCCTATTGAAAACACCATGACGAATAACAAGGTTATTTTCTAGCACTTCAAACGAAAACATTTTGACGTACTTAAATTCGTACCATATATTAAAAATTAAAATAAACACGTAAGGAATAAGTACTGCATAGAGCATCATCAATAAGAACCATTCTAATTGGATACTAGCTTCAAAAAAGTATATAAGCCCAAATGTCAAAAACATCCATGGTGCATAAAATAAAAAATAACCGATAGAGCCTTTAAGAATCTGTTTTTTAGCATAATCGCGAGAAATTTTACCTTGAAAGTCTAAATCGTTTTTACTCATATTATAATTCCTCCATTTTTTTATTAATTTAATTGTATGTAAATTATAATTATCTTCAATTTTCTAATATTTTAAGCCTTTAAAAAAGAAAGCTTAAAATATTTCTTTGCTATGTAATAAATATTTACATATCTATTTAAATATTTCTATTCTGATCAAGAATAGATAGTAAAGTAGTTTATTCTCCTAATTTGTAATATGTTAAATAAACTTTACAATACTTTTTTAAAATAACCTGAAGAAAAAATCAAATTTTTAAAATTTTTACTATTTAAATAATAAATATAAAGTTATAATCATAAGCTAAATTGGAAGAATGTAATGATAGAATATGAAAAGATGATTATTACAGCCACAACTGCAAATTCTTGGATGTATCCTGATTTAAAAAATTGGGCGGAAACAACAGATGCTTTGATAGAGGATGTTGTTAAATGCTATGAAGCTGGATCTGCAATCGCTCACGTTCACCTGCCCAGAGGAGAAGAGATCGAAACTGTTAAAAGAATTAGAGAAAGATGCGATATTATAATCCAAGCAGGTATGTCCAGCTACCCAATAGAAGAAAGAGCTCCAGACTTTCATGCGAAACCCGACATGCTTTCTGCGATATTGAATCATCACGATGAGCATTTTACTGAAATGACAGTAAACCAAATCCACGATCTTGACGAATTAGAACAGTACTGCATTACTTGCGAAAAGTTTAGTATAAAACCTGAATGGGAAGTGTGGCATATAGGTTCATATTGGAATCTTAACTATTTAATTGAAAAAGGTTTATTGAAGGCGCCCCATGTTTTAACCTTGTTTTTTAACTGGCCTGGGGGCACATGGTCACCACCAACAGCGGATGAATATTTGCATAGAATAAAATACATGCCCGAAAATTGCCTTCATACGATTAGTGTTATGGGGGAAGAACAGACTAAAATTGCTGTAATGTCAATTGCTAATGGAGGGAATGTGCGTATAGGAACGGAAGACTATCCTTTCTTGAAGGAGAGTGTTCCAGCAAAAGATAATGCTGAGATTGTACTTCGGATGGTAAATATCAGTAAAGAAATGGGGCGTGAAACAGCAGATCCATCCGAAGCTCGAAAAATTTTGGGATTATGAATTAAATTAAATGGGATTTAACAATCATGAAATTAGAAAGAAAAGTAGCATAATTACAGGAGCGGAGGCAAGCATCGGAGAAGCAACCGCAAAACTATTCGATCAAGAAGGAGCTAGACAATATAATTTAATAAAATTTATGAAATAAAAGGAATTAAAAGAGATACATTTAATTGAAATTATAATTCTAAGGGAACTAGAAGTATTCTCGAAGGATTAGAAAAATACATCAACAATAATTATTGCTTAGAATAATAGACTTTTTTACTAATTTTCTTATTTAACAATAAATTGCTACTATCTTCTCTTTTAAATATTGTTTTGTGATTTCTTTCATTAAATCGAAAATTCTCCGAGATGAGTATTCATTTCAAAAGGTTTCAGCAATAGTAAAGAAGTAGTATATTTCATTGAAACAGTTAAACCAAACACAGATAGCCCTTCAATAAATAGTAGCAAAACTCAAGTTGGAGACAACGATTTTAACTCAAATTTAGTTAATGATCTAATAATTCAAGAATGTGATATTGCTAAAAAAGAGTATTTTATTATAGTCGAAGATATCCATACTCTCTTGAAAAAATGTAAAGAATTATCAAATAACGAAAAGTTAGACTATTGCAACAGCGAAAGGTTCTATATGAAACAATATTTGAAACATGTTCTAATAAAAGTTAATAGAAATTTTCCTGATTAATTTAATAAATAAAATAAAAAGAAAAAGAAATAAGTTTTAAACTATATTTGCTATTTATTTGAAGTATTTAATAGCTAATAAGATATCGTCCCGAGTTATTTTCTTCCGTTTTGAATGTTTCGTTAAGATTAACGCACTTTTGGTTATCTTCTCTGCTGATGCGCCCATCCAACCAACGAGTTCGTTTACAGCGTCTCTTGCGACAATAACAGCACCGTTATGTTTCATAAGGCGCCTAATAGGACTCCAACTAATGTATTCAGACATGATAATTCCTCCACTTTTTATATTTTAGTTAATATTTTTAAATTTAATTTTTTTGATTAAATTTACTTAATCAAATAAAGAATGTTCTTTTATGTATTTAAAGATTTTGATTGATACTTGATTTTCTAAGGAAAAAAACGAAAAAAATTTCACGACAAAATTCAAATCATACTAATCGAATCATTTCGTACAATATAAATATCTTGCACTGATTTTTCAAATCTGTAAAAATTTAACGCTATAAGGAATAAAAAGGGCTTTAAAACTGATATAATGAAACAATTGGTTGTAGTTTTAGAAGAAAATAAAAATTTAATCAAATTGTGAAATGCTGAAAAGAGAAATTTTATATCAAATGAAACATAAAAAAATTTATTCTATTTTTAAAACACTTCATCGAAAGAATACATTAACGAAGGAGTAATTAAATTTTCTAGTTCCAAATAACTTGTTCGTAGTTGCATTTATTACATTCGATAGATTTACCTTTTCCAGGAAAGCTAGATAAGATATTGCCGCAATATTTACATTCTAAGTGAAAAATTTGATCTTCAGAATTTATTTGGTTTAAAATCATCATTTCTTCTTTAAAAGAGTTTATAAAGTTTGTTAAGATGGAGATGAGTAAAGGATGGTTTTGCGACGCTGCTAACCATTCTATTTTACCCGAGATAATTTGTCCAATTACCAAGACATCGATTCCCGATACTAATTCTGTTCCGAAAAACCAAGCAATTTTATTATCTTTATCTTTAATAATTAATTGGAAATTTTGGTCTTGGATGATTTTAGTAATTTGGTTGAAATAATAGTTTTCGTCGAAGAATTTCTCTATACCAATCCCAATACTTTTGATCGCTTTTTTTATCCCGGGTTTCTGTAAGAATTTTTTAACTTCAGCGCTTGGTAATATTTTTCTTTCAATGCTAAATGGATCGAATTGAATAGTAATAGCATCCGTGTCAATTGCCCTAACAAAATCAACATTATTAACGAATGTAACGGATGATCTAATCTCACCCTTTTCTTCTAAGGATAACGGGCAGAAATATAAATTAATTTGTTTCTGAGCCTTTCCTTTTATTACTTCAAATTCTATTTTTACTTGTGTTTCTTCTTCATCTTCTTCAAAATTAATTGTTTCTATGGTTATAGTTGGAGGTGTACTTCTACAAAGCTTTAAGAATCTTGGAATTCTAACTCTAATCTTAATTTCTGTAATCGGATCAACGCTATTATTTGATATTACCAAGGAATAAAGAAAATTTCCTCCAAAAGGTTCTGATTTGTATACTAAATTAATTTTGTCTTCTTGATCAATATATTCAAGAGAAACAGATTCGAATTTTTTTATTTCCTGAGCAGTCGGCTCTCTAAATAATATTAATTCGTGCATATCTTCTTGATCTTGATCTTTTTTTTTTTTTGCCATTAAAAAATTCGCCGACTTCTCGATTAAGTAATTAATATCGATTATATAAAGGAAATAATACTATTTTAACTTATAATTTTATTTGATGTAATATTTTTTTTTACAAGAGCATGAAAGAATTAAGTGAATTGAAGCCACTATTTGAAAGTCTAACTATTAGACCTACTTTCGATTATGTTCATATAATATTATCTTTATTTATATTTGGAGAAAATCCAGGAGGCATTGGAAGATATCGCCTTAAAGATGAATTGCAAATTGGATCTGGAACAGCAAAATCTTTGGTTAAAAAACTGAAAAATGTAAGTGAGTTTATTGTAGTTCCAGACGAAGGAGAAAGGAAAGGGCATGTGTTAACTGAGAAAGGGCATAAATTTTTTGCTAAAGTAAAAAAAAAAATTCCTTTATTAGAAAAAGCGGACCTTACTTTTTTAAAAGATATTATTATTGAACCTGAAAATGTTAATCCTTACTTTTGTTTAGTTAAGAACGCTACTAAGAAGATTAAGAACGGAATCGAGCAAAGAGACGCGGCAATAAAGGTTAACGGTTCTGGAGCTACTTGTCTTGTCTATAATGGAAAAGATATTATCTTTCCCTCTAAATTTGTAAATAATAGCATCGAAGAACAAAAGAAAATCAATCAAAAAACTCTGAAGTATTTTACATCTAAAATTGAAAAAGCTAAGGTATTATTTGAGAAAGACGATGTGATAATAATAGGTTTGGGTGAAAATCCCCAAATATCGCGGTTAGCCGCTTTAAACGCGGCTTTAACGTTATTTTAATTCGAGTATGAAGTATAAAATGAGATTTGAAAACGATATTATTTTTTTTTTTGACAAAATCCTAATTAACGAATTAGAACAATGTATTGAAAAAGCCACCCCGAATGAAGCGTGCGGTTTAATTTTCGGTGAAATTCAAGAAATTAATAATAATGGTGATTTTAATTATAAGTATTATAGTAAGGATTTTCAATGTATTGACTCTAGCAATAAAAGTCCTGTTGCATTCTTGTTAGATAACGACGACATGTTGATAAAACTTTCAACTACTATTTCAAAAAATAACAATTTACAATTAATAGCAATTTTTCATTCTCACCCCGCTGGAGCAAATCCGAGTGGCTTTGATAAAAAATGTATGAAATCTTATCATAACTGTGGTATAAAAAAGTTCAAACACTTAATATGGATAATAATGGATTCTAGAAGCAAGGAAATTAATGGTTTTATTTATTTAAATAATAAATTGCTTCAAATAGCGATAAACTTTGTTAAGGATTAATCTGTAAGAATAAAAATTACGAGAATTAATTATTCCTGTTCGCTAATTGTTCTCTAATTAAATTCATTAATTCTTCTTCAGTATACTCTTTTTCATCTAAAAGTTGATAATTCCTATTAAAAAACTTTTTAAGCCAATTTGGCATCATCCAGGCCAAACTAAACCCAATTGCAAAAATTACTGATATTACAGCAGTTGTACCAAAAACAGCTAGGCTTATTAAATTATCAGGATCGCCCCATGTAGTACCTACAGGCTGAAAATATTCGGGTATATTATTAAAGCTGAGAATAAATGAAACGAAAGCAACTAATTTGTATCGTACTTTTATCCATGGTTGAATATTTTTATTCTTTATTTTTTGATAAGCGGAATAGGATGACCACGCCATCCAATTAAAGACTAAAAAAGTATAGGGTACATCTAAAGTAACTCTGAAATAATAGGTATTAATTGAAAATTGAGTGTGGAGTGTCATAAGTATAAGCTGTATGGCTCCTAAAATTACCGTAACAATTAATACTACTTTTGCTTTTGACTTTCTACCTTTGTAAAACGTCATATTTGTAAAAACTACTAATAAAACGAATCCAATAAAAACAAAAACTTCTTGAAAAGCAAATCCCAAATTAAAGACAAAGCTACCAATAAAACCGATAACCATTGCAATAAAACCTATTCCTAGAACTATAAGGTTCTTCATTTTATTTTGATTACCTTTAATT
>JABUBP010000229.1_pt1 | contig 14253 bp, 11 predicted proteins | sample 7240331 | NCBI WGS metagenome assembly JABUBP01 (sample SAMN07256347, study PRJNA390944) | subsurface metagenome | isolation source: Methane hydrate marine sediment | place: Pacific Ocean: Eastern North Pacific, ODP site 1244 | collected 2002 | reverse complement strand
GAAATTTTCTATGCTACTGTTACACGTGTATAATTCTAATTTATAGAGGAGGGAGCATGGCAAGAGAGCACAATGCATTTCACCTATGTTTTCGTGTCTTTTTCTCGATGTCGGGATGGTCTATGCCGGTGGAGGAAAAGAGAAATATTCTGCGGCGGAAAAGCAGATGGAAACGATAATCGTGCGATTCACCAACTGACAGAGCGTTAATGACTGGATCTATCTGATAACGCAGGATGTGTGGACAGAGTGTATCTGATATCAAAAGGATATGCTGAAGGCAATTGGGGTTGAACCGTAGTATTACTAAGGTGAAAAACATGTTCAACTAAAAAATAGGAAGAACATGGTTAAAAGGATTTACTAAGAAGGAGAATTGTATGAAAAAAAGCATGTTAGTTTTATTGATGTGTATGGTGGCTGCATTTAGCTTTGCAGGGGGGCAAGCAGATGCAGGTGAAGAAGATGTTGTCTTAAATTACTGGACATGGCATCCGTCCGCAGAACTACTTCAGCCGATTCTTGATGATTTTGAATCAGAGAATCCCGGCATTACCGTAAACTTGACGGTTGTAGACGCTGAAATGTACCAGGAAAAAATTCCTACTGCTTTGGCGTCCGGAGAAAGCCTGGATGTTGTCGGTATACAGGCGGGACTAATGCCCTCTCAAATACAGGGCTATTTAACTCCAATCGAACCATACCTAGAAGCAGTAGCAGGATCCAACTGGGAGAATGCTTTAAAAGAAAAAGATATCGAAATATGCAAGCAGCAGACAGGCGGCGAACTTTTTATGATAGCTATGGGGAGTTTCGGTTCTGCAATGGGTGTTTATAACGTAGAAATATTCGATGAATTGGGCTTAAGTGTACCTGAAACTTATAAAGAAATGGTAAATGTTGCAAACGCTATAAGAGCAGAAAAACCGGGTGTGCTGCCTGTTGTTTTTGCAGGAGAACCTTGGTGGGTAAATGAAATTGTTCTAAATCTTGTTTCTCAAGAGTCGGAATGGTGGAATGAAGTAAGATATGACAAAGGTGGCCGTTGGGATGATCCCATATATATACAGGCAGTAGAAGATTTTGTTCAAATGCATGAAGATGGTGTTTTTGAAGATATGACCGACATTGGAGAAGATAGAGCGTATGAAATATTTTTTGCCGGTGAAGCAGCCATCTATTATGGTGGTTCATGGGATGCTCCCATACTTTCTGAAACATTTAGAAAGAACCAAGGAATCGATCTAGAAAACGTCGGAGCCATGATGATGCCGGTAATGCGTCCCGGTGTCGGAGAACTGACAATGCGAGCTTTTATTGAACTGGGTTTAGCAATTCCTGAAGTTTCGGATCATAAAGAAGATGCTGCCAAATTAATTTGGTACTTGGTTGCCGGAGATGGATTTGACAAGTTGAATTGGGACAATTTTATTGTTCCTTCAAAAAAGGGTTCAATGATTCCCGATTCATTATTAACATCAAAAGAAGCTAGAGATGGTTGGGAGCTCATTGTTAGTATAACAAACGATGCAAAATCTTTTAGAGATAGTATGTCCGCATTTGAAGATGTTGCCGGACAGATACTTATCGACATAATTCACGGAGCAGACATACAAGAAAGCTGTGAATGGTTACAGAAAGAGTTTACAAGTGGAAGATATTAATTAAATATAAATTATGATTTCAAGTTTCCAATTCTTAAATTGGAAACTTGAAATTATTCTAAGCATCTAATTTATCTTATCGTTGTTTTTTAAATGTGCTACAATTGAAAATGCAGAAGAATATTGGAACCTCACGGGCAAGCCCATGTCACCTTTCCAAAATTCAAGCCTCGCTTGGCCTGAATCCTATCTTTTCTTCCATTGCGCATATCCCATGATGCTTTTTGCCTTTAGGCCAACAGATGATATAAAATACCCTGGTGACCACACAAAGTTTTTCCTCAGCAAGCATGCACCTTGCCCCTTAATCCTACCGATGCCCTCACTGACTGAGTATTTGGGTGCAATGATCATGGTGGCCTGGATATGGTCTTCTTGCCTGCCCATATCCAAGCTCTCTATCCGGGCATCTCCCTCAATATCTTCGGAAAAACTTTACTTAGATACCCTCTCGGGCCAGGATTCAGGAATTTCCGGCGATATTTTTTTATCCATACAATACGGTATTCTGTTCGATATACTCAATGTGCCTTTACTCTGGTTTTCATTAATTCCAAGGCTGTTAAAATATTGTTGGCCATTTACCCGCGGCATGGCCGTGCAACTCTGTTTTAGGAAAAGAAAATAATTATGCGATTCAAGAGGAAACTCTCAAATAATAGAAATGGAACAGTTTTGTTGTTCCTTTTGCCATTGTTTATAATATTAGGAGTATTCCTTTTGTATAGTATATATTTTATTTTAGTAAATGGATTCTTCAAGTTTAACTTGTCTTTTTCAAATTTTGAGTTTGTTGGATTAGAAAATTACAAGCTAGTATTAACAGATAAACTATTTTACAGGAGTATAAGAAATAACCTTATAATTTCCAGTATATATATTTTATATAGTGTAACTATTGGATTTCTTTTAGCTGTTTTCCTTGCGTTAGATACAAAAGGCAGTAAATTTTTATTTTCTTTGTTCTTTTTACCCGCTATTCTTCCCCGTGCCTTGCTTTCAAGAGTTTTTAAAGAAATGCTGGAATTTCACAAAGGAAGCTTGAACTCAGTTATTTCTTTTATAGGCATAGATGTCAGTAATTTTCATTGGCTCGGAGATCCACGATTGGCCTTTATGTCCGTAATAAGCATCTTTTTTTACATGGTTGGATTACCCTTACTGTACTATAACGCAGATTTAACAACTATAGATACCAATATATTGGAAGCTGCCAATATTGACGGAGCTTCTACATGGCAGATTATAAGAAAAATGTTATTCCCTATGGTTGTAAACAGTCATAAGACAATTATTGTTTCCATGCTTTTAACAAGTTTCAGAATTTTTGAAGCTATATTTATATTAACAAACTCAGGACCCGGTTATGCTACGGTTGTAACCGCTACATACCTTTATAGATTCACACGGAATGGGAATTTGATGGGTTTTGTATGTGCAGGTTCAACAATTGTACTTGTGGTTGCATTATTGCTATCGGTTATGCTGACTTCCATTCTATACCCGCCAAAACGTAATGTTAGTCACAAAACGAGGGCTGCATGAAAAAGGGATTATTTCATGTACCGGGGCCAACCCGGATTATTATTGGTACTATTCTTTGGGTAATGGCACTAATTTGGATGTTTCCGATTATTTCTGCATTAAGTAAATCACTAAAATTTGAGGGATTTAACAACTATGTTAATGTACTTACAAAAGAGATTGGGGGTGTGTATTTCATACAGGCTATTTTTAACTCTTTTGTGGTTGCACTCATTGCTATAGTACTAACATGTGCTGTTTCTGCGTTATCAGGTTTTTGCTTTTCTAAAATTAATTTTGTATTTAAAAATGTAATCTTTTTTTCTACTCTATGCCTGCTTGCAATGCCGGGTGTTACTATACTGGTTCCTCTTTTTTTCACTCTAAAAAAAATTGGTTTGTACAATACCCATTTTTCTGTTGCATTACCTCAAGTAGCCTTAACTCTTCCTTTTGGTGTACTAATGCTACGAAACTCATTCAATAGCATTCCAAATGAATATATGGATTCCGGATCTATTGATGGTGCGAATATATTTCAAATATTTTCTAGAATATATCTTCCTTTATGTAAACCTGCTTTAATTAGCCTGGCAATTTTACAGTTTGTATGGTCGTTTCAAGACTTTCTATTACCAATGTTCCTTCTCACAAAAAATTCACTAATTACGGCAACCGTTCTTATAAATACTTTTAATAGGACAAAAAGCCCTTCACCAAAAGATTTCGGTGCATTTAGTGCAGGATTAGTTTTACTTGCGGTTCCGGTTTTAATAACTTTTATAATTTTTAACAGATATATCAAGCGTGGTATTATTGCAGGCAGTATAAAGGGATAATTACTATTCACCAAATAAAGGAGTCTTCTGTAAAAACTAACCAAAACCATCTATTAACTGACAGCATCTTTTTCTGTTCGTTGCTTTTTCCCGGTTGTTGATAGCAGTTGCATCAATGCTGACATAGCCAATCACTAGCGGTGGAACATACCCCCGTATCTTCCCCGGCCTCCGGGATATGTATCTTGGATGAAGCGCTCTGGTTTAATCTCTTTCGAAATTTTTACAAGTGCCAGATGGTCTTCTGTCAATTATTCATAAGAAAAAATCTCTTTTTGCTGGAGAAGAAATAATGAAACAAAATACACCACTATTTGAACCCGGTAACTTCGTACATATTCCCCACCCGAATCCTGCTATTATAACCGGAAAACCAGGTTCATGGGATGATAGAGCATGTGAGAGCGGAGATATTTTTAAGGAAAATGATACATATTACTGGTATTACCACGCCAACAAACATCCGGTAACGGATCTTGGTAATTACCAGATTGGAGTTTGTACTTCAAAAAGCCCAACAGGGCCCTGGATAAGAAATAAAGACAATCCAATATTAAAACTGGCAGAAAATGATTGGGAACGTGATTATGTTGCTTGTCCCCATGTTATTAAAGACACCAACACATATTATATGTTTTATAACGGTTCAATTGTGCATATGCCGGAGCTAAATGAAGATTGCTGGACAGGAATTGCTACGGCCGATAATCCTCTTGGCCCCTGGAAAAAATATGAGAATAATCCAATATTGAAAAGTGAAAAAGTTCGTTATATCGGTGGGGTACTAAAAGTAGATAGCAAATATTATATGTACGCATCAAATTTCGATGAAATTCAATCAGATTACGGAAAAATGTATATGGCAACTGCTGATTCACTTACAGGTCCATGGATTGTGCGGGATACACCCGTGTTGAACGAGGGTAAAAAGGGTTCTTGGGATGAAGCCGGTTTTTCAGAGGCAAAAGTTTTTCATTACAACGGTATGTTCCATATGTTATACGGCGGCAGTTGTTTTGCCAAGGTGCGGGAAAGGACATGTGAAAGTATTGGTTATGCTTATAGCCCGGATGGAATGAACTGGATCAAGTTTCCGGGAAATCCTCTGATTCCATATCAGAATATACCAAACTGCTCGGCTATGGCTGAGGTTCACGCCTTACTAGAACCCCCCTACATTTATTGTTATCATACTCTACGGTATTTAGAATGCCCGGAAGGTGAAATAAAAGAATGGTTTGACGAAAAGTGGATCGAACACCTGGGCATTCAGGTTCTTGAAATAAAAAATTTCCATGCTGTCTATCCCATCTTATACAGTTAGCCTATGCTTTAAAATGTGAAGTTGTTACGTGGTAAAGACTCTATTCTGACATTTGGCGGATTTGTAGTTTGGGAATTGATGGATGAAACCTACATGCTGAAAACTGTCCACGAAGGGTATCCAATCCGGAGAATAGGAGTTGAAGGCTCGTTGATACGCTCCCACTTGCTCATGCCCTACCTCTGACTATGTCTGCAGTTCAGCTCAGAAGATTGAACTCGAGATTCAGGAATGAGGCCAGCTGCCGGAACTCCTCGACATAACTGCCGTAGGTGATGCTCCAATGATGGCCGGCACCATGGTCCACAGCACCCTGCAGGATCTCCCCCACAGGCTTTTCGAAGCGAATCTGCATCGGGTTGCCCTGGTAAACGGACAGATCGGTGGGCTGTACCTCTCCGGACAGTACAGAGAGACGATACCCCTCCCTCGAACCCATCATATTCAAGGCCGTTACCGTCCCCGGTTGATCCGCAGGGAAAAATACACCGATCCCATCCCGGGTCTCGATGGAGGGCAGCAGTTCGATGTCGTCCCTGCTGCGGGCCAGGCTGAAAGGGCCAGCACCGCAGTGGGAGAAGAGGATCTGGTTGGAATCCGGAAACAGGCGCATGAAATCCCCGTTAATTGCCGATCGGCCGGCCAGGACGAAGAGCAGCCGCATTAAGATCGTCGTGTGCAGATCCCCCTCGCAACCTGCACCCACGCCCAGATCGTTCATCCGGGCCAGAGGAAGGCAGATCTTCGATTTGAGCTGGACCCAGCAGTTTAGAGACAGAGCGTCCAAATCCATCTCCCGCACCATCTGCACCATGGCCAGAAAGGACTTGGATGCCTCTATCCCGTCGGTGTCGGACACCTCGGTACCGCCCACCTGCTGCTGTAACTCAGTCCAGTCCTTTTCCGCCGACTGGTTCGGTACCTGCTCTATCCGTTGGCTGTATTCGAAGTCACGGAGGGTAATCACATCGACTCCCAGGACTTTTTTCAATCCGTATTCATCGGCAGCCATGCTGAACATGATCACCGGATTCTTTCCCATATAACCCACCCGCATCTTGCGGAGCACCTGCCGCATCATCGCCGCCCGGGCAAACACCATCAGTTTCGAACGTGGTTCGGGGTTGCCCAAATCGCCGGCGGCCAGCTGGTACTGTTTGCCCAGATCGTACAGGGTGGGGTTGATCAGCATCCCGCCGACCAGGGAAATACAATCGATCTCCCGTTCTACAGCCCAAAGAAATACGGGAAGATCGCAGGCGTCCAAAAGGGCCACGATAAAATGATCCGGAACAAAAGTGGTCAGAATCACACAGATGCAGTCGATATCTTCCTCGGCCAGCCGCTGCCCTGCCGCCTTTGCCCCGGGGACGCCTGTGACCACCTCTTCGATCTTTATCAGCGCCAGATCCGCCGCAGACAACGATGTGGATGCCTCTTTCAGCTTGCCGGGAGCCTTTTCCTCGCCTAAGTAGAATCCGGGAAAGGCCATGGCTACCAGTCCAACCCGGGGCAGCCGTTTGGTTGTGGAGCCTGAAGTGCGGTCCAAATGATCCTGCCTACTCATAGCGACCGTACCGCTTGCACAATGACACAAAGGTCTCCACCCGCTCAGGGCTTACGTCCGCCTGGATGATATGAGCAGGGGAGATCATGTACCCGCCGCCGGCACCGAGGATCTCAATATATTCCCGTATCGTTGCTTCCAGCTCTGCGTCGGACCCTTGGGGCAGCAGCCGCTGTTGATCGATCCCGCCCCAGAAGCAGAGCCTGTCTCCGAATGCTTTTTTCAGATCCTCCGGGCCATGACCGGGGACCCCAGGCTGCAGGGGATTGAATACCTCGTAACCCAATTCCACCACATCCTCCAAAACCGGGCTCACCGCTCCGTCGCTGTGGAGCAGGAGCAGGATGTCCGGGTTCGCACTCTTGAAAGCCTGATTCATGCGCGCGTAGTGGTGTTTGAGGCTTTGGCGGAACATCTGCGGTGATATAAGCAGCCCGTTTTGAGAACCGAAGTCATCCCCCGCCCACAGGGCATCGACACCGCATTCGATCAGTTCGAGCCCCACCTGGGTCTGGAAATCCGCACAGGCTCGGAACAGGGGCTGCACATACTCCGCGTTCGAAGCCATGTCAATCAGCAGCTTTTCCATGCCCACCAGTTCCTGGGCCAGGCTGAAAATCGTCACCTCGATATCGGCGATCACCAGGTAGCTGTCCTTGAATTGGTTGACGATCCTCCCGGCATCCGCGTACCGCGTCGCAATCAGCGGGTCTGGGAAGGCATAGGCGTTGACATCGGAGGAGGTCTGCACCTCGGCCAGGGGAAAGGTGACGATTTCCACATAGATTTCCCCTTGGTGCATACGCATGCCGTACTCGTTGTACCAGGTTCCGTCGTCCAGCTTCTGCACCGATTCGGATATTTCGGAGGCGCCGGTCAGAACCACATCGCTTCCCAAGGCTGTCCGTATTTCATTGCCGCTGATACGGTAGGTCACATCCTCGAACAAATTGCGCGTGTAGTGCAGCGGCAGATCGAGTTTCTGGGCAAAGTGCTCCAAAAGCCGGGTACACAGGTCAAATTGAATGGGCACCCGATCGGGAAGCCCTTCGAGTCTTCGAAATGCTCTCAGCACCCGCTCCCGGGGTTTCAACGTCTGTACTCCTCTGAAACTACACCCGCACCAGGGTGAACTTCATCGCTTCGGCAAAGATCTCCAGCTCCTGGCTCTCATCACCGTAGCCAATGGCGATATGGTGGGCCGGTCCCTGCCGGCACCAGGCATCCATAAACTCGTGCAGGGGTTTCTGCAGACGCACCCGGCAGTTGGGATTGCCGATGCTCAAGATCGGCCCGGTGATGATCTCTCCGACCGAGTAAATCAGCTTGAAGGTCTCACCGGCGTCGAACTGGGTAAGATTCAACAACGTCACCGGCCCTTCCTCCATGTCAAAATCGATCCCTAGACCGTGGCCCGTCTTTCCGTGATGCACCTCCAAATGCTGCAGGCGCGGCCGCCCCTTGGCCATATTGATGTTGCTCGGGCCGTCATGGCCCATGAGCATGAAGTCTTCTTCAAAATCCATGGCAAAGAACTCCACGAACATGCCCCCGGCCTGCAGCAGATCCATGATCTTTACGGCCATGGCCGATTTCACATCCCCTTCGGTGACCCCCGGTCGGCCCAGAGCTGCCAGCCGGGACACGGCTAAATTGGACTGGGAGCGCAGCTGGGTGACCAGCTCCCGTTCGCCCCACCAGTAGTAGCCGAAGGCGAAAATATCGTACTTGTTGATGATCTCATCATAGGCCACCGCCACCTGGGCGGAGAAACGCATGTGTTCGTTGGTAACCGACTCATCCACCTCGTATAGAGCTCGAAACTGGCCGTACATATCCTCCAGCTGTTCTTCGGTAACCCGGTTGAAGGCGTTCTCGATCTCTTCCACCTCGGGCTGTTCCAACATTTTCCCAGTGGCTTTGAGCAGGCGGTGCTCGTCGATGGGCATATCGGTCATGTGGGTGTACACTTCTCCGATCAACCCCACCCTCATGTTTTTAAAGAACCGGGCCGCCGCCGCTCCCCGGAAATCCGCCTGAAGCTCCCGCTGCAGCCGGGGATCGTCGAAATTTCCGGTTCTGACTTTAAATTGCTTGCCCAGATTCACCAGTGCACCGGCATACTCCGGGATACAGCAAACTCCCTCATGGTACAGATAGACCGTGGTGTCGGCGGTGGTGTAATCGTAGGTGCGGTCCACATGGGCGTTCAACAGCCGGATCGGTACATCCAGGTCGTACACCGCCGGAACGATCATCATGCTGGTGGTGTAGCCCAGGGGAAAGATCAGCACCATGTCCACCGGATTCTGCTTGAACAGCTCCCCGGCCTGGGCCGCCTTCTCGGCAGTGTCCACCAGATCGGGAACCACGATCTCCGCCCACTGGCCGACCATGGCCGACAGGTCTTCGTACATCTTCATACTACTGGCTTTGAGCTTCGGGAACTGGGGCCAATAGCGAAAATGCCCCGTCGGCAGCAGGCCGACTTTGGGCCGAATCTCGGTCTTTTTCTTTTCTTCCAGCAGACGCTGTCTCACTGTTTCGAAATCACCGCTCATGTGGGATTCTCCCTGAATATCGGAATTGCCGGATACAAATACCGGAATTGGCCTGCGGCATTCACCCTTTGAGGGCACCCATGGTTACACCGGCTACAAACCACTTCTGAAAGGCGATAAAGACGACCATGATGGGGAACACCGTGATCATGATGGCTGCGCCGTAAGTGCCAAGCGGAAGTCGAAACTTGCCGCCGGCAATCTTGGCAATGGCAACCGGAATCGTTTGGATCGCCGGCTTCTGCAAAAACACCAGGGCATAGATAAACTCATTCCAGGTCTCCAGAAAGAGCAGAATGATGCAGGAGGCGATCGCCGGTGCAGCCAGGGGAATGATGATTCGGCCTAATATCTGGAGGTCTCGCGCCCCGTCAATGGTTGCCGCCTCTTTGATTTCATACGGTATCTGCTCGAAGAAGGAACGCAGAATCAATGTGGCAATGGGTACGGAGAAGCCGATATAGGGGAATATCACCGCCAGATAGGTGTTGATCAGGCCCAGCCGTACCATGACGAAAAACAGAGGGATAAGCAGCACCTGAGCCGGAACTACATAGCTGGCGATGATAGTGGTGAACAGCAACTCTTTGCCTTTGAAACGATAATGGCTGAAAGAAAAGGAGGACAGCGAGGCCAGCACAATGGCCAGTACGATGGTGCTGACCGTGCAGATCACGCTGTTGCGGAACATCTGCAGAAAGGAGACGTTCAGCCGTGTCTTGGCCAGGTTCCAGGCGTTGACGTAATTTTCGTGAGTCACCTCTTTGGGTATCAGCACCATGGTATCTTGATATACAGTATCTTCGGTCCGCAGGGAAAGCGAGAATATGTAGAGGATGGGAAAGAGGATACCGACAATGGTCAGCACCACGATCACCCGGGTGATGACAAAAAAAACGGGATTTTTTTTGCGGTCTATGCCGTAGCTGTTAGCGATCATGGGGCACCTTCACTGCGCTTCAAAGCCCGGATGCGCAGGAATCCGAAGATCAGTACCACGGCGAACATGATTACCGCCACACTCGAACCCACGCCCATCTTATTGGGGCCATTGGCGGCAAAGGAGTAGTAGAACATGATCGTGGTCAGGACTTCAGAATTGTGTACCGGCCCGCCCCGGGTCAAGACGTACACGATGTCGAATACCCGAAAACTGCCGATCAGGTTGAGGATCACGTTGAGAAGGATCGTAGGTTTCATGAGCGGAATGATAATTCGGTTGATTTTCACTCCCCAGCCTGCTCCGTCCACATCGGCAGCCTCCAGCAGCTCGATGTCCAACGACTGCAGGCCGGCATAGAAAATCACCAGGTTGTATCCCACCCATTGCCAGATGCTCACAAATATGACGCACCAGATAGCCAGCTGCACGCTGGATAGCCAGCTGAAGTTGATCCCCCCCAGAATCCGGTTGATCACACCATCCTGTTCCAGCATCCGCCGCCAGGCCAGGCTAACCGACACCGGCGCCAGCACCCCCGGGAAAAAGATAACGGTGCGGATCAACACGCTCATCCGAAACCGCCCCACAAAGATGATTATGGCCAGGGTCAGCGCCAGAGCCACCTGCAACGAAATGCTGGCCCCCACAAAGTATACGGTGTTGCGGATGGAGATCCAGAAGTAACGATCGGCGAATAGGATCCGGTAGTTTTCAAGGCCGGCGAAAGTACGAAATATTCTCGAATCAAAACCGGTGAACTTGTACAGGCTCAAGGTCAGAGAGAATACAACCGGTGTGAATACAAATACTATAAACACCAGCAGCGCCGGAATCAGATAGGTATAGGGTTTCCAATGACTGCTGCCGACAAATTGCTCACCGAGTTGCATAGTCTCTCACCTCGAACATTTTCGATGTTCTAATTGAGCATAGTATAAAAGCAAGCGGCAAGAAAAGGGTACCCTCTTCTCGCCGCTCTTGTTTGAACTGTAGCGCGAGCCGGATTCTTACTTGTAACCGACTACTTTGTCCAGGTTGGCCAGTACATCGTCGATCGTATCCACACCGAGAAGTACGTTGCCGATCCCGTCACCCAGAGCTTTCACAGCATCGCTGTTGAAGTAGTAGACCTCGCTGAACCTTCCGGGTGAGTTGTACAGGGCAATGCAGTCGTTGAACACCGGGCTCTCCGTTTTGGGAATGTTGGCCGGATCAACACCGGCTGCCGGATTGACACCCTTGCTGATAAATATTTCCGCCGCCTTGGGACTGTTGGTCAAGCGGACGAACTTGATCGCCGCCTCCTGATGCTCGCCTTTGGAGTACACACCGATATCAGTGCCGAAGTTCTTGTTGAAGGATACCACCGAGTTGGCATCCACGGACGGATACTGGATGATTCCGATGCTGGGGTTGTCCGGATTGTTGTCTTCCGGTTTCATGGCACTGGCAAACCAGTCGCCCTGAGACCACATGAAAATGCCCTCTTTCTCCAGCCATTTTCCGAAGGCCTGTACCTGGTAGTCCATGTTCAATGCATCTTCGCGCCAAACTCCGCCCTTGTGCAGCTTGACGAACACCTCAATGGATTTGCGGAAGATGTCCTGCTGCCAGGAAATCTCGCCGTTCATGGCCTGCTCTACCATATCGGGAGTTTCCGAGGGCTGCTGCTGATGAACGAGATTGTAGAAAGGATCGAAATAACACCAGGTTTCGATAAAGCCGGCCAGGATCACATCGTATCCATTTGCCCGTGCCGGTCCGACCATATCGATGTACTCTTCCACACTATAGGATTCGGTAAAGTCCCGAGGCTCCCAGCCGATGTCCTTCAGCATGTCCTTATGGTACCAGATACACTCGGTCCAGACATCCTGAGCATTCAGGTAAATACCACCGTCGATGTTGACCCCTTTGAAATTGTAAGCAGGACCCATCCATTTCTTCCACTCCGCATCGATCTTGGGTTTAAGGTCAACTAGATTACCCGACTGTACCACCTCAAAGGCATCCGGTCCCGGATACACGCCGTACAGATCGGGCGCCTCCCCGCCAGCGAGGGCCGGTTTGAGAAACTCGTTGTAGGTGGTAACGGTATACTGCTGATACTCGACCTTGTAGTTGGGATTTTCTGCCTGATAGATGTCGATGATTTCCTTGTAGGCGGCCAGAATCCCATCGTTGCCGCCTTGCCAGTCGGTAAAGCGTAGGGTCACTGCCTCCGCAGGACCTGTCTCCGCTTCCTGGCCTCCTTTGGCAAAGGCAACCCCCGCTGCCAGTACCAGAACAAGCATCAAGATAACAATTTTTTTCATCGTAGCCTCCTTCATGATTTTTGTATCTCCGTATTTAACAGGAATCTTACTGAACGGATTTACCTCCTTTCGTGATTGTTGTTACCGGTCCATATGCCGGCAGGTAACATTAACCTATTTTATACACGTATAACATATCTGGAGTATTTGTCAAGGTCTTTTGTTCTTTGTATCTGTCAAACCCTCCGTGCCGCCTCATACATGGCCAGGGCATTGGCCACCTTGATCTGCGGATGGATCTCCGAGGTGGAGCCGATCAGCGTCTTGGCACCCCCCGCATCGGCGATGGCCTGTTCGGTAGCTCGAGCGACTTCCTGCGGCGTTCCGAAAGCCAGCATATCCTGACAGTCGACCATGGAGCCGATCACCGTATCCGGATACAGCTTCCGGAACTTTTTCACCTCCATGGTGGCCAGGGGCTCACAGGGATTGATCGAATCCACGCCCATCTCCAAGATGTCCGGAATCACTTCCCACTTATTTCCGTCACTGTGCCAGATGACGTAGTAGCCGTACTTTTTCCAGCGGTCCACGCATTTCTTGACCCGGGGAAACACCTCCCCACGGATAAACTCCGGTGGCCAGATCAGCCCGGTATTGAATGCGATCGATTCCGAAACAAGCGCCACACGAGACAACTTGGTCGGAGCGAAGCAGTCGATACGGAACAGCTCGTGATCCACCAATGCATCGTAATAGCGCAGAAACAACTCCGGGTGGTCATGTTGGATGAAGATCAACCAGTCAAAGCCAAAACGGTTTTGAGCTGTATACATCCCCGGCACGATCTCGGGGGCGATCATCATGGTGTCGCCCAGCTTCTCCGCTACCCGCTCGAAATGATCGTTTACCTCTTCGGGATAATCGTACTTTTCCCCGAACAGATTGAGATGCTCTTTGGCCTGATGACAGAACTTCTGCTTCTCGATGCTCCGGTAGATCCTGTCGATATCCTTTTTCATCAACTCGGTAGCATCCCTCATCGACCGGATCGGCCGGTGAATGATTTCTTTGGTCCACCACTCCTCCCGGAACACAAAACCGTCCTCGTCGGTCACCTCAACTACTTCCAAGTCCTCAGGAATGCAGAAATGACGGACCAGGTCCAGGGTCTTGCGGACCGCCTCGCAGGCCACATCCTCCGCATTCCCGGGTGTGATCTTTTTCCCGCTGACCTCTTCAATAAAATCGGTGTTGTGAATGATGTCGAAGACCGGAAGCCGGTCCAGCGGTTTTCCTTCAAAGGTGTTGATCACCCGTTCGGTTGCATTCAGCATAAACTTTCCTCCTCAAGCCTCTTCACCTTCAAGCTTTATCAGCCCCGGCGGCAGGTGTCAATCCAGCCAACATTCCCAAGACCGACAACCCGGATGTATTGAAAGCCATCGGTGCCGGTATCGGCAATGTTCTCCTTGGAGTGGATTCCATCGATGCGGTGCCGGCAAATCTGGACAAGGTCAGCGGCTACAAATAGGGGGAGCGGTCCCTCCGGTCAAGTTACTTTTAGCGGTGGGGG
>JABUBP010000228.1_pt1 | contig 14258 bp, 16 predicted proteins | sample 7240331 | NCBI WGS metagenome assembly JABUBP01 (sample SAMN07256347, study PRJNA390944) | subsurface metagenome | isolation source: Methane hydrate marine sediment | place: Pacific Ocean: Eastern North Pacific, ODP site 1244 | collected 2002 | reverse complement strand
TGTCGCTTTTACCTTCTCAATAACCGATGGCAGGTTTTCCAGATACTTTACATTCTCCAGGTTTAACTGCCGGGTTGTCCAGCGACAGGCGATGGCAGCATCGTGGTTAAAATTAGAGGTATCCATTTTACCGATGGCGGCCAGGTCATGATTCCCGGCTACACAAACATGATTATACTGGCGTAACAGCTCAATACACTGTTGCGGGTCTGGTCCGTAGCCAACAATATCCCCCAGGCACCATAGCTCATCCATACCGCCCCGGTGTTCGATATCATTCAACACCGCATTAAAGGCGGTCAGATTGGAATGAATATCGGCAATAATGGCGTAACGCATTTCTAAAATCATAACAGCTTTTTCCAGATATGACCAGCGCCAAGTTGTGAGCCAGATACAGGCGTGCTATAATTTCAGCTATGAAAGTCTCGGAGCTGGGAGAATTCGGACTGATTGACCTCCTGGCTGAAATGGTAGCTGGCTCCCAGAATAAAGAAACCCGGCAAAAACTCATTCTCGGCATTGGCGATGACGCCGCCGCCTGGCGGGGCGATACCTCAACCCAACTGGCTACGGTTGATTGTCTCATCCAGGATGTCCATTTCTCCCTGGACATAACCCCCTGGCATGACCTAGGCGGGAAAGCACTGGCCGTCAACCTGAGCGATATTGCCGCCATGGGTGGCATACCTAAATACGCCCTGGTATCACTAGCCTTGCCCGACAATACTGAAGTGGAGGATGTTACTGCCCTCTATCAGGGAATGATTGAACTGTCCCAAAAGTTCGATGTTGCCATCGTCGGCGGCGATTCCAGTAGCGCCCCGCTGGTTATTATCACTATTACTATCTTCGGTAGTACCACAGGTCAGGATAAACCGGTGCTCACCCGCTCCGAAGCCAAGGTAGGTGAGAAAGTAGCGGTTACCGGTTATCTGGGTACTGCCGCCGCTGGCTGGGAAATGCTCACCAGGAAACTCCGGTTTGACCCTGAGGCTACCGCCTGCTTAGAAGAGGCTTTCCTCCGCCCCTACCCCAGAATAGCTGAAGGGCAACTACTGGTTGCACAGGGGATAACAACAGCGATAGATATTAGCGATGGACTGATTTCCGACCTGAACCACATCTGTAAAGCCAGTCAGGTCAGTGCCCGAATCGAGATTGAGCGAGTGCCGATTCTGCCCGCTGTCAAAGCCAGCTTTGGTGACAGGGCTCAAGAGCTGGCGCTATCGGGCGGGGAGGACTACGAGCTCTTGTTCACCGGCAGTGCCGAGACCATTGAGAAGGTAAAAGCGACAGTCTCCTGTCCGGTAACGGTAATCGGTGAAATCACCGTAGATAAAACGAATAAGACGACCATCGTTGATAAAAGAGGCAACCCGGTCAAGATTGATAAGACAGGATGGGAGCACTTCACGACGAGATGAAAGCGAGTCAGTCTATAAGCCAGCTCAAGTTAATCAGCCACAGCCCCGAGCAAACCCAGCAGCTTGGTGTCCGTATTGGCGAGCTAGCCCGACCCGGTGACATTTACCTGCTGGTCGGCAACCTGGGAACCGGCAAGACCTGCCTCACCCAGGGTATTGCCTGGGGACTTGATATCAAAGAATATACGCTCAGCCCATCTTTTGTCATCATGCGAGAACTTTACGGTCGGCTACCTATATACCACATAGACCTGTACCGGCTCGACCACATAGAAGAGATTGCCGACCTGGGCTTGGACGACTATTTATACGGCAATGGTGTCTGTGTGGTGGAATGGGCGGAAAAGGGGCTAAGTGTACTGCCACCAGAACACCTGCTGGTTGAAATAAGCTTTCTGGCCGATACCGAGCGCAGCTTTCAATTCAAACCCAGCGGCAAACGCTACCGGGAATTAATAGGACAACTGAAACACTTCTCTCCTGATTCATAGAAAGGCTCAAATAGTTAATGCTCTTGGCGATAGATACTTCAACCGATATGGCTAGCCTGGCGCTGACCCAGGACAGCAAGATACTGGCCGAACTAACCTGGCACTGTGAGCAAAGCCATTCCGTCCAGCTGCTGCCCAACCTGACTCACCTGCTCAACCAGACCGGGACCAGCCTTCAGTCTATCACCGGCATCATTGTCGCCCGGGGACCGGGAAGCTTTAACGGACTGCGGGTTGGAGTCAGCACTGCCAAGGGGCTAGCCTTCAGCCTGGGCATCCCCATAGTCGGCATCAGCAGCCTGGAAGTAGCCGCCTACCCCCACGCTGAAACCGGACTACCCATCTGCCCCATATTCAATGCCGGCCGGGGCGAGATTGCCACGGCTACATATCAGGGCAAAAACAATAAGTGGCGCCAGCTTACCAGTGAGCACATCACTACCGTGGAAGCGCTATGCTCACAGATAACTACCCCAACCGTATTCTGTGGTGAATTCACACCGCTCATCGCCACCCAGCTACGAAAAAAGTTCCGGCAAAAAGCAATCATCGCCACTCCCGCCGCCGGACTGAGGCGAGCCGGTTTTCTGGCTGAGCTAGGACAAAAGCGGCTGGCGGCAGGCAATTGTGATAATCCGGCTACTTTACAGCCGTTATACCTCAGGCGACCACCCATTACTGAACCCAAACGCCAATTAACAATTAGAGGGGAGAGATAAAAATGATAACCTGGCCCAGGGTACCGATTGACTTTGAGCGGGGATGGGACATGTGCTTTGGCTGTGGCAAGTATAATCCAATCGGCTTGAAATTGAAGTTTCAGCAAGACGGCAACATCGTCAGGGCAGAGTTCACCCCTAACAACAATCACCAGGGCTGGTCAGGCATTGTCCATGGCGGACTTCTATTCACCCTCCTTGATGAGGCGATGGGCTATGCGGTCTTATACCAAGGCCTGTCTTCCGTCACCGCCAAGATGCATGCCAGATTGAAGCACCCGGCGGTAATCGGCGAACCCCTGGTCATCACCGGCTCTATAACCGGGAAAGAAAGAAAGTTAATCACCGCCGAAGCCGCCATATCCCTGAAAGATGGTACTCCCGTAGCGGAAGCAACCGGTACCATGTATGTTATCGGCCAAATGCCCGGTGACGACAGCAAGAAAGAGGAAAAACCGAAAAACGATACCGAGAGGTAAAACCAAGGTAGTTATCTGGAGGGACTTCTCAATCCCTCCCAGCCGATACTAAATACAGGAGCCTAAATTATGGAAAGGTCATTAGTTCTTATCAAGCCTGACGCCATGCAGCGGGGGTTAGCCGGCACTATTATTGGTCGCCTGGAGGGGCAAGGGTTAAAGCTGGTGGCACTCAAGATGCTCCATATGGACAAAGCCTTAGCCGAAAAGCATTACGCTATCCATAGGGACAAACCCTTCTTTGCCAGGCTGGTAAATTATATCAGCTCTGCCCCGATTATGGCCGCTATCTTTGAGGGTGAAGGAGCCGTGGAGTTAATCCGAAAAATAGTGGGCGCCACCGACCCAGCCCAGGCTGAGGCAGGCACTATTAGAGGCGATTTAGGCCTGGATATTGAACGCAATACCGTGCACGGTTCCGATTCGCTGGAGACTGGCGAGCAGGAAACCAGGCTATTCTTTACCGAGGCTGAAATTTTCGACTATCAGCGAGAAACCAAAGGCTGAGTTATTGAATCCTGACTACCGGCGTAGCCTTCTCCCACAACTCGTCCAGCTGATAATATTCCCGCTCAAAAGCAGCAAAGATGTGGACAATAACATCGCCAAAATCAAGAAGGAGCCAGCCGGAATCGATAGTGCCCTCATGATGCAGGGGTATAATACCGTCCTTCTTCAATATATGGCCAACTTCATCATATATGGTCTTAATCTGGCGCTCACTGTCACCGCTACAAATCACAAAATAATCAGCAAAGCTACATACCCTGCGGACATCCAGCAGCGTGATATCCTTCGCCTGCTTATCGCTGGCTACCTCTACTGCCTTGCGCGCCACTTCTATCGTTTCCAGAAACAATCCCTCCGTGGTACCAAAGCTCAACTACCATTATAGCACAATGGCATTAATACCAAGCGCCTGAATAATTTTGATATTGGCTACCACCCTGCTATATTATGTATGTTAACATACTGGAAAAGAGGAGGGGACAGGAATAAATGGCAGGGCTGCTTTTTGGCACCGGCGGCACCCCTCATAGCGCGGCAACACTTTCCACCACCTCGGGAATCGAACGGATTGCCGAGCTCGGGCTGGGTTGCATGGAGATAGAATTTGTCTATGGAGTGAAAATGGGCGAGGCAAGCGCCCGTCAGGTAGCCGAAATCGCCACCAGGTTAGGCATAAAGCTGTCCGCCCACGCCCCCTACTTTATCAACCTGAATGCCAGGGAGCCTCAAAAGATAAGGGCCAGCCAGGAGAGGATTCTACAGACCGCCCGCATCGCCGCCCTGTGCGGGGCGGACAGCATCACCTTTCACACCGCTTTTTACCTCGACGACCCTCCAGAAAAAACCTATAACACGGTCAAAAAACACCTGGGGGAGATAATGAACCAACTCAAACAGGAAAATAATCGGGTGTGGGTTAGACCGGAGCTTATGGGTAAGCCTACTCAATTTGGCACCCTGGACGAAATATTCGACCTCTGCACCGAGCTTGAAGGCGTAGCCCCCTGTATCGACTTTTCTCACTGGCACGCTCGGACGGGAAGATTCAACTCTTACCCGGAGTTTGCCGCTGTCCTGCGGCAGATTGAAGAGCGTCTGGGCAGGGCTGCCCTGGACGACATGCATATCCATGTCTCGGGCATTGCCTTCGGCTTAAGAGGGGAAACGAAACACCTGGACCTGAAAGAGTCGGATTTACACTATGTTGACCTTGTCCGGGCATTAAAAGACCATGATGCCAGGGGTGTGGTAGTCTGCGAAAGCCCCAATCTGGAAGAAGATGCCCTCCTCCTGCAAGAAACCTATAACTCCCTGCCGAAAGCAGGCTAACCACAAGTCCACCTTATAAACCATGGTCCTTTTTTCCTATTGACAGCTGGTTCTGGTATAATAATATAAATAGTTTAGGTTAAGGGTTAATTATCACTGAGGCAAAGGATGAAACGGAGTTTACCGCGTAACAGTTTAATATATATCGCTATCCTGCTGGCAGCGGTAGCGCTCTTCTCTTTTCTGCTACCCACCACCCAAAAACCAGAGGAGATACCCCTGAGTGAAGCCATCGCGATGTCACAACAGGGTAAGATTGAGAAGATTGTCGTGGAAGATACAGAGCTGCTTATTACTACCCGTGACGGGACTGAGGTTAAGACATTTAAGGAAGCGAACGCAAACATATATGACATTGAAGGACTTGCCCTGGAAGGAATCGTAGTGGAAATAAAAGGGGCATCCGGAATCAACTGGGGTAGTGTACTGCTCAACTTCCTGCCCCTCATCCTGCTGGGCGCTTTGCTCTTCTTCCTCTTCCGCCGGGCACAGGGAGCCAATAGCCAGGCACTCAGTTTTGGTCGTAGTCGAGCCAGGTTATTCCCGGCTAATACACCAACGGTAACCTTTAATGATATCGCCGGGGTAGAGGAAGCCAAACAAGAGGTGCACGAAGTAGTAGATTTCCTCAAGTCACGGGAGAAGTTCCAAACCCTGGGAGCCCGCATTCCCAAAGGCATGCTGCTGGTAGGCCCACCGGGGACAGGCAAAACGCTACTGGCTCGAGCCATAGCCGGTGAAGCCGGGGTGCCCTTCTTCTCTATCAGCGGCAGCGAATTCGTTGAGATGTTTGTCGGTGTTGGCGCCTCCAGAGTGCGCGACCTCTTTGAGCAGGCCAAGCGCAATACCCCCTGCATTATCTTCATTGACGAGATTGACGCGGTCGGGCGACACCGTGGCTCCGGGCTGGGCGGCAGTCATGACGAGAGAGAGCAAACCCTTAATCAGATTCTGGTGGAGATGGATGGCTTTGACACCAATACCAGCGTGATTATCCTCGCCGCTACCAACCGACCGGACATACTCGACCCGGCACTACTTCGACCCGGTCGTTTTGACCGACGGGTAATCCTTGACCGACCAGATATCAATGGCCGAACCGCCATCCTCAAGGTTCACACCAATGGCAAACCACTGGATGACTCGGTTGATTTGGAAGTGCTGGCGAAACAGACTGCCGGCTTCAGTGGCGCTGACCTGGCCAATCTGGTTAATGAAGCCGCCATTCTGGCCGCCCGACGGGGCAAGAAGGCTATTGAGATGCAGGAGCTTGAGGAATCTACAGACCGCGTAATTGCCGGCCCAGAAAGAAAAAGCCGGCGGATAAGTCCCAAGGAAAAGGAAATCACCGCCTATCACGAGGCAGGACATGCCCTGGTGGCGAAAATGCTGCCCAACGCTGACCAGGTACACAAAATCTCCATAGTGGCTCGTGGCGTGACCGGAGGCTACACCCGACTTTTACCCACCGAAGACCGATATCTGCTAACTCGCTCCCAATTTAGTGACATGCTGGCGACCTTTCTCGCCGGCCACACTGCGGAGAAACTGATTTTTAACGAAATGACAACGGGGGCGAGCAATGATATTGACGAAGCCACCAAACTCGCCCGCAAAATGGTCACCGAGTACGGGATGAGCGACAAGTTAGGACCACGAACCTTTGGCCACAAGGAAGAAATGGTCTTTCTCGGTCGTGAAATATCCGAGCAAAGGAACTACAGCGAAAAGGTAGCCAAGCAGATTGATGAGGAGATTCGCACTCTTATCCAGCACGCCCATGACCTGGCCCTGAAGATTCTGACCGAAAACAAGCCGAAATTAATCCAAATTGCGGAAAAGCTTGTTGCTCAAGAGACTCTGGAGAGTGATGACCTAGAGGCGCTATTTAACGAACCGGCACCATCGCCTCCGGTAGAAGCTCCAACCACTTCTTAAACTGCCAGACATAACAAACAAAACCCCTGGTTTTCCCCAATCCGGTCTACCTCCCTATTGACAATCTAATCACCCGGAGTTACTGTATAATTCCTTCTGGCCTACCTGTAATTGTTAGACTGTAGGACTACAAAATAATTAGGGAGGTGGCAAAATGCAAGCTGAGGTAATTAATCGTCGGTTGGCTAAGTTCATCTGGGCAGCGGCTATCTTTTTTGCATGGAGTCTGATTATGGGAATTTTCCTGTCAGCAGTAGACTCCGTGCGCGAGTTTGTCCACATGGGTTGGCCAGCATCCATGATATCGGGTGCTCACACACACATCGGTCTCATGGGTTGGATGTCTCTGGCGTTAATGGCAGCCTTTTACTATCTGGTGCCCCATTTCAGCGGCAAGTCCATTGTTTGGCCAAAGCTTATTGGGTGGATATTCTGGATTTTTGTCATTTCTCATGCGGCCTCTCAAGTTCTTATAATGATAGCTGGTATCGCCGGGGGTAACGCTTTGGCAGCTGGTTTAAAGGTTCCACAAGTTGGAAGTATCGTGGCCACATATGCGGTGCCAGGTGGTATACTCTGTACACTCACTGCCATTGCCGGGCTAATGTTTATAGTGCAGATATTAGTCTCGCTTGCCCGTGGTTCTAAGACAACCAGCTAATGTCAACGGCGAGAAACTGTTACCCAACTATCTCTTTCGCTGGATAATATAACTGGCTATGTCCATTAATGACTGGCGGCTGGCCTTGTCGGGTAATTGATTCAGGTTGCGGCAAGCCTTGACGCAATAATCGGTGGTAGTAGCATAGCATTCTTCAATAATTGACGAGTTGCGAACTTGCTCTATGGCCAGTTTTATTTCTTCGCGCCTATCACGGTTTTCAAATAGTCTTTTTACCGGATTATCCTCCGGATAGCGCTCCAGAAGAAGCATTGACGGCAGAGTGAGAGTGCCCTGAGCTAAATCAGAGCCTATTGGCTTACCCACTTCCTCTTCCGTCCCGATAAAATCCAGGATATCGTCCACGATTTGAAAGGCAATGCCTAAATTATAACCATATTCACTCAGAACCTTGACTGATGCCGCCGGCGCCTTGCTCAAAACGGCACCGGACTCTGTAGCCAGCACAAAGAGGGCTGCCGTTTTACAGGAAATGCGATAGATATACTGCTGGTATGCTTGCTCCAGACTAAAAGCACTGAATATCTGGGATAACTCCCCGGCGGAAATAGTCCTGAGCGTCTGGGCAAAGAGCTTTATGGCCCGTAGATTCCGAGTCGTAGCGGTAAGCTCGCCGGCTTTAGCAAATAAATAATCTCCGAGAAGCACGGCTTTATCCTCACCCCACACCTTATATACCGTGGGCCTGCCCCGGCGTACCGGGGACTTGTCAATAGCATCATCATGAATCAAGGTAGCCACATGCAGCAATTCCACTGCGGCGGCCATGGGCAAAAGGGTGTCCAGATTGTAGTGGTAAAGCTTGCCTGATAGCAGAGTAAGCGCCGGGCGAATTCCCTTGCCGCCACTCTTCAGGCTATGGTCCAACAGCTTCGCCAGCCCAGAAAAGTCAACCTTGCTGACTGACTCCAGTTCTTTATCTACCCTGACCAAATCTTCCTGAACCGGCTTATAAATGGCGCTTAACTGCAAGAGTCTCCTCTCTCAACTGCTAACGAATCAATTACGAAGAGGCATGCCCTAACCGAGCCGTCTCTTCCTCTACCAGACTGTCATCCAGTTTAGAAAACAGGGGCTCAGGAGGCAGCAGTTTCTGCCCCGGCAACGGTGCATGCGGCTGCCAGCCATCATCTTCTACCCTGCCCTCAAAACCAAGGAATTCATGCAGCTTCTGGGAACTGAAGGGTAAGAAGGGATACAACATCGTCTTCAGGCGGGTGATGATACAAATAGCTACAAATAGAGAATTGGCGGCAGCCTGCCGGTCTTCCTTAATCACTTTCCACGGCGATTTTTCATCCAAATAGCGGTTTGCCTCGTGGGCGATATACATCGCCATTTTAAGTGCCTGCTTAAAATTACAATGGGAAAGAAGGTTATCCATGGTAACAAAAGCTGCGTCAGACTTTCCGATTAATTCTTTACCGCTGGCATCAATGTCATCGCAGGCGGGCACACAGCCGTCAAAGTTCTTATAGACAAAGGTAAGCACCCGATTAACCAGGTTGCCATAGGTAGCCACCAGCTCATCATTGTTGCGGCGCACAAACTCACGCCAGGAAAAATCGGTATCCCCGGTCTCCGGCATATTTATTGATAGTAAATAACGCAACGGGTCAGGGTCATAGCGGGCGAGGTAGTCGGGCAGCCAGACCGCCCAGTTGCGACTGCTGGAAAGTTTCCTGCCTTCAATGGTCAAGAACTCGTTAGCCGGCACATCATAAGGTAAATTAAGCCCGCCATAGCCGATAAGCATCGCCGGCCAGATGAGGGTATGAAAGGGAATGTTATCCTTACCAATAAAATAGTAGCTCTTTGCCTCATTACCCTGCCAGAAATTACACCATTTTCCCTCATCCCCGCTAGATTTAGCCCATTCCTTGGTTGCCGAAAGATAGCCGATAACCGCCTCAAACCAGACGTAGATGCGCTTATCCGCAAAGCCATCAAGCGGCACCGGCACTCCCCAATCTATATCGCGGGTGATAGCCCTATCCTTAAGACCTTCCTCCAGATAGCGTTTGGTAAAATTCAGCACATTCGGTCGCCAGTGATTCTTCTCCTTCACCCAGGTTAAAAGCCTATCGTTAAAAGCGGAAAGCTTCAAAAAGAAGTGTTCTGAATCCTTAAAAACAGGAGTGGTGCTACATAAGCCACAACGATATTCAATCAGCTCAATCGGATTTAGCGGCTTGCCGCATTCATCACACTGGTCACCTCTGGCTCCGGGGGATTGACAATGCGGACAGGTGCCCTCAACATAGCGGTCGGGCAAAAAGCGCTGGCACTGGGGGCAAAAAGGTTGAGATACCGTAGCCTGGTAAATATAGCCCTTGTCACGCAGGGCGAGGAAAATATCCTGCGTCACCGCAGCGTGATTAGGGGTGCCAGTGGTAGTAAACAAATCAAAGGAAATGCCCAGTTGCTGCCATGACTCAAGGAAATGTTGATGATACCGGGCGGCTATTTCACCGGGCGTCTTGCCCTCCTGCTCCGCCTTGATGGTGATAGGCGTGCCGTGCTGGTCTGAGCCGGATACCATCAGCACTTCGTTTCCTTTAAGGCGGTGATAGCGGGCAAAAATGTCCGCGGGCAGATAGGCACCGGCAATCTGTCCCAAGTGCAGTGGACCATTAGCATAAGGCCAGGCCACACAAACCAGAATTCTCTCGCTCATGACCTATTTTCCTATCCAGTACCTACTCAGGAAAGAAGGTAAGTATCCTCTCTCCCTTCTCCATTTTGTACTGGGCATAGCCCTTTGCCAGGCAGCAGTCGACACAATAGCGTGAAGTCTCGCCTGTTTCGCCCTCTTTAACCTCAACGCCATCCTTCTCATCAACGGCTAGATAACGTTCCGGATATGGGATGGCACGATGACAACCATCACACTTGACTTCTCCTAAAGATATACAGCCACGACGCATTTACTTTCCTCCTTATACCCGAAACCTCAGGATAACCTGAGCCAAGCTCGATAAAGTTCTCTCCTTGATAAGCCGGTTCCGGCAGCTACTTTGGCTATCGCCTCCTTAGCCGGTACCCCGGAGCGGCGCAAGCGATGCAACTGACTCTCAATATCTTTGGTCAATAATGGCCTATCCTTCCCTACCTTACCCTCGATAACCAGGGTAAACTCCCCTCTCACCTCGGTGAAATGCTCAATAGCCTGACTTATCGTTCCCCGGAAAACCTCCTCGTGCATCTTGGTCAGTTCACGACAAACGGCTATCTGCCTATCACCAAGAATGAGTAATATATCGTGTAACGACACTAGCAGGCGATGCGGACTCTCCAAGACTACCATAGTGCCCGGTTCATTAACAATCGATTCCAGCAGGCGCCGTCGGTTACCCGCTTTGTGCGGCAGAAAACCCAGGTAAATAAACCGGTCGGTAGGCAGTCCGGAGGCAACCAGTGCCGTGATAACCACCGAAGCACCGGGAACGGGCACCACCGGGATACCTCGCTGGTTAGCCGCCACAATCAGTTCATAACCGGGGTCGGACATACCCGGCGTCCCGGCATCAGAAACCAGAGCCACATCCCCATCGTCAAGACGGTCTAAAATATAACCCAGTTTTGACCATTTATTACGCTCATGATAACTGGTCATCGGCGTTGTAATCTCATACCTAGCCAGCAGTCGTTTCGTGTGGCGTGTATCCTCAGCGGCAATAAGCTTCACTTCACGCAGCATACGAAGGGCACGCAAGGAAATGTCCTCTAAATTACCAATAGGGGTAGCCACAATATAAAGGATGGGCATTACCTTTCCCCAACCCGGCTATTATAACCTACTCCATCTACACTCGTCTACATTGGCTGCTTTCCGCCATAGCTAAGCTAGATGTGATACGCTCCGTGGATAATACAACCGGTTAGGGTCAAACCTGTTCAACTAAGTAATGAGTTTAAGGGGGGGGGGGATAACGAGGCTAACAATTATATCCCGCCGTCGATGCCGATAACCTGTCCGCTAATATAGCTGGCTCGGTCACTGGCCAGGAAAGCCACCAGCTCGGCGACATCTTCCGGCTTGCCAAAGCGCTGTAACGAAATCATTTTCAGGATTTCTTCTTTCCTCTCGTCAGGCAGCTTATCCGTCATATCGGTCATAATAAAGCCGGGGGCAATAGCATTGACCGTTACGTTCAGGGAACCGACCTCGCGAGCCATACTCTTGGTAAAGGCAATTATCCCTCCCTTAGACGCCGAGTAATTACCCTGCCCGGCGGTGCCCATTACCCCGGAAATTGAGGATATATTAATAATGCGTCCCCACTTCTGCCTCATCATCGAGCGCAAGGCAAACTTGGTGCACAGAAATACGCCCTTTAAATTGGTATCGAGGACATCGTCCCAGGCTTCCTCTGACATCCTCAATAGTAGAGTATCCCGGGTAATGCCGGCATTGTTCACCAGGATATCGATTTTACCCCACCGCTCCACCACCTCATCCACCATAGCTTTCACCGCTTCCGCATCCCTGATGTCTGCCTCTACGGCGATAGCTTCACTACCCTGACTGGTTATGGCCTTGACCACTTCATCAGCGTCAGCCCGGTTGGATTCACCCTCTATATCCACATAGTTGACCGCCACCTTGGCACCAAGGCTGGCCAGCTTCAAAGCGTGCGCCCTGCCCAGGCCCCGGGAGGCACCGGTAACCAGTGATACCTTACCGTCTAATTCCAGAGCAGTCATTATTATTCCTCACTGAAACGTTTGATAACCAGGCAGCAATTGTTCCCGCCCAGGCCAAAGCTATTGGACAGGCAGACATTCACCTCGGCCGGACGAGCCACATTAGGTACATAGTCCAAATCGCATTCGGGGTCAGGGGTTTCGTAATTTATCGTCGGTGGGACAACCCCATTATTGATGGTTAGTATTGAGGCCACCGCCTCCACCGCCCCTGCCGCGGCTATGATGTGCCCGAACATAGATTTATTGGAGCTTATAGGTATTCGGTAGGCATTATTATTAAAAACCATTTTAATAGCCTGCGTTTCGCTGACATCGTTCAGCTTGGTACTGGTGCCATGGGCATTAATATAATCAACCTCTTCCGGTTTTACCCCAGCATCCTGGAGGGCTATTCTCATCGCCAAAGCCTGCGTGTCAGGTTGGGGAGCCGTGGCATCATAAGCATCAAAGGACCAGCCCACACCAGCTATCTCAGCTAGAATTGGTGCCCCCCGCCTTTGGGCATGCTCCAGGCTCTCCAGTATCACCATCCCCGCCCCTTCACCATAGACAAAGCCATTGCGGTTAAGGTCAAAGGGCCGGGAAGCCTTAGCCGGGTCAGCATCCCGCGATAATGCCCCCAGCATATTCAAGCCAGCGATAGCTGTTGCCTCCAGAGAGGCATCGGCGCCACCGCTTATCATCACATCGGCATGCCCCAGGCGAAGATGATTCAGGGCATTGCCGATAGCATCAGCACCGCTGGCACAGAGGCTGTTCACGCTGGAGTTGGGGCCTTTGGCACCGATTAATATTCCTATTTGGGAAGATACCACTACCGGGCTCACCTTGGTAATAAACAGCGGGTCGCCTCGTCGCGGACCACGCTTCTGAAGGGTCTCAAACCCTTTGATAATATAAGCGTTCTCTATCATGGTAGAGGTAATAATGCCTACCCGTTCCGCCGACTCTTTAGCCATATCCAGCATGGCCATTCTCATGGCTTCATTAGCCGCCGTAATCGCCAGGTGAACCGACCGGGGCGTGCGGTCAATTATCTTTAAATCGATATATTGGGCCGGGTCGAAGCCTTTTACCTCAGCATCTACCTTTACCTGGTAATCGCTGGTATCAAAATAGGTAATATAATCAACGCCTGACTTCCCGGCGGATAATCCTGCCCAGAACTCCTCCACATTCAAGCCGAGAGGAGTAACCGCACCTATCCCGGTAATGACTATTCTTGGTCTATCCATACTTCTTCTCCACTAAATTTCAAAACTATAGCTCTGCTAGTATTATGAGAGCTATCAATTAGCAGAGCTACCTTGCCTTCAGGAATTACTCTTCTCGGCCACGCGGTTGTCAATATATTGAATGAACTCACCCAAATTTTTGAGTTCGCCGAGATCCTCATCGGGAACTTCAATATCAAAAGTGTCCTCCACCGCCACCAGCACCTGCACTAAATCCAGAGAGTCGGCTTTGATATCCTGCCAGGTGCTGGTAGGGGTAAGAACCCCTGCCTCACAGTGCACAATTCTAACCACAATTTCCTTCAATTTCTCCTCGCTGGACGACATTCTCACTCCTTTCACAAATTAAGCTGGCTTCTGACGACAGCTAGCTCTGATTTTAGAGAGCCGATTACATCCATATCCACCACCTGTTTAGCCTGAGCTATCTTTCTGGCTACATCCGAAGCTCGGCTAGCTCCGTGGATTTTCAAGGCGACGCCATCAACTCCCCAGATAAGTCCGTCACCAACACCGCCACCAACACCATTATCACCAAACATTGCCGAGGTCAAAACCTTAAACGGTCTTTTGAGTATCCTAAGCAGGGGATAGGAATTTATCTTGTTTCTCAGCACATCTTTAATAATTTCTATCCCGCCTTCGCCGAATTTGATTAGTACGTTACCCACAAAGCCGTCACAAACAACGACATTAGCCCGCCCGCTAAGAATTTCATTACCCTCAATATTGCCAATA
>JABUBP010000227.1_pt1 | contig 14296 bp, 13 predicted proteins | sample 7240331 | NCBI WGS metagenome assembly JABUBP01 (sample SAMN07256347, study PRJNA390944) | subsurface metagenome | isolation source: Methane hydrate marine sediment | place: Pacific Ocean: Eastern North Pacific, ODP site 1244 | collected 2002 | reverse complement strand
ATAATGAATTCTACCGCTGAGCGCACCTTGCTCAAGCTCACACCCAGATTGACTAGAACCTTAGTGGCTACCCCCTCCTCCTCCCGCACCAGACCAAGCAAAATATGCTCCGTGCCAATATAGCTGTGGTTAAGGCGTCGCGCCTCTTCTTGAGCTAAGGTGAGAACCCTACGAGCTCGCTCTGAGAATTTCTCAAATCGGCTAGCCATCTTTTCTCCTTACCATTAATGCCTCATTATAGCTAGCATCGTTACCTATTATTTATAAAGCAGCTAAAAGCAAAAGGTCAAAAGCTAGGGGAAAATAGTCTATGTGACTGCCCAGTCGGCTCTATGCTGCCTCTTTACTTTAATCCTACCACACCTCTCCACACAAAAGCAATAACCAGTTGTTAAAGCCTCCTGGCAGTGGCATATTTTCCACAAGGGGTTACCCCCTCAGTATCGTCTGCGCTGGGGCGTTTCACTTCCGTGTTCGGGATGGGAACGGGTGGTGCCACTCCGCTCTAATCACCAGAAGGCAATTTATATTCTAGCACATTATTTAGCATAAAGAAAGAACCCAAGCCTTAAGACCCAGGTTCTTCTTAACTTTATCAAAAACTAATATCAACTCTGAAGCAGGTCAAGCCCTCGACCATTAGTACGGTTAAGCTAAGGGCATTACTACCCTTACACCTACCGCCTATCAAACAAGTAGTCTACTTGTGGTCTTACCCTCGGTGATAAATCACCGAGGCAGGAGATATAATCTTGGGGCTGGCTTCGCACTTAGATGCTTTCAGCGCTTATCCAAACCAGACGTAGCTACCCAGCGATGCCTCTGGCGAGACAACTGGCACACCATAGGTCTGTCCCTCTCGATCCTCTCGTACTAGAGAGAGCCCCCCTCAAATCTCCGGACGCCCACGACGGATAGAGACCGACCTGTCTCACGACGGTCTGAACCCAGCTCGCGTACCGCTTTAATGGGCGAACAGCCCAACCCTTGGGACCTGCTTCAGCCCCAGGATGCGACGAGCCGACATCGAGGTGCCAAACCTTGCCGTCGATGTGAACTCTTGGGCAAGATAAGCCTGTTATCCCCGGGGTAGCTTTTATCCGTTAAGCCACGGCCCTTCCACACGGCACCGTGGGATCACTTTGCCCCAGTTTCCTGCCTGCTCGACTTGTAGGTCTCACAGTCAAGCCCCCTTATGCCAATACGCTCTACGAGTGATTTCCATCCACTCTGAGGGGACCTTTGGGCGCCTCCGTTACCTTTTAGGAGGCGACCGCCCCAGTCAAACTACCCACCAGACACTGTCCCCTAGCTTGCTCTAGGGTTAGAGGCTAAACTCACCAAGAGTGGTATTTCAATGATGGCTCCACCGAGGCTAGCGCCCCGACTTCTCAGCCTCCCACCTATGCTACACATGATAAGCCCAGACCCAGTGCCAAGCTATAGTAAAGCTCCCGGGGTCTTTTTGTCCTGTCGCGGGTAACCCGCATCTGCACGGGTATTTCAATTTCGCCGAGTCCCTCGTTGAGACAGCATCCAAGTCGTTACACCATTCGTGCGGGTCGGAACTTACCCGACAAGGGATTTCGCTACCTTAGGACCGTTATAGTTACGGCCGCCGTTCACTGGGGCTTCGGTTCAAAGCTTCACACACACTGCATGCTTACACACACACCACATGCTAACCCTTCCCCTTAACCTTCCAGCACTGGGCAGGTATCAGCCCCTATACATCAGCTTACGCTTTAGCAGAGACCTATGTTTTTGTTAAACAGTCGCTTGGATCCATTTAGTGTCACCCCCCATAAGGGGGTACCCCTTCTCCCTAAGTTACGGGGCTAGATTGCCGAGTTCCTTAACGAGGGTTGTCTCGATCACCTTGGGACTTTTATCCCTACCTACCAGAGTCGGTTTGCGGTACGGGCGTTCCTACTTCACCGGCAACGAGGCTTTTCTTGACGGCATGGGCTCAGCCAAATCGCATTGGGTCTCCCCTCAACTTTCCCTCACCTTCAGCTAAATATCTGGAGTGGATTTACCTGCCCCAGCCTCACCTATAGTGAGGGACACACCATGTCCATTAGGAATGCTTAGCCTACCCTTCCGTGTCCCCCCTTTACCTCAGTAGAAACGGTACGGGAATAATAACCCGTTGTCCATCGCCTACGCCTTCCGGCCTCGGCTTAGGCCCGACTAACCCTACGCGGATTAACCTTCCGTAGGAAACCTCAGGTTTTCGGTGGGTGTGTTTCTCACACACCTTACGCTACTCATGCCGACATTCTCACTTCCCTTAACTCCACCACTACTCACGTAGTGACTTCATGGTCAAGGGAACGCTCCCCTACCCTCCCTGATAAAATCAGGAAGCCATAGCTTCGGTGACAGACTTTAGCCCCGTTGAATTATCGGCGCAGCACCACTCAACCAGTGAGCTATTACGCATTCTTTAAAGGATGGCTGCTTCTAAGCCAACCTCCTGGCTGTCTGGGCAGTCCTACTTCCTTTCCCACTTAGTCTGTTCTTGGGGACCTTAGCTGATGGTCTGGGCTGTTTCCCTCTCGACTACGGAGCTTATCCCCCATAGTCTCACTCCCAGATTCTGGCTAATGGCATTCGTGGTTTGGTTGGAGTTGACAAGATACTATCTCACCTAGTCCATCCAGTGCCCTACCTCCATTAGCTAACACCTGAGGCTGCACCTAAATGCATTTCGGGGAGAACCAGCTATCCCCGGGTTCGATTGGCATTTCACCTCTATCCACAGCTCATCCGACAGCTTTGCAGCGCTGACCGGTTCGGGCCTCCACTTCGATTTTATCGAGGCTTCACCCTGGCCATGGATAGCTCACCCGGCTTCGGGTCTAATCTATGCAACTAAATCGCCCTATTAGGACTTGCTTTCGCTTCGGCTGCACAACGATAGTTGCTTAACCAGCTACACAGATTAACTCGTCGGCTCATTCTTCAATAGGCACGCCATCACCCCAATTACTTGAGGCTCTGACTGCTTGTAAGCACACGGTTTCAGGTCTATTTCACTCCCCTCCCGGGGTACTTTTCACCTTTCCCTCACGGTACTAGTTCACTATCGGTCATCAAGGGTATTTAGCCTTGCCCTGTGGTCAGGGCAGATTCCCACAAGATTTCTCGTGTCCCGTGGTACTCAAGTACAGGTAAGGAGCTTCCCCCTTTCGTCTACGGGACCGTCACCCTCTGTGGTTGTCCTTTCCAGGAACCTTCGACTAGGGTTCAGTTTGTAACTCCTTGACCTATTCTGAGCTAGGTCCTACCTGCCTTACAACCCCCTATAAGCTTAGGCCTCAGAGCCACTTAGCTTATAAGGTTTAGGCTTTTCCCCTTTCGTTCGCCACTACTCAGGGAATAATTTCTTTTCCTCAGGGTACTGAGATGTTTCACTTCCCCTACTTACCCCCTCCCAGCCTATGTGTTGAGCTGGGGGTGCTCAGGTTTTACCTGAGCGGGTTGCCCCATTCGGGTATCCTCGGTTTGCTTGCTAGACAGCTGACCGAGGCTTTTCGCAGCCTTGCTACGCCCTTCATCGGCCCTTGATGCCAAGGCATCCACCATGCGCCTTCACCGCTTGACCTGCTTCAGATTTGATATTAGTCATCATATTCAATTGTTAAGGTGCTATAAAAACAAAAAGTGGCTTGGCAATAAATCACCAAGCCGTTCGCCTGGTTATCAATCACCAGTTCTCTACTTTATGTAGCTAGTCTCCTCATAATTTGAATACAGCATAACACATTGGGGCTAAGATGTCAAGCCTTTTTTAGCACAAATAGTAATTTTGTCAAGTTTTGTGCCTTGAAGTAATGCCGGTTGTTCTGCTATAATTTAGCAATGATTATTGACTTTCACACCCATGTATTTCCGCCTCAGATAAAGAAAAACCGCAGTAAGTATATTGATAGTGACCCCTGTTTCGCTATCCTCTACTCCGAGAAGAACGCCAAACTGGCCACCGCTGATGAACTCATTACCAGTATGGATAAAGCTGGGGTTGATATTTCGGTTATTGTCAATATTGGTTGGACTACGCACGAGCTGTGTGTCGAGACCAACGACTACATCTTAGAGTCAATAGCCCGCTATCCCCAGCGTTTGATAGGTTTCTGCACTGTTCAGCCCCACTCGTATGAAGCAGCTATAACTGAAATTGAGCGCTGTGCCAAAGCCGGGATTAGGGGGGTTGGTGAGATAAGACCGGATATCCAATTATTTGACCTCAGGGATGAGGAGGTGATAGAGCCCCTTATTAAGGTAATAAGAAAGCATAAGCTAATTCTGCTTACCCATGCCTCTGAGCCAGTAGGTCATAACTACCCGGGTAAGGGGGCTATTACTCCAGATATGCTCTATCCTTTTATTACCAGCCATCCTGATTTAACTATAGTCTGCGCTCACTGGGGTGGCGGCCTACCCTTCTATGCTTTAATGCCTGAAGTAAAACAGGCTATGAACAATGTCTTTTTTGATACCGCAGCCTCGCCCTTTCTGTATAGTCCTCAGATTTATAATCAGGTTATCCAGCTTGTTGGTGCTGAAAGGATTCTCTTCGGTAGCGACTACCCTTTACTGACACAGAGCCGATTACTAGAGGAGATCAGGTCTCTGGATTTGCCTGAGGCAACAAGGGACTTGATTCTATCGGGTAATGCCCAGAGGCTGCTGGGTATTAAGGGCAAATAAGGCTTGAGCTATGGAACAGGTTCGCTCTTTTATTGCTATTGAGCTACCCGATGAGTTAAAGCTGGGGCTTGCCCAGCTCGAGGCCCAACTGAAAATGAGCAAGCAGCCCTGGGTGAAGTGGGTTGACCCATATAGTATTCACCTGACACTAAAGTTCCTGGGCAGTATTGCCGTAGATAGGATTAGTGAAATAACCAGGGCGATGGAGGAAGCTGTTCAGGGAATCTCTCCCTTCCACCTGGAAGTCAAAGACTTAGGAGTTTTCCCCAGTTTGAGGCGAGTTCAGGTGGCCTGGGTGGGAATAAGCGGGGAGGTAGATAAGCTTAGCCAGCTTCAACAACACCTTGAGTCTAACTTGGCTCGCCTGGGCTTTGCGCCTGAGTCACGACCATTTACCCCTCATTTGACCCTGGCTCGCCTTCGCAACCAAGCATCATTAGATGAGCGGCAAAACTTTGGGCAGCTTATAGCCACCACCAGGTTTGAGGCAACTTATACCATTAAGGTAGATGCTATCAGCCTGATAAGGAGTCAGTTAACCAGAGAAGGCGCTATTTATAGTCGAATTAGTTCAGTCAGACTAAACAAAAGTCGTTTATCGAGGTAAGGAGGTGAGGCAATAGGATATATAAAATCGGACGGTCAATATCAATCAAAATTTTTGGAGGCAAATGATGAAAGTGGTAAGGACTAGCGATATCAAAGCCCAGGAAAGTACAAGCCAGATTTTCAGGGGCAAGGTCAGTATGCAAGGCATTATCGGTAAGAGTGGAGACGAGCTTCGGGTGGCCGTGGTGAATTTTAGTCCCGGTGCAGTAAATGTATTCCATACCCATACCTTTAACCAAATCTTATACGTTACTGAGGGAACAGGAATAGTGGCCACAGAGAGCGAGGAAGTAACAGTGACGCCAGGTACTTTTATCTTCATTCCGGCCGGCGAGAGGCATTGGCACGGCGCCACGAAAGACGCAACGTTTTCACATATTGCCATAATGCCACCGGGAGAGACTAGCTTCTGAATCTTGGATTAGCTAATTTTAAAAAGCTGTTGTCAAAAGCCACCAATTAGTGTAAACTACAGAAAACTCAAATTCGGTTGGGAGGTGGACTTCATGGAACAATTCAATTTTCCCAAATGTCAGAAGTGCAAGACTGGAGACCTGGTGCCCTTATCTGACTTTGGCAGTCAAGGGGCAGCTATTCACTACAAAGCCTGGGTTTGCACCAACCCTGATTGTGGCTTCAACCTGAAAATCAGGAATGGTGACGTCTATATTAATGAACCCATTATGAGCGGCGCGCTCCACACTGCCCGCTCCCGCTAAAATATTTAACGCTCACCCCGAAGCTCTAGATTATAGTGGTGAATGTCCTTCCTCGGTTAGCCAAACTCAAGGGGATAGCAGTTAACCTCTTATTCCCACAGTGGTGTGTGGGTTGTGGTAAGGAGGGTGATTTTATTTGCCACTCCTGCCGCCGCTGGCTACCTCGGATTATGCCTCCGCTTTGCCCCAGGTGTGGTAAGCCCCAACCCAGCGGCATACTTTGCCCTGGCTGTGTTAGCTGGCAAGCGGAGATAGACGGCATTCGCTCCCCATTTCGATTTGATGGAGTAATACGCCAAGCTATCCATCAGCTAAAATATAGAAACCTCAGAGCCCTGGCGGTGACCCTGGCTAAGTTGCTGCAGGATTATCTCGCTACCAACCCTATGCCCGGAGAGGTTCTGGTGCCGGTGCCACTTCACCAGAAACGAGTAAGGGAGCGTGGCTATAATCAATCCAGCCTACTGGCCAAAGAGCTAGGCAAACTCACCAGCTTACCTGTAGTTGACGACTGCCTCATCCGACAGCGGCATGCTCCTCCCCAGGCCAGAACATCAACCGTGGACGAACGGCGGAGTAACGTTGCCAATGCTTTTACCTGCCGCGACCACAGGCTACGGGACAAGCAAGTATTGCTTATAGATGATGTTTCCACCTCTGGGGCTACCCTTGATGCCTGCGCTGCAGCGCTAAAGGCAGCCGGAGCTACCTCGGTGTGGGGACTGGTTCTAGCCAGAGAAATTTGAAGGAATTAAAAAGGAGTAAACGGATGGAGCTACAGATAACTGGTAAGAACGTACAACTAGTGCCTGAGGCACGCCACTACATTGAGCGTAAACTGGGCAAGCTCAGTCGCCGCTTGTCTAACATTACCGAGTCCAAGGTAGAAGTTTCTGAAGAAAAGACAAAGTCCCCTCAACAGCGCTTTGTGGTGCAGGTAACTATAGAGAGTAGTGGCACCCTGCTCCGAGGTGAGAACAAGGGGGAAAATCTACTGGAGGCTATTGATAAGGTGGTGGCAACTATGGAGCGGCAAATTGAACACTACAAGGGAAAATTATATGACAAAAGGAGAGGGAGTCCATTTGCCAGAAGTGAATTCAGTGAGGAAGCAGGAACCACACCACCAAGCGTGGTCAAAGTTAAGCGGTTTGCCGTTAAGCCAATGTCTGTAGCTGAGGCTATAGACCAGATGGAGCTTCTGGGGCATGATTTTTTCCTGTTCTTTAACGCTGATAACGAGGCTCTTAACCTGTTATATCGGAGAAAGAATGGTAACTACGGTCTGATTGAACCTGAGTTGGGGTGAAGTGGAAAAATCTCAAACTAGTATTCCCCACTACCCTGTGATATTATTTAGCTAATTTCCACTAACCCCGGTTCGGGAGAACGGGAAATATATGGCAACAAAGCGAAAATTTTTATATTTATATCTGACTCTGGCTTGCTTTTTCGGTCTTATTGCCATATTCATAGTTGATGGCTACATGGGTATCTATGATACCGTTTATATAACCGCCGGCGAACGAGAAGAGAAAGTAGAACCTGACTCCTGGCTGAGGCAAGACGAGTTTTGGTCAATAGGGGTAAACTGGGACGAGAAGATATTCTTCGACTACGAAGTGGATAATCGCCGGTTCTCAAGCTACTCGGCTGAGATTGAAGTATCAGTGTGGCACAGTCAGGAAAAAGTAGCTGATTTAGTATCGCAACATATGCAAATAGGTGCCTTTGATAAAGGACAACTGGAGTGGGTATTAGATACTACCGAACTCAAGCCCGCTGATATTCCTCCGGAGCAAAGTTATGAGTTTACGGTAATCATTAACCGTGGAGAGACAGAACGGCGGGTAATTTTATTTGTTAACCCTTCGTCCTTTCCCAAACTACCGTCCCGATAAGATAATTCCAAGGATTTGAGGTGGATATGAGGCTAGAGTATGTATTATTCGGTTTTGGAATCCTGTTCTGTCTGGCTGGTGTCGGCTACCTGGCAGCAGAGTATGTGAAGTACCTGTCCGAAGTATGGAAATTGGTTTCTCTGTTATTAACAGTGGGGATGTTCGCTTTTCTGAGTAAATATTTTGAAGATATAGGATGGTAAACTAAGTGTTGATAGTAGTAGCGGTATTGGCTTCCTTGGCCTTCATTGGCTGGCTGATTTACCGTGCGGTAAAGCAGAAACCGGTTAGAGCACATACAGTAACCCGTGTTCTTGCCTATGTGACTGGCATTTATACCTTCGCCTTCTTCCTCAGTATGGATATACCACAGCTAGTCAAGATAGTAGCCAGCATTCTCCTCGGGGCAGTTCTGATAGTTCTCGCTGCCTATCTTCAGCGACGCCGCCAACCGGGTAAGCCATAAGTTTACTGCTTGGGGGTAAATCCTACGACCGAGGAACTAAGCTACATCACTTTCAATACTAACATGGGCTGGATAGGGATATTAAGCTCGGCAAAGGGGCTGCTAGGCACCACCATGCCCCAGCGCTCAGCTCAAGAAGCGTGTCAGCTATTAGGTAATAATGTAAACCATGCCACCTGGTCTCCCCACCTGTTTGATGACTTAATGGAGCGCCTCAGGACTTACTTTAGTGGTCATAAGGTAGCCTTTCCTGATAAGCTTGACCTCTTCCGGGCTACTCATTTTCAACGTGAGGTATGGGAGATAACCAGGCTTATCCCTTATGGTGAGACCGGAAGCTATGCCTGGGTGGCTGAGCAGATTAAAAGACCTAAGGCAATGCGGGCGGTGGGGCAAGCCCTAAGTAAAAACCCTCTGCCAATTATCGTCCCCTGTCATCGGGTGGTAGCCAGCGATGGTAAGCTCGGTGGCTTTAGTGGCGGCGTGGAGATGAAGAGGTGTCTTCTTTCGCTGGAAGCCTCAGCCAGTATCAGGTAAAGTGTCACTCTATATTGATGGTAAATACCTTCTGGTCTATGCCCTCTTCTTCCCACGACCGCTTATAGACCAGGGTTATCTCAGTTTCGCCTGCCTTTAACGCCTTGAATCGGAAATAATCAACTCCACCAGCACCGACTATTTCGTGCTCCGCTTCTTCAGCCAGCTTATATGTCTTTTCCACCAGCTCAAGTATGGTCTCATCAAGGCTTACCTCCCAGTCATAGCCGGTGGTAGGATTAGCACCGAGGGCAATAAAAAATTCTTGGTTAACACCAATATCTATCGTTTGCCCTGAGTCAGTATAGGTCTTAACCTCCTCCACACATCCACCCACCAGACAGGTAGCTATCACTGCCACCGTAACCAGTATCAAAAACTTTTTCACTAAACCCTCCTCGTTATCAATTATCCACTATATTATAACGGAAGTGAAGGGAAAAGGTTAGTCTAAATCCCTACCTTCTCTCTGCCAGATAGGCTTATGGAGTAAATAGTTTAGCCCGGTATAGCCTTCGTTTAGCCTCAGATACTCCCCTCATCTTCAGGTTCAAGAAGTTCAGTTCGTATTCCTCAAGTAGTCCTTCGCCAGCGAAGCTAAAGTATCTATTATTGCCTATTATGATATGGTCTAAGACCCTGATCTGCATAATGCTTCCAGCATAGACTAAGTCTCTGGTCAGTTCTTTATCACTCTGGCTGGGCTCGGGGTTGCCTGAGGGGTGGTTATGAATAAAAATCAGGGAGACAGCATGATGTTTAATGGCGCCCTCTATAACCTCACGGGGGGAGATAGAACTACTACTTACTGTTCCCTCAAAGAGGTCAGCGGTGTCAATAATCTGGTTTTGGCTATTTAGATAAATAACCTTGAATACCTCTTTCTTGAGGTCTCGCATTGAATGATAAAGATAATCAAAAATCTCCTGTGCGGATTTATAAACGGGTTTATCAATAATCTTCTCTTTGAGAAACTCTCTAGCTACCTCCTGCACCAGTTTGAGACCAAAGGCACTATGAGAACCAATGCCATCTATTTGCTGTAGCTCTTCAGGAGCAGCTTCCAAGACTCCCCTCAGGGTTTTGAATCTTTTGATAGCCTCTTTTGCCGGCTGTTTACAGTCCTTACGGGGTGAGCCCAAGGTTAGGAGTAACTCAATAATTTCATAGTCGTGGAAGCCAGCCAGCCCCGACTTAATGAACTTCTCCCGTAGTCTCTTTCGGTGACCTAGCGATATATCCTTTGAAGGCATTTTGGGATTTTCTCTCTGCTGGTTCAGCAACTACTTCTTTTCCTCCATTAACTTGAGGATTATGAAAAGCTCTACTCATCAAAACTATTTGTTGATTTCCAAAACGACGACCGTGTCTATGGGATCTGGAGCCTTATCAGGAACGCTTATCACCACATCTTCCCCTTCTCGCCTAAACTCAAGCTCGCTGTGATTTGGATCGGCCAGAAGGTGTACCCTCTTCACGTCGCTATTCACACGGGACACTTTGAACCTTCCATCCCAAGGCCAAGCAAAAATGTGAATGTAAAATTTGCGAGGCTTAGCGGTGCATTGATAGGGGGCGGCAGGGGGGATATCAATCGGACTGGCTGTAGCGCCATAGATGCTTTCACCGTTCATCTTTAGCCATTCGCCTACTTCCTTCAGGGAGCGTACGGAAGGTTCGGGAATGATACCTTCGGCGGTAGGGCCAACGTTGAGCAGATAATTGCCACCCCGGCTGATGATAGTGACCAGCTTTTGAACCAGGTTCCCGGCTGATTTCCAGTTATGGTCGTAGCTCTTGTAGCCAAAGGTGTCATTTATGGTCGCCGGTGTCTCCCAATCGCCCTCAATCCTTTGCTCAAGAATCTCATTGTCTCCCATCTCCATGAAATCTCCTATGGTGTGTCCCTTCAGCCATCTAATAACCGTCCCAACCCCTATCCGACCACTGATGATGGTATCGGGCTGTAACCCGCGAACCAAGTGCTTGAGCTCTAGAGCTAGTTCAGGGGTGGGAGTTCCCATGTCAAACCAGATGTAAGCAACCGGACCGTAGTTGGTGAGCAACTCGCGAAGTTGGGGTTTCACGTATTCCCTCAAATACCGGCTGAAGTCCTGCTTCGCCGGATCATAATCCCAGTTGTTCCCCATCCCGTTGGGATGGTGCCAGTCCAACGTCTGGGAGTAGTAGAATCCCAGTCTGATGCCTTCTTCTCGGCACGCCTCGGCCAGTTCCTTGAGCGGGTCACGCTTAAACGGGGTCGCCTTGACAATGTTGTAGTCAGTCAATTTCGTATCAAACAGGCAGAAACCATCATGATGTTTGGCAGTGATGACCATCCACTTCATTCCTGCCTCTTTAGCAACTTGGACCCACTCCTTTGCGTTAAACCCGACGGGATTGAATTCTTTGGCGAGCTGTTCATACTCCTTGATGGGGATTCTGGCACGTTGCTGGATCCATTCGCCTATTCCCGAAACGCACGTGCCTTTCCACATTCCAGCCGGTAAAGCGTAGAGACCCCAATGAATGAACATGCCAAACCTCGCCTCACGCCACCAGGCCATCCTCTTGTCCTGCTGTTCCTCGGTTTCTTCAATCAGGTTCACCACTTTACTCCTTACCATTACTATTTTGAAGGCATCTTGGGATTTCCCCTTTACATATTCTAGCACCAAAGGGCAAAGGTTTCTATATTGGCTCTAGCCTTATCCCGTCTTCTCCCACCAGCTCTACCAGCCGCTGATGAAGTTCAGGGCAGTAGCCGGTGCGCATACTGGACAGCTTGAGGTTTATAATCTTTTCCTCATTGGTAACACGGAGGCTGACCACATCCTGCCCAGGGAATTCTTTCAGGGTGTTAATCAATTTATGCAGATAGGCTATATCAGTATCCTTATCGCTGGTCTGACTGATGCTGATTACCAATCGGTGACTTTCGGCAGGCACAGTGTAGGCGGTAGCTTCCTCAGCTATTATTGGCGGCTTAGTAGGTTGAGAGGTAACTACCTCTTCACCCTGAGCTGCCTCTGGCTGGTAGCGGCGCACATGGTCACAGTTTAGCTGCACCCGGTCATCCCTTAGCCTTACCTTACCCTCAACCAGTAGTATATTCCCTTCCTGCCACAGGTCTCTAGTATCGGAATAGAGCTTGGGCCAAACCATAGCCTCAATTCTGCCATCAAGGTCTTCCAGAACAGCGCTGACAAAAGGGCGTCTATCTCTGGTAAATAGGGAATGAACCGAGGCTACCATCCCGGCGACAACAACAGTTTGACCCACCAGCTCGGCATCAATTTGTCCGCACAGGGTAGTATTCCCTGAAGCTATCTTAGCGGCAACAGCGCTCAATGGGTGCTCAGAGAGGTATACTCCCATCAGCTCCCTCTCCCAGGCTAGTTTCTCATCGGTAGAGATGTCAGCAACTTCAAGGTCAAGGCTGGGCGTGGGAACCGGCATTGCCTCCCCCCACAGGTCAAACATAGTAGATTGCCCTGTTTCCCGGAGGTGTTGCTCCCGTTGAGCCAGGGATAGGATGCGATTAGTGTTGTGAAGTAGAGTCCCACGGCTGCCCAGGCAATCCAGGGCCCCAACCTTAATCAGGCTTTCCAGCACCCGCCTGTTTATACCACGTAAGTCACAACGACGGCACAGGTCTTCAATAGATTTGAAGTCGCCACCCTTATTACGCTCAGCAATGATGGGCTCTATTGCTCCCAGCCCTACATTCTTAATAGCGGTTAATCCGAAGCGGATAGACAGGGCATTGTCTTTACTATCCTTTTCTATAGAAAAGCTGGCTTGACTACGGTTTATGTCAGGCGGTAGCACTGAAATGCCCAGGCGGCGGCACTCAGCAATGGCACTAGCTACCTTCTCCGATTGTCCGGCATTGGTAATCAGAAAAGCGGTGATATATTCTGCCGGGTAATTTGCCTTGAGATAGGCAGTATGATAGGCAATAAGGGCATAGCTGACACTGTGAGCTTTATTGAAAGCATAGCCAGCGAAGGGCTCAATAAGAGCAAAAACCTCACTGGCTACCTCAGCGGAGAATCCATTCTGCTTAGCTCCGGCAATAAAGTTACGCCTCTCCTTCCGCATAACCTCAGGAATCTTCTTGCCCATTGCCTTGCGGAAGACGTCAGCCTGCCCCAGGCTATAACCAGCGAAGGCCTGGGCAATAAATAGCACCTGCTCCTGATACACAATCACCCCGTAGGTTTCCTCAAGGATGCTGGCTAGAGCGGGGTGGGGGTAGTGGATAGGCTCAATGCCGTGCTTAGCCTTGATGAAGGTAGGAATATGCTCCATAGGTCCGGGGCGATACAGTGCCACCATAGCTGAAATATCACTGAAGGTGGTTGGTTTAAGCTCCTTGATGTAACGGCGCATACCAGCTCCCTCCAACTGAAATATGCCAGCCGTCTCCCCTGAGGACAACAGGTCAAAGGTCTTAGCATCATCCATCGGGGTATGGTGCAGGTCAATATCAACGCCACGGTTCTGATAAATAATCTCCCTTGCCCTACCCAAAATGGTGAGGTTAGCTAAGCCAAGGAAGTCCATCTTGAGTAGACCAATCTGGGCAATGTCTTCCATAGCGAACTGGGTCATAGCTATGGTTTCACCGTTACCCTTACTTGCCCGCTGTAAGGGGACATATCTGGTGAGGGGCTCTCTAGAGATAACTACACCAGCGGCATGAGTGCTGGCATGGCGAGCAATACCCTCTACCCCCCTGGCTGAATCAATCAGGTTTTTGATTATAGTATCCTCACGGTAGATATTACTGAGTTCATTATTCTCATCCAGGGCTCTGGCTAGGCTCATACCCGGAGCAAAAGGAACCAGCCTGGCTACACGGTCAACTTCACTATAGGGCATCCCTAAAGCCCGCCCCACATCCCTGAGAGCTGCCCTGGCACCTAGTGTGCCGAAGGTAATAATTTGGGCTACGTGGTCTTGTCCATATTTCTGTGATACATAGGAGATGACCTCGTCACGGCGGTTATCTTCAAAATCTAAATCTATATCTGGCATCTCCCGGCGTTCCAGGTTGAGAAAGCGCTCAAAGACCAGCTTATTTTCAATAGGGTCAACCTCAGTGATACCCAGACAGTGAAGGACAATGCTGGCAGCAGCACTACCTCTAACCCCAAACAGGATGTTGTGCTTCCTGGCAAAGGAAATGATGTCCCAGACGACAAGGAAGTAGTTAGCAAATTGGGTCTGCTTTATTACCTCCAGCTCATAGCTAAGTCGCTGCTCTATCTCCGGGGTAGGCTGGGGATAGTATTGAGGCAGACCCTCATAACAGAGGTCAGCCAGAAACTGGTCGGCAGTCT
>JABUBP010000226.1_pt1 | contig 14300 bp, 13 predicted proteins | sample 7240331 | NCBI WGS metagenome assembly JABUBP01 (sample SAMN07256347, study PRJNA390944) | subsurface metagenome | isolation source: Methane hydrate marine sediment | place: Pacific Ocean: Eastern North Pacific, ODP site 1244 | collected 2002 | reverse complement strand
CAGGGAGGGGGCGAACCACACTGTCATTGCTTGGCAATCCCCACGTATCATGACAGAACACCACTGAGATTGCCACGTTGCTCCGCTCCCCGCAATGACCTTTGTGTTGCAAGCCGACGACAACCCTCCTGTCATTCTGTTATGCCTATCCTCGTTCAGCATATGCACACCTATTTTCATCCTCGGTGATGCCGCTGGCAAGTGGCATGTTATATTGCGAGACGCCTTGCGATAAATCAACCGCGGGGACGAGTGGAGCAGAACACATCCGTGATACACTATAGGTTCTATTAAGCAGGAGCTACAAAGGGGAGTCCCCCGATTACATCGGGGGCGGGGGTCTCTCCGATATATCGGAGCAGGAATACATCTCAGAGAGGGTGGGAAATAGCCAATGTGTCATTGCGAACCCCGACAAGTCGGGGCGCGGCAATCTCATTGTTCCTCCACCAACCCCGGGATTGCTTCGTCGCCAAGGCTCCTCGCAATGACAGGGAATAACAGGCGAACGATGATGTGTTATTAATATACTGGACGAGTACAATAGATTGCTATAACCAAGCAGGGCGCATTATAATGTGACGGAAATGGCAGAAATGAGCGAAAGATTACTTATCCTCTTCGATGGCAATGCCCTGATCCATCGCGCCTTTCATGCCCTGCCCCCTTTGGCAGTGACCAAGACGGGGGAGGCGACCGGGGCGGTCTACGGCTTTGCCACCATGGTGCTCAAGGTGCTTGCCGAGCTCAAACCCACCCATTACGCTGTCGCCTTCGATTACCCGGCGCCCACCTTCAGGCATAAGGAGTTCGCAGAATATAAGGCGCAGCGCCCCCCGATACCGGAGGATCTTAAGAGCCAATTCCACCGGGTGCATCAACTCGTGGAGGCCTTCAATATCTCCAGCTTCGAATTGGAGGGCTACGAGGCAGACGATATCCTGGGCACCCTCTCCCGTCAGGCCTCAGCCCAGGGAATCGATACTATCATCATCACCGGCGATATGGATACACTGCAGCTTGTCTCCCCCAGGGTGCGGGTGCTCACGCCGCGACCGGGAAAGCCCTTCAGCGATACCCTGCTCTACGATGAGGGGAAGGTCGCTGAGCGGTATGGCATATCTCCCCCCCAGGTCGCTGACCTGAAGGGCTTAAAGGGAGACCCCTCGGACAACATCCCCGGCGTCGCCGGCATCGGAGAGAAGACAGCGGTGAAGCTGCTCCAGCAGTTTGGGAGCATTGAGGAAATATATGCCCATATCAATGAGATTGCTCCTCCCAAAGTGCAGCAGGCATTGAAAGAGAGCGAAAAAGCGCACCAGAGCAAGAGGCTGGCCACCATCGTTACCGATGTCCCCATCTCCCTGGACCTTGACGCCTGTGCTATGTCAGCCTTCGATCGCCCCAGAGTGGTGGCGCTCTTTCGCGAGCTGGAGTTCACCAGGCTGCTGGGCAAGCTAGGCGAGTTGGGAATGGCGGTGAGTGAGGAGGTGGGGAAAGCGGAGGCATTGGAGACGGATTACCGGACTGTAGATACCCACCAAGCCCATGAGGAGCTTATCACCAGGCTTCGGGCTGCTTCCTCCTTCGCCATCGACCTGGAGACAACGGGCAAAGAGCCAATGTATGCCGGGCTGGTAGGTCTATCCTTCTCCTGCGAGCCGGGCAAAGCCTACTATGTGCCGGTAGGACATCGTTTGGGCACCCAGCTCCCGCTGAACCAGGTTCTGGACAGACTCAAGCCCATCATCGAAGACCCTAAAGTTGCCAAGATCGCACACAACGGCAAATATGACATGATGGTCCTTGCCCAGTACGGGATCGAGCTTGGGAATCTGAGCTTCGACACCATGATCGCCGCCTATTTGTTAGGAGAGAAGGCACTGGGGCTCAAGCCCCTGGCCTTCAACAAGCTGGGTGTGGAGATGACCCCGATCACCGATCTAATCGGCACCGGGGCAAAGCAGACCTCGATGGATTATGTCACCATCACCGCGGCGGCCCAGTATGCCTGCGCCGATGCCGACATCACGGGGCGGCTGGCGTCATTGCTGGAGGGGGAGCTAAAGGAGCAGGGATTGTGGCATCTCTTTGCCGATCTGGAGATGCCCCTGGTTCCGGTGCTCCTCGACATGGAGCGGAACGGGGTGGCGCTGAACATAGAATCGCTGTGGGCGATGTCACAGAGCCTTGGGGAGCGGATGGTGGAACTGGAGGCCGAGATCTATAACGCTGTCGGCCACAGGTTTAATATCAACTCTACACAGCAACTGGGCGCTGTCCTCTTCGAGGAGCTCAAACTCCCCGGAGGGCGCAGGATCAAGAGCGGCTATTCCACCGATGCCTCTGCCCTCGAGGGGCTCAAGGGCATTCATCCGGTTATCGAGCCGCTCCTGGAGTATCGCCAGCTAGCGAAGCTAAAGTCCACCTATGTTGATGTCCTCCCCGCCTTGATCAACCCGAAAACCGGCAGGGTGCATACCAGCTTCAACCAGACGGGCACCGCCACCGGGCGGCTCTCCTCCAGCGACCCCAACCTGCAAAATATCCCCATTCGTGGAGAGCTGGGCCAGCAGGTGAGGAAAGCCTTTGTCGCAAGCGATGGCTCCCTGCTGCTGAGCGGTGATTATTCCCAGATCGATCTCCGCGTGATGGCGCACCTCTCCCAGGACGCCCACCTCCTCGCCGCCTTTCAGTGCGATGATGATATACACCGGGCCACTGCCTCCGAGGTCTTCGGCGTGCCCCCTGCCGAGGTGACGCCGGATATGCGACGGGTAGCCAAGACGGTGAACTTCGGCGTAATCTATGGGATAAGCGACTACGGTCTGGAGCAGGCCACCACGCTTTCCCGCGAGGAGGCCTCACGATTTATAGATACCTATTTTGAGAAGCACCGCGGGGTAAAAGAGTATATCGACGCGACAAAGCGCCAGGCCAGGGAGCGGGGCTACGTGGAAACTGTTCTGGGCAGAAGGCGATACATCCCGGATATCAATTCCTCCAACGGTCAGGTGAGGGCGGCAGCGGAGCGCATGGCGATAAACATGCCCGTTCAGGGCACCGCGGCCGACATCATCAAGCTGGCAATGATTGGGATCCAGCGGGAGATGGAGAAGCGGGGATTAGGGGTAAAAGGGGGGAGTGTAGGGAGAGCGAAAAAGGCTAAGATGATCCTCCAGGTTCATGATGAGCTGGTCTTCGAGGTGCCAGAGGAGGATCTTGAGCAGATGAAAGGCTTGGTTGCGGAGATCATGCCCAATGCCCTTAAGTTCAGCGTTCCGCTTACAGTTGAGGTCAAAACGGGCCCGAACTGGGGGGAGATGAAGTGACCGAATACGGTAAAATTACCGATAGTCTGTAAGTGACACGCAAGCCCCATTTCCAACTAAAGAAAAGGTCGAAAAAGCGAAAAGATAAACTGACGCCACGATAGCCTTTTTAGTATCACAACAATTCTAAGACTGGCTTGAAAAGGGCGAAAAAGGATGAAAAGATGCCCGAGCTGCCCGAAGTAGAGACGATAAAAAGGGACCTGGCCTCCAGGATAGTGGGCCGACGCTTTGTCGGCGTCACCCTAAATTGGCCTCAAGCGGTGCAAATCCCGTCGCCAGAGGAGTTCTGCCACCGCTTACAAGGAATACGTATTGAGGAGCTTGATAGGCGCGGGAAATACCTTATTTTTCGCCTCTCCACTGGCGAGGCGCTTATCCTGCACTTAATGATGAGCGGCTCGTTACTCCTCGATCCCCAGGGTGGATCCGATCCCTATTACCGAGCATTATTCCTTCTCGACGATGGAGCCGGGCTCTACTTTCGCGACCCGCGCAAGCTTGGCCGGATGTGGGTGGTGGCGGATGATAGCACGGTGGTGGGCAAGCTTGGTTACGAACCCTTAAGCCCCGCCTTTACTGCTGAGGCTCTGGAGGAATGGGTGAAAAAGCACTCGGTATCGATCAAAGCTGCGCTCTGCGACCAGAGCTTCCTCGCCGGCGTGGGCAACATGTATGCCGATGAAGCCCTCTTTGCTGCCAAGATACACCCGTTTAGAAGAACGAATAGCCTGTCAAGTGAGGAGATAGCGCGGCTGCACCGCGCCATACGTGGAGTGCTTGAGGAAGCTATCGGTAGCTATGGGGCCAGCATCAACGATTACCGCCGCCCCGATGGCGATCCAGGGACAGCGCAGTTTGCCTTCAAGGTAGCTCACCGCGGCGGCAAGCCCTGCCCGGTCTGCAATACGCCCATTGAGCGGATGCCAATTCGCCAGCGGGGCACTTACTTCTGCCCCAATTGCCAGCGGAAATTGTAAATTCCTTCACAACCCCCCTTGACAAGTTTCAGCAGCGTATGATATGATTATGGTTCGGCGACCCCGATAATATCGGGGCGGTGAACCTGCATAAATAGCGCAAAGAACGAAAAACAAAAAAGTCGCTTGGATCGGTCACGACCGAGACGGCATATAGTAGTGACATGATAATGCCTTCTCGGGCTGTGCCTGAGAAGGTTTTTTGCATTCCATAGAGCTTAATTATGTATAACGCGGTCACTGACGTTCCGGGGATAAAGGTGGGGCACTACACTGATAAAGAGGCCGCCACCGGCTGCACGGTGATCCTATGTGAGGAGGGGGCAGTGGCCGGCGTCGATGTTCGTGGCGCTGCACCGGGCACCAGGGAGACAGACTCATTGCACCCGATGAGCCTGGTGGGGCGGGCACACGCCATCCTACTCAGCGGGGGCAGCGCTTTCGGCCTCGATGCTGCCGGCGGGGTGATGCGCTATTTGGAGGAGCGGGGCTACGGCCTTGACACTGGCGTGGTAAAGGTGCCCATTGTCCCCGCAGCTATTCTCTTCGACCTTCGTTTGGGCAGCGCTAAGGTGAGGCCAGGACCCGATGATGGCTATAAGGCATGCCTTATAGCCTCAAACGGGCCGGTAGCTGAGGGGTGCGTCGGCGCGGGCACCGGGGCCACAGTGGGCAAGATCCTGGGGCCGGATAGAATGACTAAAAGCGGCCTGGGGACGGCGAGTCAGAGGTTGGGTAGTATCACTATCGGGGCTATCGTTGCGGTTAATGCCTTTGGTGATGTGGTCGACCAAGATACGGGCAAGATCATCGCTGGCCCCCGGGACATCGAGAAGGGTGGCTTTCTAAATACTATAGAGATCATGAAAAAGTCCAAGGAATGGCCGAGCTCTCTTCCCACTAATACCACCATTGGGGTAGTAGCCACAGATGCCTCACTGGACAAGGAGCAGGTGAACAAAATGGCGCAGCTGGCTCACGATGGCCTGGCGAGAACCATCCGACCGGCCCATACCATGGTTGATGGCGATGCCATGTTTGCCCTCGCCACAGGGAAAGAGGGGCCGGGGGATGTCACCATGCTGGGAGCGATAGCGGCAGAGGTGGTAGCAGCAGCGATCGTGAGGGCGGTGACGCAGGCTGAAGGGCTTGCCGGCATACCTGCTGCTAAGGATGTGAAGTAAGATGATTGATATCGGCTTTATCGGAGCGGGGACAGTGGGCACGGCGCTGGCAGTCAGGCTCAGCGGCAAGGAATACCCCGTGGTCGCCGTCTCCAGTCGCACCAAAGCCTCCGCCCAGCGGCTGGCAAGGTCCGTGCCCGGATGCCGGGTACAAGATAGCGCCCAGGCAGTGGCCGATAAGGCCCAGCTCGTTTTCATCACCACCCCCGACGATGCCATTGCCCAGGTGGCCGCCGAGATTCAATGGCACCCAGGTCAAGGCGTAGTCCACTGTAGCGGCGCAGACTCCACCGATATCCTTGAGCCAGCGAGGAAGCGCGGTGCTCTTGTCGGCGGCTTCCATCCCCTCCAGACCTTCGCCAGTGTGGCCCATGCCATAGAGAACATCCCCGGCTCAACCTTCGCCATCGAAGCAGACGAGCCGCTGCTCACCACGCTCCAGCAGATGGCTACCGCCCTCGAAGGGGCCCATATTAGGCTCGCTGCCGGCGACAAGGTGCTCTATCACGCCGCAGCGGTGGTCGCCTGCAACTACCTGGTAACTCTGGTGAAGCTGGCTACTGACATGTGGCAGTCCTTCGGGGTCTCGCAACAGCAGGCAACCCAAGCACTGCTCCCCTTGCTTCGGGGAACACTGAACAACATCGATAATGTGGGCATTCCCCACTGTCTCACCGGACCCATCGCCCGAGGGGACTCAGGCACCATAAAGAAGCATATTCTCGCCCTTGAGCGAGCCGCTCCCGGAATCCTCTCCACCTATCGGGAGCTGGGACTCCAGACAATCCCTATAGCCCTGGCAAAAGGTAAGATCGATGACGGGAGATCGAAAGAACTCCAGGTACTACTTAAGGGGGAGAGTTAGATACTATGGTGAAGATACCTTCGCCATTTAGAATTTTGGTATGCCCTGTATGCGGAGCCCGAATAGAGTCTGGTCCGAAAGAACACAAGCTAGTTTCGCATATTCAGCGTGAGCATGATCATCTTCCCCGAAAGCCCATTATTCGAGCGCTAGAAGAGGAGCTTGGAATCCGCCATGCTGATAATCTAGATTCAGTGCCTTCAAATGAGTTGGACTTATGCCTAGAGCATTTGTGTGGGGATAAGGCGCTTAAAGAAGGCCTGCGTCACTTAAAAAGAACTGTTAGGAGGGCGAAAAAATGAGAACGATGCTGAAGGGCAAGATCCACCGGGCGCGGGTCACCGATGCCAACCTGAACTATGAGGGGAGCATCACCATCGATGAGCTTCTCATGGAGGCAGCGGACATCCTTCCCTATGAGAGGGTCCAGGTGCTCGACATCGATAACGGGGCGCGCCTTGAGACCTACGCCATCACCGGGGAGCGTGGCTCCGGTGAGATCTGCATCAATGGCGCTGCGGCCAGGCTGGTCTCCGTGGGCGACAAGGTTATCATCCTCGCCTACAGCATAGTTAGCGACGAGGAGGCCAGAGACGCAAAGCCTAGATTGATCAATGTTGACGAGCGGAATGCCATAATAAAGGAGGAGGTCCTGTCATTATGAGGGTCACCATTGGCGAAATTAGGGAGATGAAGCAGCGGGGTGAGAAAATCCCTATGCTCACCGCCTATGATTATGCCACTGCCAAGCTCGTCGACGAGGCCGGGGTGCCCCTAATCCTGGTAGGCGATAGCCTGGGCATGGTGATACTGGGCTATGAGTCCACCATCCCGGTGACCATGGATGAGATGATCCATCACACCAAGGCGGTGGTCCGCGGGACGAAGCATGCCCTGGTGATCGGCGATATGCCCTTCATGACCTATCATCTCTCTGTGGAGGATGCCCTGCGCAACGCCGCTCGCTTTATTCAGGAGGGCGGGGCGCAGGCAGTGAAGCTTGAGGGGGGAGAGGTGGTCGCCGAGAAGGTAAGCAGGCTGGTGGCGTGTGGCATCCCCGTTCAGGGCCACATCGGGCTCACCCCGCAATCGGTGCACCAGCTCGGTGGCTACAAAGTGGTGGGAAAGACCCCGAAGGCCGCGGTGCGCGTGCTCAACGACGCCAAGGCACTGGAGGAGGCTGGCGCCTTTTCTATCGTCCTCGAATGTGTTCCTGCACCCCTTTCCAAATTAATCACCGAGCGGGTGGCAGTGCCCACCATCGGCATCGGCGCCGGCAAGCACTGCGACGGCCAGGTGCAGGTAGTCAGCGACATCCTGGGCCTGTTCACCGATTTCGTCCCCAAGCATGCCAAGCAATATGCCAGGCTGAACCAGGCAATCACCACCGCCGTCACCGATTACATCGCCGAGGTTAAAGCAGGGGATTTCCCCACCCCCAAACAGAGCTACGAGATGGACAAAACTATCCTGGCCCAGATTGAAGCTCAACCCCAGGACTCATAGAATACAGGTTGATTCGTCGATGAAGGGCCGAGGGGAACGAAAAATCCTGTCTCAAATTGAAGCCCAACACCAGAGATGATAGAATGGACATCGCTGGAGGGCAGAGATACCCGAAACCCATAGCTGAAAGGAGGTAAGATGCCAACGTATGTAATGCTCACCAAGCTAACCGTGTGGGGGAGAAAGACCATAAAAGAGCGGCCGGAGCGGATAAAGGAGGTCAACAAGGAGGTAGAGGCGATGGGAGCCAGGATAATCGGCCAATATGCCCTCCTTGGCCCCTATGATTTCGTGAACATCCTGGATGCTCCGGACGACGCCACCATATCCAGAGTAGCAATAGAGCTGGGCTCTCGGGGCACCCTGGAGACAATGACCTTAAGTGCCATAACGCTTAATGAATTCATCTCTAACCTTCGCAAAAAGTGAGTCAGCCTGAAATTACCTTAGCCCTCCATAAACAACATGAAGGTTGTGGAAACCATCGCCGCCATGAAAGCCGAGCGGGGCAAGCTCGCCGGCTCTGTCGGCTTCGTGCCCACTATGGGCTATCTTCATGAGGGGCACCTCGTCCTGGTGCGCCACGCCCGGACAGAGACCCTCACGGTCATTGCAAGCATCTTCGTCAATCCCACTCAATTCGGCCCACAAGAAGACTTCGCTACCTATCCACGCGATCCAGAGCGAGACCTCGCCTTGCTGGAGAAGGAGAATGTGGGTGTCGTGTTTATGCCCAGCGCCCAGGAGATGTATCCCGAGGGCTTCAGTAGCTCGGTGGCAGTCGAAGGAATTACCGAGCGTCTGGAGGGCAAACCTCGCCCCGGCCATTTCATGGGGGTCACCACCGTGGTAGCCAAGCTGTTCAACATTGTCCAGCCCGATAGAGCCTACTTCGGGCAGAAGGACGCCCAGCAGTTAGCAGTGATCCGTAAGATGGTCTCCGACCTGAATATGAACCTGGAGATCGTGGCCGTGCCTACAGTGCGCGAGCCTGATGGCCTGGCAATGAGCAGCCGCAACACCCACTTGAGTCCCGAGGAGAGGAAGGCGGCCCCGGTGCTGTGGAAAGCCCTCTGCCTGGCTCGGGGGCACTGGGAAAATGGCGAGAAAGATGCCGCGCGCCTGCGCCAGGAGATGACCACACTGATTGAGCGCGAGCCCTTCGCGCAGATCGAGTACGTGAGCATTGCCGACCCCGATACGCTGAAGGAGCTTACGAAGATCGCTGAGCCCGCCCTGGTATCGCTGGCGGTCAGGATCGGCGGAACGCGGCTGATCGACAATACAATGCTGGGGGGATAGGTAGAGCGTGGGATAAAATTGAGGGAATAGACCTATGAATAGAAACTCCGATGTAAATAACTCAGAACAAGCTATAGAACAAACGTTATTTGATGGTCTCAATGAACATGGATTTCTCTTTCAAGAAAAATGTGCCGAAGTTCTGAAACAAAATGCAAATAAAACGAAATGGGTATTACATGTAACGGAATACCCCATTTCAATAAGAAATAGAGATTCTCGAATTGACATAGTATTGCGGGATAAGTCAAGCCACCACCATCGAATTTATGCAATTGTCGAATGTAAGAGAGTCAATCCCACTCGTGGATACTGGTTATTTGGCAAACCATTATCACCCTATTTTAGTCAGCCACTCCTTATAAATCTACGAAGCGAGTCACGTGGTGGCAATCGTGCGAAAACACATTACGATCAATTAAAACTGCAATTCGATGACATAGCAACATACTTAATAGATAATTGGTGGTTACAAATTGGTAAAAGGGGAAACAAGATAGATTCGTCACCAAATCCTATCGAGGATGCATTTATCCAAGCCTGTATTGGTGCATCAGGGCTTGCACAAGAACTAGATTTCCAGTTGTTAAAAAGTTATGAAAATTCTTCCATTTTGTTTATACCAATAGTTATAACAACAGCACCTTTATATGTTGCCACCTATGAGTTGAATGATGTCAGCTTGGCATCAGGTACAATTAACAGAGATAAGATATATTTTGGCCCATCTGGACAAGAACCTGAAAAACTTCAGTGGCTGTTAGTGGATTATGGTGCGAGCAGAAGCATATCGCCTGAACGTTTGGACGAAGACAAAGAAGGGATTCAACCTGTAGACCTTGAGGAGTATCATAAGCGCTCAATATTCGTCGTTAATTCAGAACATATTGTTAATTTCTTTGCAAGGCTTCATTTGGTGTACTAGAATCCCTACTAGCGAGACGTATTTGTCGCTTTAAGTGTGGCTACCTTTTGTGTGCCTTAAGTGTGGCCGCCTCTGTCCGCCGCTCGATTTGTCCTCTTTCGCTCCAAAGGGCACTTCAGTGGGCACTTTACGTGGCGGCGGAGGACGCTTGCCGGTCCACAATCCCTTGAAGAACCTCTGATTCAGCAGGTGCCGGTTATCGGCTACATCTAAAAGGTCCTTGCCCACGTTGGCCTCAAAGTAGGCCACCTCTACATGTTTACCCATGTTTTTTACTGCTTGAAGAGCATAGGCGAAATCTGAGTCCCCGCTCACCAGCACTGCAATGTCATAGAGGCCGTTCCAGGCAAAATGCAGCAGGTCTGTGGCCAGCATGACATCGATACCCTTTTCCACACGGACGCCCTGCGCCAGCTTGGTACCCCCCAGCCGCACCTCCATATACGAAGTTTGGCGAAGGGCGTTGAGGAACTCCTGCTGCTCGCGGTGGCCTTCAGCCCGCTGGCCGGGGTCCTGCAGGACGTTATAATAGTATGTTCGGAACAGGCGCCTCGGCCCACAGAGCTTGTTGGAGAACTCGGCGAAATTGAGGTCATAGCGTCCCAAGTTAGAGCGCAGCGCGTGATACAGGTTGCTCCCGTCTATGAAGATTGCCACTCTATCTTCCATATATCCCCCTTTGACAAATATTATACTATTTCCGCGATACTGGCAAATCCCTGTACTCGTCAGATGATTAGTGACAAACTACTTCTCCCAATCCTCAATACCATGATACTCCTAACATCAATATACGTGCTTCGCGGAGTTTACCCTGAGCAAGATTCTTCGGTCCCCCGAGGCCGAGGCCGTCAGGTCGGCCGACGCTTCGGCCTGAATCGGGGTCCCTCACAATGACAAAAAGCGCAGGGCTCGCAATCAAACATGCCTATTTACATAGACACCACCGATAATGAAAAGGCCTTTTTCGCTGCAGACTCCTGTCGATGGTTGGCAACACGCCAAACGTGGGAATTGACGTATCTAACGCGGTTCGTGGTGAGCCTGTCGAACCATGAACGCCCTTCGACATGCTCAGGGCGAGCGGACTAGACTCCATTTTCTTGGCAACGCCATTTGGTTACAACCGGCATGTTGTCATGCTGAACTTGTTTCAGCATCCTGAGATTCCGAAACAAGTTCGGAATGACAGAGGCGTTAGGAATCCAACATGCCGCTCACCAGCGGCACCACGGAGGATGAGAATGTTGCATGTTCGCACCGGCTTTGTCTATCAGTACTACGGAAGCAGGAACCCGGAGACCGATCGTCCTGGATTCCCGCCTGAGCGGGAATGACAGATAAATGCGGGAATGACACGGGTGTAGAGTTCATCCAGACATATCAGGGTATTTTCGTGGCAATGACAGGGAAAATCCAGCGAACTGCGATGTAACTAATGTACTGGACGAGCACACCCGCTTGACATTCCCCCTACCTCGTGATAAATTTAACAAGCGCAAAACAAGCCTTAGAAAGGGGGATATTCTATGCCCAACATGATCGTTTGCGTAAAACAGATAGCGGATCCGGAGGCACCGCCGGGCAGTTTCAAGGTCGACGAGGCGGCGAAGAGGGCAATGCCCGCGGCAGGTGTATCGCAGGTGGTTAGCCCCTTCGATGAGCAGGCGGTGGAGGCGGCGCTGCGGATCAAGGATGCTCACGGCGGCAAGATCACTGTGTTGAGCCTGGGCAAGGATTTTGTCATGGATGTAATTAAAAAGCCACTATCCATGGGCGCCGATGAGCTGATCCTGCTCCAGGACACTGCCTTCGAAAGCGACGACAGCCACGCCACAGCCTACGCCCTGGCGATGGCCATTAAGAAGGTGGGGGAGTATGACCTGATCTTTTGCGGCCGCCAGGCAGCGGACTGGGATGCTGGCCAGGTGGGTTCCGGCATCGCCGAGCTGCTGGGGATACCCAGCATCACCCCGGCCCAGAAAGTGGAGCTGGTTGACAGCAAGATAAAGGTGGAGCGGGTGGTCACCGATGGCTACGAGGTAATTGAAGCATCTCCCCCGCTGCTGATCACGGTATCAAACGAGCTTGGCGAGCCTCGGTATCCAAAGCTTAAAGGGATTATGGCGGCAGCGAAGAAAGAGGTGCCCACCTGGAATGCGCAGGATATCGGCGCTGATCCGGCAAAGCTTGGTGCCGCCGGGGCACGAGCCAAAGTGCTCAAGCTATTCATCCCGGTTAAAGAAGGAAAGTGCGAAATCATCGAGGGGGAGAGCCTCGAAGAGGCAGCGGAAAATCTGGCGCTGAAACTCAGAGAGACTAGGTTAATATAGAGGAGGTTAAATTTAATGGCTGAGTATAAAGGGGTAATGGTCTGCGGCGAGATCGGCGATGGGAAGCTGGCAGCAAGCACTCTGGAGCTTCTCGGCGGTGGCCGCGGGCTTGCAGATAATCTGGGCGAGGAACTCTCTTTAGTTTTACTGGGCAGCGGCCTTGGCGACCTGGGTAAAGAGGCCATCGCCTTTGGGGCAGACAAGGTATATATCGTTGATGACCCCCTGCTTAAGGACTATCAGACGGACGCCTACGTGGCGGTGATGGAAAAGGTGGTGAAGCAGATTGCGCCAAATATCCTGCTCCTGGGAACGACACCGATGGGGCGCGACCTGGCACCAAGGCTAGCCTTCAGGCTGGATACCGCAGTCTCTATGGACTGCGTGGCACTCGACATTGACCCCGATTCCAAGCTCCTGCTCCAGACACGACCTGTCTACGGGGGGAATGCTAAAGCGGTTTACGTCTGCGAGGATACCAAACCTCAAATGGCCGCGGTGAGGGCAAAGGCGCTGGATCCCCTAGAACGGGATGATGCCCGCAAGGGGGAGGTGAGCGCCATTGAGGCTGGGCTTGACCCCTCAATTATCAGGACTAAGGTTGTAGATACGGTGAAGGAGGAGGTTGCGGGTGTCAAGCTGGAGGATGCCGATGTGGTGGTCACTGGCGGACGCGGTATGGGCAGTACCGAAGCCTTCCAGGAACTGGAACCGCTGGCCAAGGCCCTGGGCGCAGCTATCGGGGCCACCAGGCCGCCCTGCGATAACGGCTGGGTGCCAGCATCGCTTCAAGTCGGGCTCACCGGAAAGATCGTGAGCCCCACCCTATATATTGCCGTGGCCCTATCCGGCTCCAGCCAGCACATCGCGGGGTGCTCTGGCGCCAAGAACATCATCGCCATAAACAAGGACCCCGAGGCCAACATATTCAAGGAGGCTCGCTTTGGGGTTGTCGGCGACTATAAGAAGGTGCTCCCCGCTTTCACCGCAAAGGTGAAGGAGCTCCTCGGCTAAATAAAAATAGCGGCTCGTATAGAAGGGGCAGCCTACCTTTGAGGTTACCCCTTCCTTAATATGGATTATGTTACTTAATTTCTGGTAGCTCTAACGTAGGTAACAGTTCTTCTACCCTTTGCACAATCCTTTGGAGGTCCTGCTCCAGTTCAACTACTTCCCTGCTTTTCTTATTCTTAGTCAATTTCTTCAGCTCCCAATCACCCTCCGGGCTTCCCACCCCTGCTCGAATTGTAAGCCTTACATCGCTTGCTACACCAGCCCTTTCCACTTTAGCCCTATTTGTCACCTTTTCTTGTTCAGCTCCAGCCTCATAGCTCTCGCCTTCAATGTATATGTGCACTGCTCTCCTCAAAGTCCTTCTACTCAACACCGCAACGAGAATCGCAGCGATAAGCATAGCCAATCCAGTTAAAAATTGCGTATCATACCACTCCCGAGAGGATTCTGTCCCGTAAAGACTCAGTAATATTAGCGCCACCAGACCCAATAACAATGCAATAATAAGTTGAACAACGCTCCACTGGTGGAAGTCCCTGCGCGCTTCTATACGGCCTTCAAACTCTGCTATGCCTGCCAAGGGCCTACTTTCCCACTTTAGGCCTTTACGCTCCTCCTCCCGTGGCAATGTATATCCATAGTCGTCCAAGAGGTTTTCTAAAGCTGTAAGTAGCCTGCGAGGATATCCGATGCTAGCTTCCCATCTATGCCAGACGGGCAAAGTCAACCTATTTCTAGTGGTTTCCTTTCTCAACCCTTTTCTTTCTCTTGTGCGGCGATGACGCGCTGGGCGACGTGGGCCGGCACCTCCTCATAGTGGCTGAATTCCATCTGGAAATTACCCCGCCCCTGGGTCATG
>JABUBP010000225.1_pt1 | contig 14316 bp, 15 predicted proteins | sample 7240331 | NCBI WGS metagenome assembly JABUBP01 (sample SAMN07256347, study PRJNA390944) | subsurface metagenome | isolation source: Methane hydrate marine sediment | place: Pacific Ocean: Eastern North Pacific, ODP site 1244 | collected 2002 | reverse complement strand
AAGCAGTGTAAACTCCTGTGCGACCCTCCTCCTAAGACGATTTTAGGACTGAGTAATGTTTCTCAGAAGGCACTTAATCGTCCCTTAGTCAACCGAACCTACCTGGCAATGGCTATTGCCTGTGGTCTGGATGCGGCAATACTGGACCCCTTGGATAAAGATTTAATGAATAGTATGATTACTGCTGAACTGTTAATGGGGAAACAGATATATTGCGGTAACTATCTTGAGGCCTACAGAAAAAAATAGAGCTGACCCCATTTTTCCTGGTGAGTTATGTCAATAGGCATTTAAGAATAAAAAATGAATACTATACTTACTATCTGTCCCTGGTGTGGATGTGGATGTTCTATCCTTCTACGAGAAATAGAGGGAAAAATTGTAGAGACATTACCTTCCTCTGATAGTCCTGTCAGCCAGGGGAGACTCTGTGTTAAGGGATGGAACTGTTATGAGTACGTTAGGAGTCCTCTCCGTCTGGTAAAACCTCTAATGAGAGAAAGGAGTAGGGGATATAGAAAGAGTGCCGGCTCTTTAGACGATTTCCGGGAAGTCTCCTGGAGAAAGGCTCTCAAATTTATTGCATCGAAGTTCAAAGATATTCAACAGAAAAAGGGAAGTGTTGCTTTAGGTCTTCTCAGTTCAGCGAAGTGCACCAATGAAGAGAACTATCTTATGATGAAATTGGCTCGAGCTGTTCTTCAAACCAACAATATCGACCACTGTGCTCGTCTTTGCCATTCTTCCACAGTGGTGGGACTGGGGAGAGCTTTTGGAAGTGGGGCAATGACTAATTCCATTGAAGAGATAGAAAAAGCTGAAGTTATTCTGGTTACTGGTTCCAACACAACTGAGCAACATCCAGAAATAGGAGGCAGGATAATAAGGCGAGTCCTGAAAGGAGCAAAACTTATCCTTGTAGATCCCCGCAAGATTCATCTTGCCAGATTTGCTACTCTCCATTTGCGACCTCGACCAGGGACTGATGTTGCCTGGATAAATGGGCTTATCCATGTAATTTTAAAAGAAGGTTTTGCGGATTTGGATTTCATCGATAAGTATACAGAAAATTTCTTGTCAATGAAGGAGATAGTAAAAAAATATACACCCCAATTTGTGGAGGAAATCACTGGAATCCCGGCTAAGAAACTAATGGAGGCAGCCCGAATTTATGGTAGCTCACGGCAAGCAATGATATTCTACGCAATGGGAATTACCCAGCATGTCACGGGTACTGACAATGTTCTTTCCCTGGCCAATCTTTCTATGGTCACAGGTAATGTTGGAAGACCTTCCACTGGAGTAAATCCTTTGAGGGGACAGAATAACGTTCAGGGAGCCTGCGATATGGGTGCATTGCCAGATTTTTTAACTGGCTACCAGAAAGTTGAAGATGGAGATAGTAGAAAAAAATTTGAACAGTGCTGGGATGTGAAACTTCCCACTGATGTTGGGCTTACAGAGACAGAAATGTTTATCGAAGGGAATCCCATTCAAGCTCTGTATATAATGGGAGAGAATCCATTGCTCAGTGAGCCGAATATTGGACGGGTAGAAAAGTTTATGGAGTCTTTGGAGTTCTTAGTAGTGCAGGACATCTTCTTTACCGAAACAGCCAGGTGGGCCGATGTAATCCTTCCGGGGAGCTCTTTTGCCGAAAAAGATGGTACTTTTACGAGCACAGAGAGAAGAATCCAGAGAGTAAGAAAGGTCGTAGAACCTGTAGGAGAGAGTCAATCTGATTGGAAAATAATCTGCCAGCTGGCTAAAGAGTTGGGATATCCTATGGAGTATTCTCACCCTGCTCAAATTATGGAAGAGATAGCTTCCCTTACACCCATATATGGCGGTGTAAGCTATTCCAGACTGGATAAGACTGATGGGTTGCAGTGGCCCTGTGCGGAAGACAACCATCCCGGAACGCCTTATTTGCACAAAGGAGGATTTAAAAGAGGCAAGGGACTTTTTACTCCAGTGGAATATAAACCTGCTCAGGAGATTACTGATGAGGAGTATCCTTTCCTCCTCACCACAGGGAGGATTTATCAACACTGGCATACTGGAACTATGAGCAGGCTCACCTTCACTCTCCACAGGGAAGTTCCCCAGGCTTTTGTGGAGATGAATCCCCGGGACGGTCAATTTCTGGGCATAAGAAATAGACAATTGATAAAAGTAATCTCTCGTAGAGGAGAGATAATTGCAAAAGCTTTTCTTACTGAAAAGGTAGGGGAAAAGACCATTTTCATTCCTTTCCATTTTTCAGAGGCGGCAGCTAACAGGTTGACTCTGGATAGTCTGGACCCTCAGGCAAAGATACCCGAATATAAAGTATGTGCGGTCAAGATAAAGCTTTGTGGAGAAAATAATTGATTCTTTTGACCATAGACAGAGAAAGTCTTTTAAAGTTTCTGGATAAGCTCAAAAGAGAGGCAGAACTTATAGCTCCCGTTCAAAGATTAGGAGGAGCAACTTTTGAACAGATAAAAGATATTGATGAGGTAAATTTCTTAGAGGGTAATCCTCTTTCCTCGCCCAAACAGTTCTTCTTTCCCCAGACTGATGAGCTGTTCCAGTTCCGAAAGGGAGTTTTTTCTTTCAAAGAGGAGGCAGAGAAAAAGAGAAGGATATTATTTGGGATTCGTCCTTGCGATCTGGCAGCCTTAGAGTTTTCTGATAGGTTCTTTTCCAGCGAGCACGGTGGATACGAAGATATCTACTATTGGATTCGTCGCAGAAACACCTTTCTCGTCGGTATTAACTGTCTTGAACCGGAAGAGAGCTGTTTCTGCTTTCTTTGTGGAAGCGGCCCGTTTGCCAGGCGAGGTTATGACCTTCAACTGACCCCATTGGAAAACTTTTACCTGGTGGAGGTAGGTTCCTCCCAGGGAGAGAAATTAGTCTCCACTTACTCGGATTTCTTCTCACCAGCTAGCCCTGGTGATAGGAGAGAGAAAGAGATTTTGGAAGAGAAATTGGAAGGAAAATTTTCTCATAAGAGAATAGAATTAAAGAAAGTTACCAGTAGATTATTAGAAGATGGATTTAGCGGTGCGGTCATAGAGAATGAATTCTGGGAAGAAATAGGGGATCGTTGCCTCGATTGCGGAGGATGTAATTACATATGTCCCACCTGTACCTGTTTCAGTATCCTGGATAAGGCAGATAGAAATATAGAAGTCGGCGAAAGGATGAGGATATGGGATTCTTGTAATTTTTCAGGCTTTACCAGGATGGCCAGTGGAGCTAACCCCGGAGCAAACAAGCGAGATAGAATTAAGAGAAGGTTCTTTTGTAAATTATTATATTCCCAGGAGAATCAAGGCCTTCTAGGATGTGTTGGTTGTGGACGTTGCTGGAAAGTTTGCTACGGGGAAATCGATATATCAAAGGTTGCCGGTGAGATTCAGGTAAAATGAGAATGACTGATTTTGCAGCAATAATATTGGCAGGAGGAGAAAACTTAAGGCTTGCTCACTTAAAGTCTAATCTTTTAGTGGGAGGAGAGATTCTAATCAGGAGAATTACCCTATCGCTTCTTTCTCTGTTTAAGGATATTCTGATAGTCGTTGATGAAGATAAGTTAGATTATTTAGAAAAACTTATGTATAGTTTTGGACGTTCTGTGAAATTGGTCAGCGATGTGGTTGGACCGAAGTGCCCACTGCGAGGTCTATATAGTGGTCTTCTCTACTCCCCGGCGAAGTTTAACTTTCTGGTAGGGTGTGATATGCCCTTTCTTCAGAGAGAACTGATATCCTATATGGCCAGGAGAATTTCTCAAGCCGATATATTGATTCCTCGCACGGGAAAATTTCTGGAGCCATTACACGCATTCTATTCGTCAAGGTGCTTACACAGTATAGAAAAAGTGTTGGGAAAAGGGGAGAAGAAAATGGCCTCTTTTTTCCCTTATGTTGAGGTAGAGTATTTAGAAAGGGAAGAGATTGCAATTTTCGATCCCCAGGGTATCTCATTTTTCAATATTAATACTATAGATGACTGGAAAAAGGCAATAGAGATTGAGAAAAAAAGAGGGAAACAACAGTATGGAAGGGAATATTCACAGGTTGCCAATATTACGGAGTTACAGAGATAGAAAGAAACATGTAGAAGATGTTTTGGTGAGGGAATCTTCCATTACCATATTCTACAATGGGAGAAAGATAGTTACCCTTCTCTGTACCCCGGTGGAACTTATGGAGCTGGCTATAGGGTTTCTCTTCTCTGAGGGGATTCTCTCCCATTTTGAGGAGATAAGATGGATATCAGAAGATCCTGAGAGAGGAAGAGTAATGGTAGAAGGATGTGTAGAGAATAGAACTCAAGAACCTGTTGAGAGAGTCATAACTTCTGGATGTGGCCAGGGGGCGTTTCTCTTTCCTTCTGAGGAACAAGGGGAGAATGAGATTTCAATTAGAGGGATTTCTCTCTCCTCTTATTGGATAAGCCAGTTGATTAGAGAATTTTACAAGAGGTCTCAGTTGTATCTCACCACAGGAGGAGTTCACTCGTGTGCCCTGGCCAATGAAGGTGGAATTATTATTTTCAGGGAAGACATTGGTAGACATAATGCTCTGGATAAAGTTGTAGGAAAATGTGTTATGGAGGGGATGGGGACAGAGGATTCCATAATTCTAACCACAGGAAGAGTCTCTGCAGAAATGGTTATTAAGGCAAGGAGAATGAATGCTACTTTCTTGATATCACGCGGGGCACCTACTGACCTTTCGGTTGCACTTTCCAAAAAGGCAGGGATAACCTTGATAGGTTTCTGTCGAGGTGAGCGAATGAATATATATTCTATCCCAGAAAGGGTAATATTTAAAGGGAATGGAGAAACTACCTGAAATAACAGTCAACCGTTTAAGCATTTATCGCCGTTATGTAAAGTCCCTGCTTAAGAAAGGGAAACCTTTGGTGACTTCTGAAAAGTTAGGGAAGAAGATGCATTTTAAGCCTTCTCAGATACGCCGAGACCTTTCTTATGTAGGGCAATTTGGTGAGAGAGGAAAGGGGTACAATGTAAAGAAGCTTTTCCAGGGACTAGACAAGACCTTGGGATTGGACAGGAAGTGGCAGGTGGCATTGGTAGGAGCAGGAAATTTGGGTAGGGCACTCTCTGCCTATCCTGGATTCCGCCAACATGGATTCAAAATTTCAGTCATCTTTGACAACTCACCAACAAAGATAGGAAAGACCTGGCTGGGAGTGGAGATTCGGGATATAAAACAGATACCAAAAGTAATAAAGGAGAAAAAGATAAAAATTGCCATCATTGCTGTACCGTATTTTTCCGCCCAGCAGGCTGCTGACATTTTAATGCGTTCAGGGGTGAAAGCGATATTAAACTTTGCTCCTTATAAACTGGCTGTACCAGAAGGGTTGAAGTTAAAAAATATAGACTTGTCTACAGAACTACAAAGCTTGAGCTGTTTCTTGACCAAATAAATTTTAAAGAAAATTTCTGAAAAAGTCCCCTAAGTGTCATTGCGAACGAAGTGAAGCAATCTCGTTGTTATCGTCGAAGAATAAGATTGCCACGCCCTTCAGGCTCGCAATGACAGACCAAAAGCGAGACTTTTTCCAGACCTGTAAAGATTTGCTTGACGCTTGCTTGATTCATTTTGTATAATCTCAATTTAAAATAGTTAGGTTTTAAATTTTTTAGCTTGGTTTGTGAAAGATTTCACAAAGTTTCAAAGTTACCAGTTATGAAATTCTATATAAATAAAGTAGATTGGGAAAAATTTCTGGGACAGATTTCAAAAACTTATCGTATTTACGCTCCCCAAGAGGTTTATGACGAACTATCCTATCAGCTCTTATCTCCAGAAAATGTTAATAACACCACTTATGGTACTTATCGAGCAGTTCAACCTTTAAAGATATTCTTCTCTTTACCACAGGAAAAGGTGACAGCAGTTACTTCCCAGCCAGAGAAGACGATAGTTCTGGGAGTTAAAAATTGTGACCTTAAGGCGCTTCAAGTTTTAGATAAGATTTTCTTGGAAGGAGACTTTGTAGACCATTTTTATAGAGAGAAAAGAGAGAATACCCTTATTATTTCCTCAGATTGTTACCAACCAAAGGATACGTGTTTTTGTACCTTGCTGGACAATAATCCTTTTCCAGAAGAAGGCTTTGACCTCAACCTTTCTCCAATAGATAATGGTTTCCTTCTCGAAGTGGGTTCCCCCAAAGGGGAGAGCTTTATCGCTCCTATAAGAGAAGATTTGAAAGAAGCAACTTCGGATTTAGTTAAGGAAAGAGAGAACAAGAGAAAAGAGGCGAAGAAGAGAGTAGTAGAAGTAAACAGGGAATTTAAGACCAAAAGACCCTTCTCCGCTATCATAAAAGAGGAGTATGCTTCACCTGTGTGGGAAGAGGTAACCAAAACCTGCGTGGAATGTGGAGCCTGCACTAACATCTGCCCTTCCTGTTACTGTTTTCTCCTTGTGGACACAAAAGACGAGGGTAAATTTCCCAAAGTTAAGTTTTGGGATTCTTGTCAGCATACCGGCTTTGCCCGGGTCGCTGCGGATGTCAATCCCCGAGCAAAATTATATGAAAGGTTGAGGAATAGATATTTGTGCAAATATGAGTACAGGCCAGAAAATTTTGGAATTGTAGCCTGTACCGGTTGTGGTCGCTGTGTGGAAGCTTGCCAGGGGAAAATAGATAAAAGAGAAGTGATAAAGAAATTAAGTGAAAAAGAGGAAAAGTGAATGGCGGAGAATCCTTATTTACCAGTTGAAGCTAAGATTGAGAAGATTATTGACGAGACTTTTAACATAAAGACCTTCGTGTTGAAGCCCAGCCGAAAAATCAAATTCGAAACTGGTCAATTTGTTCAACTAACTATACCTGGTATTGGCGAGGCACCCTTTACTCCCTCCTCTTCTCCCTACCAGACTGAAAAAATAGAGATAACCATCATGAAGGTTGGACTTCTAACTGGCAAATTGCATGAGATGAGGGAGGGAGAAATTGTAGGCATTCGAGGGCCCTATGGGCAGGGATATCCTTTCGATGATTTTTATAATAAGGAAGTTCTGGTTCTTGGCGGAGGAGTAGGTATGGCACCCCTGAGGTCTTTACTTCTTACTCTCCTTAAAAATGTAGATAAGTTCAGACGGATAGTTCTCTGTTATGGAGCGAAGACTCCTGAAGATATAGTTTATAAAGATGCCTTTCCTGAATGGAAGAAAAAAAGGAAATTGGAAATCTTAAGAAGTGTAGATAAAGCGGCTCCTGGGTGGGAAGAAACTGAGGGACTGGTGACTGTCCTTCTGGACAAAGTCAAGATGAATTTGAAAAATTCTGTGGCTGTGGTTTGTGGACCTCCGATTATGATGAAATTCGGCACGCTAAAGCTGTTGGATTTAGGATATCAACCCGAAAATATCTACCTTTCTATGGAAAAGAATATGTCTTGCGGTCTGGGCAAATGTGGACACTGTGCACTGGGTAAATATTATGTTTGTAAAGACGGTCCGGTTTTCAAATACGATTTGATAAAAGACGTTTCGGATATCTGGCTATAATATGAGATAATTATTCCTTTACTGTAGGGGTTCGATTCATCGAACCCCGATTGGTAAATCTGGGCTCAATAAATTGAGCCCCTACACTGTCTCTTCGACAGAGTGACAAGATGAAAAAATTATTTATTGATTTGGAAGGCTGTTCTAAGTGTAAAGACTGTACGGTCTCCTGCAGTTATTTCTACCATCCTGACAATAATGGGATAACCAATTTAAGGGAGTTGGCCCATTTTGCTTTAATATGCAGGCATTGTGAGGAAGCTCCCTGCGTTAAAGTCTGCCCGAAAGAGGCGCTGGAGAAACAGAAGGACGGAGTATTGAAAAGGTATAATATGCGCTGCGTGGGGTGTAACTCTTGCATAGTAGCTTGTCCTTTTGGAACAATCTATCCGGAAGTTATTCCCTACCTCATCCCCAGTTGCGACTATTGCTTGGACAGGGCTAATGGAAAGCCTCCCCTTTGTGTAGAGACTTGTCCGGAGAAAGTAATCAGATACGAAGAGGTTGAAGAAGACCCGAAAAAGAACTATTTTGCTGTGGGAAAGAATTTAGTAGTCCACTATATTCCCTGGGAAAGAGAATAAGAATGGCAAAGACTCTATTCTACTTCATAGTATTTCCTGGATTTTTGTTTACAGCATTGGTAGGCATGTTAGTTAGTTGGATTGACCGAAAGGTCACTGCCCGGGTGCAGTGGCGAGTAGGACCGCCGCTACTTCAGCCACTTTACGATTTTGTAAAGCTTTTGGGTAAAGAGACGATTGTCCCTCAAGCTGGGGCGAAATTGACCTTTCTTCTTTCTCCCCTTTTTGGATTGGCTGCAGTGACTATTGTCTCTACTCTACTTTGGCTGATGATGATTTCACCAGGGCAAACTTTTCTGGGAGATTTAATTGTGGTTATCTATTTATTGGCAATTCCTTCTATATGTGTGATTATAGGCGGCTTTGCTTCGGGAAATCCTTTAGCTTCTTTAGGCGCTTCCCGGGAGATGAAAATGATTTTAGCATACGAGTTACCCTTTATTCTGGCTATTTTCACTCCTGTTATTAAAGCGCAAGGCGCAATCAGGCTTGGCGATTTGCTTCAATATCAATGGGCAAATAGTATCTTCCTCAATTCCTGGTCCGGATTTATTGCCTTTGTTGTGGCTATAATCTGTATGCAGGCAAAACTGGCTTTAGTGCCTTTCGATATTCCTGAGGCAGAAACAGAGATAATAGCAGGCCCTTATATCGAATATTCTGGAGTCCCTTTAGCTCTTTATAAACTTACTCGCTGGATGATGTTGTTTGTAGTTCCAATGTTTTTAGTAATTATGTTTATGGGCGGTATTGTATTTTCCGGCTGGCATATTTTATGGGGTATATTAAAATATGTCTTGCTTTTGGTGATTATTATTTTAATGCGCAATACTAATCCTCGACTTCGTATCGACCAGGCTATAAAATTTTTTTGGGGACCAATGACAATCCTGGCAGTTGTCGGCGTAATCCTTGCATTTCTGGGACTATGAGATGGATATCAAGATGAAGGCATTAACCAAATCTATCTGGGTGTTCCATTTTGCATCCGCTCCTTGCAATAACTGCGATATAGAAATTCTCGATGCATTAACTCCCAGGTTTGATTTGGAAAGGTTCGGTATCCTTTTGGTGGGAAGCATTCGCCATGCAGATGTTATGCTGGTCACTGGTGCCATCTCTCCCAAAGGAGCAGTAAGGCTAAAGAGGCTATATGAGCAGGCTTCTAAGCCCTGTTTGGTGGTAGCAGTTGGAGCTTGTGCCTGTTCGATGACAATGTTTCGGGATTCTTATAATGTGGCTGGACCTGTGGATAAAATTGTTCCTGTGCATGCATACATTCCGGGTTGTCCACCGAAACCAGAAGCAATGATTATGGGAGTAGTTAAACTGATTAAGGCATTAAAGAAAGGTTGATTTGATGGCAGAAGGAATTTTGGCAAAAATAAAAGAGAAATTTTCCTGGCAAATTCTTAACATTTTTGAGAAATCCCCTCGGCGGGCCTATATCGACGTCAATCCTGAAAATATAAAGGAAATGGTTGAATTTATTTTCCGAAGATTGAGAGCTCGCTTTGTCATTGTCTCGGCAGTTGATACCCGAAACGCAATAGAAATGTTATACCATTTTTCATTTGATAGTGTGGGAAAAATAATTACTTTACGAACAAAAATCGATAAAGAAAATCCGGAAATAGAATCCATAACTCCGATTATAAAAGGGGCAGAGTGGATCGAGCGAGAAATTTATGAACTGTTGGGAGTTCGATTCAAGAATCATCCAAATTTGAAGAGACTACTCTTGGCAGAAGATTGGCCGGAAGGGAAGTATCCTCTCAGGAGAGAATAGATGGCTAAGACAATTATTCCTATTGGCCCATACCATCCTTTGCAGGAAGAGCCGGAATTTTTCAAGCTCATAGTGGAAGGCGAAAAAGTTCTCCAACTGGAAATAGAACTGGGATATAATCACCGGGGAATTGAGAAGATTGCTGAATCAAAGAGTTACGACCAGGTATTATTTCTGGTGGAGCGTGTTTGTGGTATCTGTTCCACATCACATCCTTTTGCCTGTGTAAATGCAGTTGAAGATTTAGCCGATATCAAGGTTCCTGACCGGGCACTGTATATTCGAAGTATTATTGGGGAACTGGAAAGGCTCCATTCCCATCTCCTCTGGCTGGGATTAGCTGGCCATTTTATAGGTTATAATACAGTATGGATGTGGGCATGGAGATACCGGGAGCCGGTTCTGGATATTTTTGAAAAGATTGCTGGAAATCGCCAGCATTATGCCATGATGAAAGTCGGGGGAGTAAGAAGGGATATTGAGTCGGATGATATTCCGGAAATTTGGAAGATGGTCGATGGACTATTACCAGTTCTCGATATGTTTAAAGGTGCGGTTATAGACGATCCGGTTATTCATGCCCGGTTAAAAGGAGTAGGAATCTTAACAAAAGAGGATGTATTCGAGTATGGAGCACTGGGGCCCACTGCTCGCGCTTCAGGAGTAGTTATAGATGTCAGAAAAGACGACCCTTATGCCGCCTATCCTCTGGTTGATTGGCAGGTAATTACTCAGGAAGAAGGGGATGTTTTTGCCAAGGCGGTTGTGCGCATATTGGAGATGTACGAATCAGTGAAAATTATAAAAGGATGTCTGGATAAGTTAAAAGTAGTGGGTGGGGAGATAGATGCCAAGGTTAAGGAGATTCCTCCTGGCGAAGGGATTGGTCGCCACGAGGCACCCCGGGGTGAAGTCTTTCATTATGTGCGTAGTGACGGCAGTAACCGTCCGGTGAGATATAAGATAAGGGCGCCCAGTTATATGAACGTTCCTACTAATCAGAAATCTGTAGTTGGTGGTACTATTTCTGATGCCACGATAACCTTGGCTGCTGTTGATCCCTGTTACTGTTGCACGGAAAGAGTGGCAGTTGTGGATAAGAAGACGGGAAAGAAAGGATTGACCGGTCAAGACTTGATAAAGTTGTCACAAGAAAAGACCTTCAGAATTAAGAAAGAAATGGGAAATACTTCGTCACCCTAAAGGGTGACCGACCTGCCCTGGTTGGGCACCATTTATGGTGCCATTTGGTTGGGCACTCTTTAGAGTGCCGAGCATAGTAGAAAGAAAGGGTGAAGCCGGACGATGAATTTGTTGCACTATCTTATTATCATTCCATTTATAGTGGGACTATTCTGTTTAGTGATTCCTAAAAAGTTAAGTAAGCTTAGAGATTTGTTAGCCATAAGCGGTTCACTAGCAACTTTTTATTTCACTATAGTTAGTTTTCTTGGTAAGCCTGTTGAATGGTTTTATAATAATCTCCTTCTTTTGAGAGTCGACAATCTTAGTGGATTTATTCTTTTAGCTATCGGTCTTTTTGGGGTTTTAATTGTACTATATTCACTAAAATTTATGGCGGGCAAGGAGCGCTTAAACGAATACTATACTTATCTTCTGTGGACAATTGGTGGTGCTTGTGGCGCAATTTTAGCAAATAATCTGATTCTCCTTCTGGTTTTTTGGGGATTTCTCGGTTTGACCCTTTATCTCCTTATTGGCATAGGTGGGCCAGAGGCTACTCCAGCAGCCAAGAAGACATTTATTATTGTCGGTGGCTCTGATTGTCTGATGATTTTGGGAATAGCCATTATCTGGTTTTTGACTGGTTCTTTCCAGATGGACAATATTAGCGTTCACTTAACGGGTATGTTACCAACGATTGCATTTATCTCGTTAACTATTGCTTCCTTTGCCAAAGCGGGAGCAATGCCATTGCATACCTGGATTCCTGATTGTGCAGAGAAGGCACCAATACCAGTGACTGCTTTCCTGCCTGCTTCTCTGGATAAACTGTTGGGCATTTACCTTTTGGCAAGAGTTGCTTTGGATCTTTTTGTGATGAATAAATCGATGGGGTTACTACTATTAATTGTTGGCGCATTTACGATAATTGCTGCGGTAATGATGGCTTTAGTCCAGCACGATCTAAAGAAGCTATTATCTTACCATGCTGTGAGCCAGGTTGGATATATGGTCCTTGGTATTGGAACAGGAAATCCTATTGGAATTGCTGGTGGAATATTCCATATGTTAAACCATGCGATATACAAAAGCTGTCTCTTCCTGACAGGGGGAGCAGTCGAACATCGTACTCAAACTACGAATTTAAATAAATTGGGTGGTTTGGCTAAACTGATGCCCATCACTTTCGTTACTTTTTTGATTGCTGCATTATCAATTTCTGGCGTTCCACCTTTTAATGGTTTTGTCTCCAAGTGGATGGTTTACCAGGGGATCATCGAACTGGGCAAAGGAGGCGATAAATTATGGATTATCTGGTTAGTGGCAGCAATGTTTGGTAGTGCTTTGACATTAGCCAGTTTTATGAAATTGATCCATTCTGTGTTTTTAGGTTCCCCATCACCCAGTATCCATCAACCAAGACTAAAACGAAATGAAGTTTCATTTGCTATGTGGATGCCTATGGCGATATTAGCAGGGCTCTGTGTAATTTTTGGTGTTTTTGCATACAAGGTTCCTTTAAAGAATCTTATTATACCCGCAGTTCCTGGGGTTTCTTTCCTGGGGTTCTGGTCGCCAGGCCTTACTACATTACTAATTATTATCGGAATTATTTTGGGAGTAATTATCTATTGGTTAGGTAATATTAGGGGCTTGCGGACGGATACGACTTATGTTGGTGGCGAGATAATTCCTCAAGAGAGCCGCGTAACTGGCGTGGACTTCTATGATACAATAAAGGATTTGGGTACACTTAAAGGAATCTATAAAAAATCTGAAAAGAAACTTTTTGATATTTATGACCAGGGAACAAAATTCGTATTTTTCTTTATTCGTGGGTTAAGAAAGATTCATAGTGGAATATTGCCTACATATCTGTTTTGGTCTCTTTTTGGCATGCTGATTCTTTTTATAATTATGATGTTCAGGATTTAAGGTTATGTTTGAATTGTATATTCTTCTATTATTTATGATTTTAGGGGCAATAATTGCTGTGGAGATAAAGGATTTGCTCTCTTCAGTAATTGCTGTTGGCGCAGTTGGCTTAGGATTATCCGTTGCCTTCCTGATTTTAAAGGCGCCCGATTTGGCTATCACTCAGTTGGCAGTGGAGATATTATGTTTAATCATCTTAATTCGGGCAACGATAAAAAGAGACATTCCCCCACTAAACCGCCGCAAGGAAGCTATTAATTCTATTATGGTTCTATTGTTCATTGGAGGTTTTCTGTTTTTTGCTTATCTCGCTTTGAAAGATTTACCATCATTTGGACACCCGATAATGAGGGTTAGCCAAAATTATTTAGCTGAAGGGCTAAGGAAGACAGGCGCGACTAATCTGGTTGCTTCAGTGATATTAGACTTTCGTGCCTATGATACTTTAGGCGAGGCAACTGTGCTTTTTACCGCGGTGATTGGAGTATTAGCGGTCTTACGCCGCATTGGGCGTAAGAAAGTCGATGAAGTTGTGAAAGAAGAAGATGAATAAAAAAATTAAACAGCCGGGTATGACCCTTATTGTCAAGACGATTACACGCCTTACAGTGGGGTTAATTCTTTTATATGGAATATATATCGTCACCCATGGTCATCTCTCGCCGGGTGGTGGCTTTCCTGGAGGCGTGATTATTGCTCTATCTTTTATACATCTTATGCTCGCCTTTGGTAAAGATTTGGCATTAAGAAAACTGAGTCGGAGTGTAGCCTCTTTGTTTGAGAGCTTTGGGGCAATAATGTTTTTGACCATTGGACTTCTGGGCTTTATAGGGGGGTATTTCTTCTTTAATTTTATTTTTAAGGGTAGACCGTTTAATCTGTTTAGTGCGGGAATTATTCCTTTGTGTAATATTGCTATATGTTTTAAAGTTGGCGCTGGACTATTTGCCGTATTTGTTGCTCTAATACTTTTAAAGGTGCCTATTAAGAAAGAATAACCAATGATTTATTTAATGTGTCTCATTCTATTCTCTATCGGCATTTACTGTATCCTGGTAAAGAGGAACCTTATCAAGATTATCATTGGCATAGGGATTGCTGAGTATGCGGTTAATCTATTCTTCATACTGGTTGGCTATCGTGCCCAGGGGCGTGCGCCAATACTTGCCCAAGACCAGGTAATCCAGAATATGGTAGACCCTTTACCCCAGGTACTAATCTTGACCAATATCGTTATCGGTTTAGCCGTTACTGTTTTAATTGTTGCCATTGCTAT
>JABUBP010000224.1_pt1 | contig 14325 bp, 8 predicted proteins | sample 7240331 | NCBI WGS metagenome assembly JABUBP01 (sample SAMN07256347, study PRJNA390944) | subsurface metagenome | isolation source: Methane hydrate marine sediment | place: Pacific Ocean: Eastern North Pacific, ODP site 1244 | collected 2002 | reverse complement strand
GAAAAAAGGAGAGGGTGGAAGATTTTGGCCGGCTTGCCTGTTACAAAAAATTAGATGAATTCAGAAAGATTTGTAACATAGGACATCATATCTGCGGAATATGCATCAAAGCTTGCCCGGGGTCCGGGGAATAGTAAATTCTTGTTGATTTAAATTTTTATAAGTGTTATAACTATATAAATGGAAAAACGCGTTCCTAAAATCGCAGTCCTAACCTTCCTATTTTCATTTCTTATTTTTTCTGCTAAACTATGGGCAGCGGGAGACGCCGGAGCTCCAGGTTCATTTTTGAATTTTGGAACTGGTGCCCGTTCCCAGGCAATGGGAAGTGCTTTTACCGGACTTTGCGATGATGTTTCTGCTATTTACTGGAATCCTGCAGGACTTTCCCAACTTGCCAGAAATCAACTCACATTCTTTAATGCCCCACTCTGGGAAGACACACATTATCTCTTCACGGGATATGGCCATCCAACAAAAAAACTGGGAACATTTGGAATTGGATTAATAAATTTAATAAGCAGTGAATTTGAATATAGAAAAACTATTTCTGCTCACTCTGAAGGTACCTTTCATATAAATCAAATGGCATTTCTCTTTGCCTATGGTCGCAAATTTTTTCCAGTTCTCTCGGCAGGACTCGGTTTTAAAATTGTACAGAAAGGAATGCCCATAGAGGATAAAGATTATTTTGGTGGTGGGTTTGGTATGGATTTAGGGCTTCTTTATCATCCACAAGATATAAAAGGTGAAGGCTTTTTCTGGAAGCAATTAAAAAGACTTTCTTTTGGTGTTAATTTGCAGAATTTAGTTCCTCCCAAGGTTCAAATGGAAGCAAATGGAACTTTTTGTTCTAAGGAAACTTATGGATTAAATCTTAAATTTGGAACATCTTATTGTGTGAGAAATCTGGTCCCTAGATTGAGGGATAAATTGACAGTAAATATCGATTTGGACAAACCATATCTAAGAGGACTGAAGGTCGCTTTTGGAGGAGAGTACTGGTTCAAGAATACCATTGCTTTTCGCCTGGGGTATGGAAAAGGTGACATAAATTTTGGTTTGGGATTTCTCTATCGCTGGCTTCAGGCTGATTATGCATTCACTCCTCATGATTTGGGGCTTAGCCACAAATTTTCCATCACCCTTAAATTCGGTAGGCAAGTTATTGAGCTGGAAGAATTTACAAGATATAGAGCTAAATTGCAGACAGAAGAATACTACAAATTAGGAGTGGAACACTATCGAGCAGGAAAATTGGGAGATGCTCTGGCAGAATGGGATAAGGCCTTAATCTGGAGTCCCGATGACCTGGAAATTCAAAAAAAGGTAGAAGAAGTTTCTAAAGAAATGGAAATTACTGTAACTAGGAAACTGATGGAAAAACGTATTGGCCAGGCATATTCATTCTATGAAGAAGGAAAGCTTATTGATTCGCTTGATGAATGGAGAGAGGTTTTAAAGCTCGACCCCACAAGTATCAGGGCAAAGGAATATATTGAAAGAATTGAAGGAAAACTGTCAAGGATAGAGAGAGAAAAATATCTGGAAAGGGTAAAAGAAAAGAAAAAAGGAGAGATTGTAAGATTTCTGGGGAAGGGAGACAGGCTATATGAGGAGGGGAAATATGTTCAGGCTATTAGAGAATGGGAGAAGATTCTAAAAATAAATCCCAAACATACTCTGGCAAAAGAGAATATTGACCAGACAAGAGGAAAGATTGAAAGGTTAATAGAAATTCACCTTTCCCGAGGGAAGGAATTCTACGACAAGAAAGATAGCGCTAGCGCAATTAAGGAATTTAAGGTAGTACTCAATTTTGCTCCAGAGAATAAAGAGGCAAAAGAATATATAGAAAAAACGAAGGAACAGGCTGCCGAAGTAGTTAAGAAAGTAAGCCGGGCTGAGATCGATGCGCTTTATTATGAGGCGGCAGATTTATATTTAAAAGGAAAGTATGAAGAATCAATAAATATTTTAAATAAAATTCTGGAACTTGATCCAGTTAATGAGAATGTCTATAAACTACTGGAAAAGGCAAAGAGTGTCCTTGAGTTAATGGGGAAAAAATGAGAAAAAAAATTGCTATTTTGGGATTGATTTTAATTCTGGGAATGGGAAAATTAGTGATGGCCCAGGTCTGGGAAGAAATTAGACCTTCTGACGATCTGCCAGTTGGCGCTCTGCCAGATGAGAGAAATGGTCACGTTTTAATTCAGCAATTTGTCTTTGGTGGATTTGACCAGGACAATGACTTATGGATACTTAGGGAAGAAGGAGGAGGAAATTGGAGATGGGAATATGTGGTTGCTAAAGGAACGGCTCCTTCTTCACGAGGAGGACATAGTGGAATTTTCGTTTACGAAGAACTAGGACAGGGGATTATCATTTTTGGCGGTTCAGAATCTTCTTTAGGCGTTCCAGTGGATTCAGACACCTACAAATTGCCGAACCCGTGGGAGCCAAGTCCTACATGGGAAAAATTGGAAACTACAGGCACTGTTCCTTCTGCCAGGGCAGAACATACAGCAGTTTATGATACGATGAACAATAGGATGATTGTTTTTGGGGGTTATACAAGTACAGGCTCGCCAGTCGCTGTATCAAGTGAGACATATACCTTAGATTTCGATGTTGCAGTTGCTTCGTGGACAAAGTTGAATACTACTGGAGATATTCCTATCTGCTATGGCCATTCAGCAGTCTGGGGAGGAATGGGAATGATGGTCTTTGGAGGAAAAGATAACTCTGAGGAACTACTTAATGACTGCTGGAGGCTTGAAGGGAGTAACTGGACCGAAATAAATGTAACCGGAGATAAACCTACTGCCCGCTGGCAGCATACTGCGGTGTGGGTGGGGGGATCACCCGGAGAAGGAGGAATGCTTATTTTTGGTGGAAAAGATGAACAGGGAAATCTTAATGATCTCTGGTTTTTGCAGGAACCCGTCTTTCCAGAACCTTGGAAATGGGAGAAGATTTATCCCATTGGTGATTCGCCTTCTGCCAGATCTGGACATGCAGCAGCTTTAGGTTGGGGTGGGGAAGGGGGAGAAAAAATGTTCATTTTCGGTGGTTCTGGTAAAAATGATGATCTTAATGATGTTTATGCGTTTGCCAAAGCTGAAAAGGTTAAAGAGACTTTACGAGAGAAACCGTTTAATGCTCCCAATCCGTTCAATCCTGATAGAGAAGAGACAAAGATTTGTTATTACCTTGATGATGATGAGAATGTAAAGATAAAACTGTTTACTTTAACTGGCGACTTGGTATATTCCTGGGAAAATATTTCGGGAAGGGAAGGACTGAACCAGGAGTCATGGGACGGAAGAAATGAGAAGGGAAGGATTGTAGAAAATGGGGGATATATCTGTTTGATTGAAGCTGGCGGAAAAAAACAGAAATGTAAAATTGCTGTCCTTAGATTTAGATGACAATAGATTAGGAGTAAAATGAAAAGAGTTTCCAAAATCGCCATTAAGTTTTCAGGAATTGTCTCCATAATGATTTTGGTAATTATGCTTATTATGGCATCATTGATTTTAAGGCAGACAAGAAATTCCCTTATCAAGGAGATGGAAATAAGGGCAGAATTCTTTGCCCGAAATGTCAGGGAATCTCTTTTTCCCCAACCAGACGCATTCTCTTTATATTTTTCTGTTAGGGAAATGGTTAAAGAAAAAGCAATTCTTTATGCTATAGTTTTTGATGAAAAGGGAGAAATCATTTCGCATTCTGACAGAGCAAAAATCGGGGGAAAGACAGAAGGAATTGTAGGAAACCAGATAGTTGTTAAACGAGAAGAGAATCTCTACAGAGTTTCTGTTCCCATTATTGTTGGTGATAAATACGTAGGTGGTGTGAGAATAGGATTCTCTCAGAAATCAATATCAACAGCACTTGTAGAGATGAGAAATAAAATTGTTCTGATAACTATAGGTGTTCTTGCATTTAGCATATTTGTCACGGTAATTGTGGTCACATTTATGGTTTCTCCAATAAATGTGCTTGTTGGTATTGCCAGAAAGATTGGAAAAGGAGATTTAGAACAGAAAGTGGAAATGAAAAGAAAAGATGAACTGGGAGAACTGGGAAATTCTTTTAATGAAATGATAAAGGGACTTAAAGATAGAGATTTTATAAAGGATACTTTTGGTAAATATGTTTCCAAACAGGTTGCCGAAGCAATTCTTAATGGAAGGCTTGAACTTGGTGGAGAGAGGAAAAGGGCAACTGTTCTCGTAAGCGATGTGAGGAATTTTACTACAATGAGCGAGAAACTTCCCCCAGAAGAGGTTGTTGAATTCTTAAACGAGTATTTCAGTGAAATGGTAAGCGTGGTGACAAAATATGAGGGAACACTGGATAAATTTATTGGAGATGCTATTCTTGCTGTATTCGGTGCTCCCATAACACATCTAGATGATGCCAAGAGAGCAGTTTTTACTGCACTGGAAATGCAGGAGAAGTTGAAAGAGTTCAATAAAAAGAGAGTGATGAAGGGGAAAAGTGAGATAAGAATTGGAATTGCCGTTCATACAGGAAATCTTGTAGCGGGAAATATTGGCAGCGAAATTAGAATGGAATATACAGTTGTCGGAGATACAGTTAATTTAACTTCAAGACTTGAGCCATTGAATAAACAGTTTGGAACTAAAATACTGATAAGTGAGAGTACCTACAGAGAAGTTAAAGATGATATTGAAGTGAGAGAGATTCCTGCTGTTGAGCTAAGGGGAAAAGAAGAAAAAGTTAAGGTCTACGACGTATTAGGAAAGAAAAGCAAGTTCTCCACCCCGCCGTCCAGTTAGCCCAAACCTCCCTTTCGGGAAGACTCCAAAAATTGGAGTAGCACCGCTTGCGGTGCGTTGAAAGCGAAAAAAAGCTTGACAAGTCTGAGACCTTGTGATATAATTCTAATAGCACAAGGTTAGTGCTTAAAGAAAAGGGACGAAGGCGTTCGAGAGAACGTCTTTTTTATTTTATAACCCTTTTCCTTCACTGTGGAAATAATCGGATAAAGACGTCCTTTTCAGTAGCAAAGTCTGCTAAGGAGGATGTTTTTATTTTTTAGGACAATGGCGTTCTATGCCAAGTTTTTTGGCAGGAGAACGCCTTTTTTTATTTTTACTCAACAAAATAAAAAGGAGGAGAAAAATGTCTTTTAGTAAACCAAATGCAAGTCCCGCCACAAATACCAGAAACAGGGTGAATCCATCGCCATGTTCTGGACTCTGTGTTGTATGTCTGGATGGTTGTATAGGCTTTTGTGAGGTGGCAAAATCTGGCATTAGAGGAAGGGAACTTATTTACCCGCAGCCTTATGGAAAGGTTGTTGCTGGGTCAGAGAAAGACTATCCCATAGACTTTTCTCACTTCAACATTCAAGGCACATGCGTTGGCGCCGTGGGAGTGGAAGCTAATCCTGATAAAGCTACCTTTCCTGCTGTCAACGTAGCTACTGAAGTGGGAGGAGACAATAAGATAAAATTAGATGTACCGTTCTTTACAGGTGCTTTAGGCTCAACTGATGTAGCGAGGGTCAACTGGGAAGAAATCGCTATAGGGGCAGCTATATCGGGAACGATAGTTGTTGTGGGGGAGAATGTCTGTGGAATGGACCATAAAGCTGAAATGAAGAATGGCAGGATAGTCAAATCGCCAGAAATGGAACGCAGAATCAATAGCTACAAGAAGTGGAATACGGGCAATGGAACGATAGTAGTACAATATAATGTTGAAGATGGAAGGCTTGGTGTTCCCGAGTACGTACTGGAGTTAGGTGTAAAGGCGATTGAGCCCAAGTGGGGTCAAGGAGCTAAGGATATAGGAGGAGAGGTAAAATTACCTTCTATAGAAAGAGCCCTTGAGCTTAAGAACAGGGGTTATATTGTCTATCCTGCCCCAGAAGACCCGGTGACAAAGAAGGCTTACGAAGAGGGAGCTATTAAAGAATTTGAAAGACATTCCCGACTGGGCATGGTTGAAGAAGAAGCATTTTACAAAGAAGTGGAGCGCCTGAGAAAGCTTGGGTTTAAATACATTACCCTAAAAACAGGTGCTTATCGACCAGCCGATCTGGCCAGGGCAGTTAAGTACGCTTCCCATGCTAAAATTGACCTACTTACAGTAGATGGAGCAGGTGGCGGAACGGGGATGAGTCCCTGGAGAATGATGAACGAGTGGGGTATTCCTACTGTTGAGTTGGAGTGCCTGCTCTATCAGATGTTAAAGAGAATAGATGAGCAGGGCAAATATGTCCCTCCAGTAGCAATAGCCGGAGGCCTTGCATTGGAAGACCATATTTTCAAAGCCATAGCATTGGGTGCTCCTTATGTTAAGGCTATCTGTATGGGCAGAGCAACGTTTGCTGCAACAATGGCTGCCAAGACAGTGGGTAACCTTATAAAGGCGGGTAAGGTCCCTGTTGAGTATAGGAAATATGGCAACACAATAGAACAGATTTTTGTTGCTGCTGAAACATTAAAAGCAAAATATGGAAAAGACTTCCAAGACATCCCTGTAGGAGCCATCGGGATGTATACCTACTACGATCGGTTAGCAACAGGGCTCAAGCAACTTATGGCTGGTGCGAGGAAGTTTGCTCTAAAGCACATCGCCCGAGACGACATCTTTGCTTTAACCAGAGAGGCTTCTAATATCTCTGGTATTACTTATGTGATGGATTGCGATAAGGAAATGGTAGACAAAATTCTGGGAGGGTGATAGCATGGAAAACAAAGGGGTAAAAAGGAAAAAAGGAGGAAAGTTAATGAAGAATTAGTGGGGAGAAAATTACATTATTTTTCTTGACTAATGTAAAGAAATTAGAGATAATTGAAAAACATGTTCCGTGCAATATTGCTGTAATGGTATGCTATATTGGAGGTGGGGATAAAATAGAGTTGACCCCATTTTTTCGGGGCATGTTTTTTTAATTTTTATTGTTCATATGAAACATCGCTATAGAAAGGTTTTGTTATGATAAAGATAGCGAAATTTGTTGAGGGCGCTGTGGCAAGGCATGGTGGATTCCTGATTCCTACTTTACAAGATATTCAGGAGCGTTATAAATATTTGCCAGAAGAGGCTCTCAGGGAAGTTGCGAAAGCCTCAGGAATAGCTCTCAGGGATGTTTACGGAGTAGCAACTTTTTATAGTGCTTTCAGCTTTACGCCCAAGGGTAAACACGTTATTACCGTTTGTCTTGGCACCGCATGCCATGTTCGAGGAGGGGTAAGGATTGTTGATGTGTTGTCAAAGAACTTAGGTATAAATCCAGGGCAGACAACAAAAGATTTGCAATTCACAATTGAGGCCGTAAATTGTCTTGGTTGCTGTGCCATAGGACCAACTGTCGTGTTGAATGGAGAATATTATGGTCAGATGACGCCACAGAAAACGCTCAATCAAATTAAGAGGTTAATTAAAAAAGGAAAATAGAGTGGTTAAGTTACTAATGTTTGAACAGCTTGAAAAATTTCGTCAAAAAATTTTGTCAAAGAGATCAAAAAAGACAGTAATCTCCATATCTTGTGGGACGTGTGGGCAGGCACAAGGTGCGCTCAAAGTAGTTGAAGCATTTAAAAAGGCAGTAAAAGGGCACAAGGAGAAGATTTCAATAAAGGTCACCGGGTGCCATGGATTTTGTGAGGCTGAGCCTGATGTCATAATTTTCCCTGAAGAAATATTCTATAGGAATTTGAAACCTGAGGATGCAAAGAGGGTCGTAAAATCTATCTTGAATGGGGAGATAGTTGATGACCTTGTCTACAAAGAGAATGGTAATAGTTTCATCCATATGTCCGAAATACCATTTTATAGAAAACAGATGCGAATACTATCGGGTAAGAATCCGCTCATCGATCCTGTAAACGTAGAGGATTACATTGCTTTGGGTGGCTATAATGCTCTGGCCAAGGCGTTACAGAAGAGCCCGCAGGAAATAATAAGCGAAATAAAAGCCTCAGGACTCAGAGGCAGAGGCGGTGCAGGTTTTCCGACCGGTAGGAAGTGGGAAATTACTCGTGCGCAGAAAGATAATATTAAATATATGATTTGTAACGCTGATGAAGGCGACCCAGGAGCATATATGGATAGAAGTCTGCTTGAGGGTAATCCCCATGCGATTATTGAGGGGATGATAATAGCTGCTTTTGCAATCGGTGCCGGCGAAGGGTGGGTTTATGTGCGGAATGAATATCCACTTGCGGTGAAACATGTAACCATCGCAATTGAACAGGCAAGAGAACTTGGTTTGTTAGGCGAAAATATTTTAAGTTCGGGTTTTAGTTTTGATATTAAAATAGCAAGAGGCGCCGGTGCATTTGTCTGCGGAGAGGAGACTGCTCTTATAGCATCTATAGAGGGAAAGAGAGGAATTCCCAGGCAGAGGCCACCGTTTCCCGCAGAGCATGGGCTTTTCGCTAAACCGACAAACATAAATAACGTTGAAACACTGGGAAAAGTGCCAATAATAATAGAAAAAGGAGCAGATTGGTTTGCCAGCATAGGCACAGAAAAGAGCAAAGGCACGAAGATATTTTCACTCGTAGGTAAGGTGCGAAATACCGGGCTGGTAGAGGTGCCAATGGGTATCACGCTCGGCGAGGTGGTATTTGATATTGGCGGTGCTTTAGATGGCAAAAGGGTGAAAGCTGTTCAGATTGGCGGGCCATCGGGCGGATGTATTCCCCAGGAACTATTCCATTTGCCTATAGACTATGAATCTCTCACAGGTGCAGGCGCTATAATGGGTTCAGGCGGCATGATTGTTATGGACGAAAATACCTGCATGGTTGATATCGCAAGATATTTTACCAACTTCTTGCAAGAGGCGTCCTGTGGAAAATGCACTATCTGCCGGGAAGGCACGCAGAGAATGTATGAAATTCTTACAAGTATAACAGAAGGTCGCGGCAAAGAAGAGGATTTGACCCTACTTGATGAGTTAGGAAGGATTATAAAAGATGCCTCAATGTGCGGGCTTGGACAGACTGCACCCAATTCTGTGCTTTCAGCTCTTCGTTTCTTCAAAGATGAGTATCTAGACCATATCAAGAAGGAAAGATGTAATGCCGCTGTATGCCAGGAGATAATTTCTTCTCCCTGTCAACATACTTGCCCTATAGATACAGAAGCTCCCGTCTATATTTCTCTAATAGCCAAGAAGAAATATGCCGATGCCCTCAAAATAATAAAAAAGGATAATCCGCTTGCTTCTGTCCTTGCCCGTGTCTGCCATCATTCCTGTGAGACTAAATGTCGAACGGCCGAAGGTGGCGAGCCTATTGCAATAAGAAATCTCAAGAGGTTTGTTACAGATTATGGACTGAGAAATAATCTTATGCTCAGAGCAGAACCCAAACCAAGGAATGAAAGATGGAAAGTAGCTGTAATTGGTTCTGGGCCGGCAGGGCTAACCTGCGGCTTTTATCTTGCTCTGAAGGGTTATGACATTACTATATTCGAAAAACAGCCCGTGATTGGGGGAATGCTTGCGCTGGGAATACCTGAATACAGACTGCCGAGAAAGATATTAAAAACCGATATTGATTATATCAAAAGTGCGGTAGGCGAGATTCGCACAAATTCTACATTGGGTGAGGACTTTGTTTTAGACGACCTATTCAATCAGGGCTATAAAGCGATATTTATTGCCACAGGCGCACATAAATCATTAAGATTGAATATACCCGGTGAAGACGCAGAAGGCGTAATGTATGGTATGGAAGCACTGACTTCTCTAAACCTTGGGAAAGAGATAAAAATTGGCAGGAGGGTAGGTGTAATTGGAGGTGGCAATTCAGCAGTAGATACAGCAAGGGCTCTGTTACGCACCGGAATGCCTGAGGATGTAACGATCTTCTATAGGAGAACGATTGCCGAAATGCCGGCGTTTAAAGACGAGGTAGAATCTGCCCTTGAGGAGGGAATAAAAATCCAGTTTTTAACTGCACCAAAGAGAATAATCTCCGACAACGGAAATTTAAGAGCCTGCGAATTCGTAAGGATGAAATTGGGTGAGGTAGATGAAACGGGTAGAGGAAGACCTGTACTGATAGAGGGTTCAGAGTTTACAGTAAAATTGGATACTTTAATAGTCGCTATTGGCGAGCGTCCGGACACATCGTTTATTGAAAGAGAAGCAGGGCTTGAAATTTCTCAAAGAGGAAATGTTATCGTCAACTCCGAAACGCTCCTTACCACAAGGAAAGGCGTGTTCGCCGGCGGAGATTTGGTAACTGGGCCAAATACTGTTGTTGAGGCCGTCGCCGCAGGTAAAATTGCTGCTGAATCCATTGATAAATTTTTAAAAGGAGAGGAAATAAAGCGAGAATATAGAATAACGAGACCTTCAAGGTATATAGAACCTCTTAAGTTCTCCGATAAGGAACTAGAGGAATTATTATCAGCTAAACGGCCGGTAATGGCTCATCTATCAGCTGAAAAGAGAAAATTTAATTTCCAGGAAATTGAACAGGGCTTAACCGTAGAAGAGGCAATTAAAGAGGCGAAGAGATGTCTACGATGCGATCTTGAAACAAAAGATGGCAAGATGTTCTTAGAGAAACTTAAAGAAGGTTTGCTGGAAAAACAGGAAATAAAAAATGCCTAAAGTAACAATTGATGGAATTGATTTTGATACTCCTAAAGGCTGGACAATACTTGATGCAGCAAGGTTCTTAGGATTGGAAATTCCAACCCTTTGCTATAATGAGGGACTTTCCACTTGGGGCGGATGTGGTTTGTGCTTAGTAGAAATAGGCACAGGCGAAAAAAGCAAACTTGTCACCTCTTGTGCCTACCCTGTTGAAGAAGGGCTTATAGTGAGGACTGCTACGAAACGGGTTATTGATGCCAGAAAAATGGTACTGGAGCTTCTCATAGCACAGTGTCCCGCATCTAAGGTTTTGCAGGATATGGCTGCAAAGATAGGTTTAGACCGGGTCAGGTTTAAGCCTAAGTGGGAGGATTGTGTATACTGCGGGCTGTGCGTAAGAATGTGTGAAGAACAGATAATGGCAAAGGCTATAGGATTCGTCAACAGGGGTAACAAACTGAAAATTACCACACCGTTTGACATGACCTCTGAAGAATGTCGAAGATGTGGCGCTTGTATGTATATCTGCCCAGCATGTACATTAAGGTGTGAAGGGCCTGAGGCGGAAAATGTGTTATGTGGCAGATGTTACAACGAGCTCCAGCCAACATGTTTGGATGTTTATGAGAACTACGCTTGTTGGATGGGGTTGAAAGGTGAATGCGGAACGTGTGTAAAAGAAGAAGATGAAAAGAAAAAGGAGGGTCGCTGTTCCGACGAATAAGGAGGAACGGGTCAGCGACGTTCCGATGAATGAATCGGAACAGGTCACCGACTGAATCGAAGCGTAAGGAGGGGAAAAATGGAATTTGGAAAGATTAATGCAACAGCAGCAACTTTGACAAAGAACAGGACAGAAGACGCTATTGTACCGATAAGTGGAATGTGTGCTACCTGCGTGGATGGCTGTATCGGGATGTGCGAAATTGGGAGGTCTGCGTACAGGGGCACAGAAGTTATGTATCCTCATCCATACGGGATAATCAGTTCCGCAGGTGAAAAAGCGTACCCTGTGGACTTATCTCACTTTACAATGCTTGGCGCATGTAAAGGCGCATATGGAATAGAACCAGATTCCAACAAGGCGATATTCACGAATGTTAACCTTGAGCGAAGGATAGGACACGACAAAGGCATAAAATTGAGGATACCTATTGTTATTCCTGGACTTGGTTCAACAGCTATAGCTAAAAATAATTGGGAGGGACTTGCTGTTGGCGCTGCACTTTCGGGTGTAATAGTTACAATAGGTGAGAATGTATGTGGCATGGACACGGATGCGAAAATAAAGAATGGGAAAGTCATTCACTCCCCGGAACTGGAAAGAAGGATTAAAATCTTCAAGGAATGGCAGCAGGATGGTTATGGTGCTATCGTTGTCCAGGCAAATGTCGAAGATACAAGGCTCGGGGTGCACGAATATGCAATAGATAAATTAGGTGTTGAAGCAGTGGAACTAAAATGGGGACAAGGTGCAAAAGACATCGGTGGCGAGGTAAAGATAAAAGACTTAAAGCCTGCCCAGATGCTAAAAGACAGGGGGTATATCATATTACCCGATCCTTATGACCCGGCGGTTATACAGGATTTCGAGCACGATGTCTTTCAGGAGTTTGAACGACACTCAAGGATTGGCATGGTTGAAAAAGAAAGTTTCTGTAGAAGGGTAGATGAATTGAGGGCTGCAGGTGCAAAATATATTTTTCTGAAGACAGGTGCTTATAGACCGATGGACTTAGCTCTTGCAGTAAAATGCGCATCGGAAGCGAAGATTGATTTACTGACTGTAGATGCGGCCGGTGCTGGAACGGGAATGAGTCCCTGGAGAATGATGTGTGAGTGGGGGGTGCCGGGCGTGGAACTCTGGTCGCTTCTCTATCAATATCTGGACAGGTTAGCGAAGAAAGGAAAATACATTCCTGATGTTGCAATTGCCGGTGGATTTACTATGGAAGACCAAATCTTTAAAGGTTTGGCATTAGGGGCACCGTACTTTAAACTGGTTGGCATGGCTAGGGCGCCACTTGCTGCTGCAATGGTGGGTAAAAATATAGGCAAAAAAATAGAAGAAGATAGTATACCCATATACGTGGCGCGTTTTGGACGAACGAAAGATGAGATATTTATTACTGCTTCAGAGCTTCGCCGCAAATTTGGTAGTGAGTTTGACTCAATTCCCACAGGTGCTATCGGACTTTATACATATATGAAAAGAGTCGAACAAGGAATAAAACAAATTATGTGTGGTGCAAGAAAATTTGCATTAGAACATATCTCACGGAATGATATGGCTGCTTTAACCCATGAAGCAAGTGAAATAAGTGGTATCCAGTATATAATGGAATGCGATAAGAAAGAAGCAGAAAAAATCCTCGAAGATTGATTTTCAATAGGCAATAATAGACGCAACGCCACAGGACATAAAAAGTTGCTGGAATGCAATGTGGCGCAGTGAATGCCCATCAGGCAGAGAGGTTTCTTAATGAAAACACCGGTTGTTAATGTAGAAGTGGCAAAAGAATTGGGACTTACGGAAGAAGAATTTAATGAGATAAAAAAGTTGCTCGGTAGAGTTCCAAATTTTACAGAATTGGGTGTTTTTTCAGCTATGTGGTCGGAGCATTGTAGCTATAAAAATTCACGCAAATTGTTTAAACTCTTCCCCACCAAAGGCAAACAGGTATTGGTTGGCGCAGGTGAAGAAAACTCTGGAATAGTTGATATAGGTGATGGATTAGGAGTTGCTTTTAAGATAGAATCGCACAATCACCCTTCAGCAGTAGAGCCCTTTGAGGCTTCAGCCACAGGTATAGGCGGATGTTTAAGGGATATATTTACCACCGGAGCAAGACCTGTTGCCGGCTTAGGTGCGTTAAGATTCGGAAGCCTGGATAACGAAAGAGTTAAATTCTTGTTTAAAGAGGTTATCAGGGGGTTAGCTCATTATGCCAATACCGCAGAGGTTAGTGCAGTGGGCGGCGAGACTTATTTTGATGAGAGTTATGAAGGCAATCCTTTAGTTAATGCCTTTGTTGTGGGTATTGTAAAGCAAGATAATATTGTAAGAGGCGCCGCATACGGAGCGGGAAATCCTGTATATTATATAGGAGGAGAGACAGGCAGAGATGGTGTAGGCGGAGCAAGTTTTGCTTCCAAGGAAATTACTGAGGAGTCTAGTTCTGATACAGGAGCAGTGGCCATAGGTAATCCCGAGCTGGGAAAACGTTTAAGAAAGGCTTGCCTGGAATTGATAGAAAAGGGGCTTGTCGTGGGAATGCAGGATATGGGCGCGGCTGGACTTACCTGCTCTTCCTCGGAAACAGCTACCAGAGGTGGAACAGGTATTGAAATAGACGTTGCCTTAATTCCCCAGAGAGAAAAAGGGATGACACCTTATGAAATCCTCTTGTCTGAATCTCAAGAGAGGATGCTGGCTATTCTAAAAGATGGCGAAGAAGAAGAGGCTTTGGATATACTGAAAAAGTGGAATATAGATGCAGTAAAAATTGGAAAAGTAACGGATGATAAAATGATGCGGGTCAAGGAGAATGGCGTGGTAGTTTGCGAAGTTCCTGCAGAGGCCCTTACCAAGAAAGCACCCCTTTACGATAGAGAAGTTGCCGAGCCTGCTTACTTGAAAGAGGCACAAAAATTGACTCGCGAATCCATTAGGATACCGGATGATTTCAATAAAGTGTTATTGCAATTACTCGACTCCCCTA
>JABUBP010000223.1_pt1 | contig 14359 bp, 18 predicted proteins | sample 7240331 | NCBI WGS metagenome assembly JABUBP01 (sample SAMN07256347, study PRJNA390944) | subsurface metagenome | isolation source: Methane hydrate marine sediment | place: Pacific Ocean: Eastern North Pacific, ODP site 1244 | collected 2002 | reverse complement strand
TGTAGTCATGATCGTTTTATTATAACAATGAGAAAATTATACAATATTAAATTAAATGGAGGATGTTATAGCGAATTACGTAACTAAAACAAGTGATAATAAACAGAAAAAGGTAGCCTTGCTTCTATGTATTTTCTTCGGCCCTTTTGGTTTCCATCAATTTTATGTTTGTCGCATTGGAATGGGCGTCCTTTATCTTTTTACACTTGGTATTTTTGGCATTGGATGGATAAATGATATCATAAATATTGCACTCAGTTCATTCAAAGATAATGTAGGCGCTCCACTTCGGCACTGATTAGTTCAATTATACGATTTCAGACCGGTCAGTGTAATGCTCCCAATGGTTGTAAAACTACATTGGAAAGCAAGCATCATTATAGGTATGAAACAGAAGAAGCAGTACCGCGTGTGAGCCAAAACATAAACCAGGCTATTATAGATAAGGTGAGTTATAATAATAAGCTACTCCAAGGGTCAACCTAGAGGAAATAGGACCTATACAAATACCAAAATCAAGCTAAAGCTTGCATCCCTTACTAAACAGAGCATTTAATACCCAAAGTGGCTCTGCTCCTATAATATAAGTAAGCAGTATTTTCCAAAATCCGTTGCTTTTTACAGTGATTTTTTATCTTCAGGTTTTTCAAAATAAAGTCTTATCTCTTCCAGGATCCGTTACTCGCTCTGGAGACAAAATTCGTTACTTTTTTATAGTTTTACCCTTGCACCAATTGGATAGAATTCATAATAAATTTTTTCATCAAACTAGGCACAAACAAAATTTTTCAAAGGAATTTAAGTTCTAAAAGAAAGACCTAAAGCATACCAAAGAAGAAAAAGAGATTGTTCGGATTTATATTTATCAAGATATTTGTAGATTTAATAACAAGGGGATTGAAAAAGTCACCATATTTAATGGTAATATCACACCTTCTGCGGAGGGTAGTATAAATACCATTACAAAATTTGATTATAGTGGTAGTGAAGAAAGCATTTTACATATTTACCTCTATGCCCAGAATGGAGAAAGTGCTCATATCTATTTTAATAACCCCATAAATGGTTTCAGGTCGATTAACTTAATGTCAGAAGGAAGTAATTCTGACGCGAATACATGGCTAGGTGGAAATAATTATGGTAAATTCGAATTCTAACCTCGAGCAGAATAGGGGTTCAATCCTACTTGTAGTTGCTATATTACTACCTGTATTTATTTTACTATTAGGGTTTGTTGTAGATATAGGTAGAGCTTTTCTATATAAAGAAGAAATAAATAAAGCTTGCATGGTTGCAGCAGAAGAAGCTTCCAAATGTATTGATATTGAAGCGGCGCAGGATCTTGGTGTTAATAGACTGGCAGATAATTACCCGGATATAATCTATGAATTTTTTTATAGGAATTACAAAGGTACTGCTGACTGCAATATTAATAATCTAAATTATAATGTAATAGAAAGTATAGATAATCCCAAATACATAGAGGTATATTGCGAAGCAGATGTCAGGTGCTTCTTTCTAAAAATAATTTCTATTAATAGTATGACAGTTCATACCAAAGCCAACGGTAGGCTAAGAAGAATAAAATAGAAAATCTAAAATATTTATAGTATTACAGGATTTTGCTTGACTTCATATCATATATGATATATAAAATGAAATGGAGAATAGAACTATATAAAACAGGAAGTGGAAAATACCCTGTTTTAGATTTTATACAATCCCTACCTCCTAAACAGAGAGCTAAAATTGAAAAGGAAATTGATTTATTGGAACTACATGGAATATATTTACCTTATCCTCTCAGCCAAAAAATAAGGGGGGACAGATATAATGGTTTATGGGAGTTAAGAATTAGATTTTGCGCAAGCCAATTTAGAATAATTTATTTTTTATATATGAAAGATATATTTGTCTTGGTCCATGCTTTTTTAAAAAAGAAATAAAAGATTCCTAAAAATGAATTAGAGATAGCAAGAGGGGGAATGATCGATTATTTAGATAGATGCGAAGGAGTAAAATAGTAATGGAATGGAAAGAAGCTAAAAAGATAATAAACAAGGATCCGGAAGTTCTAAGAGAATTAAAAAATCTTGAAGTAGAGTACCAGATTATAAGTCAGATAATTGCTTTAAGGAAAGAAAAGAAAATTACTCAGAAAGAAATGGCTGAATTAATTGGGGATAAACAGTCAAATATTTCCAGGCTCGAAAGCGGGAATTATAATCCTACTTTAGCTAAATTAAAAAAGATAGCTGGCTGCCTGGATCAGAGATTGGATATAAGATTTGTTGATAAAGTACACTAGTAGGACTAAATTCATAATAAATTTTCTCATCAAACCAGGCACCATGACAATCTACATCACCCTGACAAATATTGACGTAGAAAACGGTATGAAATCCTTTAAAGGATTTGAGTAAATTTTTCCTCCTCTTCTTCTTCTTCTTCACTAACAAATTAATACATTAAATAGAAAATATTGGATTAATATCATACAATAATACAATCTAAAAACAAGACATCAGGAAGTAAAAAATGAGTATCGAATGGAGGGATAGCTTAGCTGCAATGATACTGAGCTGGTGCTTGGGAGAGCTTGGAGTTGATCGCTTTTACAGAGGGCAAATAGGCTTAGGAGTATTGAAACTTGTTACAGGTGGAGGACTTGGTATTTGGTGGCTTGTTGATGCAATAATAGCTACTGTTAGGTTTGGAAGAGAAAACCGTAAATAGGCACAAAGAGAAAACTTTAAGTTTTATAAAGTCCAGCAACAGTTAGATAAGCTTGGTAAAAAGTTAGGTATAAAATAAAAAAAAGAGAGATTAACCTTCGGACGAAACCTTAGGTGTGCTCTCTTATCGTGATTGATATTATGTTACCATAGCCATCATCTTGAGTCAAATTTTTGAGTAGTTTAACGATATCTAAATCATATTATTTGATTGATGGAATAAATAATGTATTTCTTCAGAATTAATAAAAAACTCTTGATTAAGGCTAAGAAAGAAGCCAACAAACTAGGCTTGTGCATCTTTCCCTAATGTAATGAGCTGCCCCCAGAGTACTCCCGGAGGGGATAGGATCCTATAACGATACCAAAATCAAACTACAGCTTGCATCCCTTTACTAAAACAGGTATGCAGTACCGAAAGTGGTTTCACTCCTGTAATTTAGGCAAGCAGTATATTTCCAAAATCAGTAACTTTTTATAGTATCTTTTATTTTTATACCATTTAAATTAAAGTTTTATTTCTTCCAAAATCCATTACCTGCTTTGGAGATAAAATTCGTTACTTTTTTATAGTTTTACCCTTGCCTCAATGGGGTTAAATTCATAATAAATTTTCTCATCAAACCAGGCACTACCACAATTTACATCACCCTGGCAAATATTGATGTAGAAAACGGAATGAAGTCCTTTAGGGGATTTGGGTAAGATGTCAAAAATTCCTTAAATTTAATTATTTCTTTTAAAATCCGGTTTGAAATTTTATACCTTGTGGCAACCAAAAAATGCTAACAAATAATGAGCCAATTAATAAAATATTAATTTTATTATATTTTTTATAGATGGCAAGTCTAAATTGTTAAATCTCTTAGAAGTTTGTTTATAATTTATTACCGCCTGGTAGTTTTTAAATTTTTCAAAACTCAAATTCAGAAGAGGGTATTCTTGATTGCCTGATAATGGATTTGAGTGTTCCAATTCTAATTTCTTTATGATTCGGAACGGGTACAGTTATCGTCGTTGCTTCAATCTTTTTTTGCATTACAATGTGACTGCCTCGCTGCCGAATCATTTTAAAACCATGCTGTGACATAATTTCACAGACTTCTTGTCCTGATAAAATCCGCAGCTTACCCAACAGATACCTCTAGTCGTGTAATAAAGACTTCATTATGTAATCGGTTATTAATCTCTTGTGGGGAGGCAGTTTCAAAGAACAATTCTAGAGCTTCTATAAGATTCGTTCTAGCTTTTTCTACAGTTTCTCCTTGACTAGCTATGTCAAGTTCCGGGCAGAGAGCAACATATTGATTTTCTTCTCTTTCGATGATCGCAGTAAATTGTTGCAATTTATGCATTAATAACTCCTCTTTTTTATATAATCAAGAGTAGTGTAACAAAGTTTTTTTATAGAAACAACAAAAGACTTCTTTTAGTCACTAAATAGATCTTTCAAATTGATTAATTCATTCAAAATCCGGTTCGAAATTTCACACCTTGGGACATCCTAGGTCATTCCGATATAAGCACAACCACAATCTATATTACCCTGGTAAACATTTGACGTTGAAAATGGAATGAATTCATTTAAAGGGTTTTTATAAATTACTTTTTAGTGCTAAAATTTTTCGCATAGGGTAAAAAAATGAATAACATAAAGAAAGAAGCTAAAAAACTGGGCTTTGCACCTCTGTATTTATAAGGCAGGCTATTATAGATAAGGTGAGTTACAATAACAAACTAAAAGAATTAGAAGAAAGAATTGAAAAACTGGAAAATAGAATATAATTTATATAAACTTATCATAATAAATTCTAATAGATATAGGCATTTATGCAAACTAATAAAGTCAGTTATTTAATATTTTTATTAATCCTGCTAATAATCATAGTTTTCTATACTTTCTCATGCAGCCCAGCAAGTTCTACTGATCAACTTATAGAAGAATCAGCCCAGGAAACTATTGAGGAGATCTCTATTGGAAAACCTGTAGAAGAACTAACTGAAGAAGAGGTAGCCCAAGAATTTAAGGAGCCAGAAATAATTGAAAATGTAGCAGAGGAAGAAGTTATAGAAGAGGAGATGATAGAAGAAGATGATAACAATGGTAATACTGAAATTGAATATGAAATAATTTATACTTTAAATCTCCGATATGACGATGGTATTACTTACTATGTTTTAATTAACCCAATAGATCTTTCAGATGATACTTTTAAGGACAATATTAAAAAAATAATTAGAAAGATTGTAGAAGAAAAAGGCAAAAAAATATCCATTGAAATATTTGATAAAAGAGATTCTCTTGAAAATGGTTATGAGTACGACGCGGAAGATCCTGGAGAGTGGTTAGAGTACAACGCCAAAGAACTTGAAGAGTGGAAAGCTTGGATTACTAATGAGGAAATTTTAAATGATTTAGCAGTTCACTCTATAGCTTCATATGATGGTGAGCTGGAAACTGGTCTTTATTTGAATACATTATATTTTTTTACATATTCTGAATCAGATAATACAGAAAACCCTGAAATAGATAAGTATGTAGATATTATTCAATTTAATCCTTGAAAGGTAGTAATTAAAGTGTTCTTTACATAGATTGACTTTTAGACTTTTTTAAACTTAAAGGATGTTCTTATGTTTTTACACAAAGATGAAATTAAAATGGATATAAGGAAAAATGAATAAAGATAAAAAACCTGATGAAATTTATTGTCCTGAATGTGGGAAAATAATTAAAAAAAACACTGTTATTTGCCCCCATTGCGGTATACAAGTTAAAGAACTAAAAACAACATCTACCTTTTCAGTTAAAAGCAAGGCAGTGGCGGTAGTTTTAGCAATCTTTTTTTCCTTTTTTTCTTGGTTATATACTTACGGCAGAAATGAGATTAAATTTTGGGTCTTCTCAATAATTACGAGTATTTTATGTTTTTTAAGATTCGGTACTGATTTATCTGAAGGTTCCATCATATACTCAATATTTCCAGTCGTTACTTTTTTAATTTGGGTATATTCAATTATAGACAACAGTACAAAATCCTATAAGTTTTTTTCAGATTACCCTTATGGTTAATAGCATTTAATAGTTAAGAGTATAAAATTAATATAATTAAGATAATAAGCTAATATGCCCATTATAGTGGGGTTTTTATAATGTAGTTTTAGATAATTGTATGCAATGGGATAGTTCCGATATTTTAAATTTATATTTAATTTTTATAATACTTTTGCTAAAATTATATGCACTGCATTCTAAATATTTTATATTATGCAACTATGCAACAGAGCAATTAATAAATCAAAGAAGGGGGGGAATATGCGTAAGATATTTTTATTGTTAGTAATTATTATAGTTTTACTTACACTTGTTGTGTCCTGTAAACCTGCAGACGCTCAAGCAAAAATTGACGAGCTAGAAGCAAAAATAGCTGAGTTAGAGAAAGCCCAAGCCGAGCAAAAACCTGAAGGTGAAGAGGAATCTCCTGCAACAGAAGCTTTAGAAGAGAAACCTGAGAAAGAATTTTCTCCAACCATTGCAGGAAGCTTATATATCTCAGGGCAAACCGCGGCTGTTTATGTTATAGGAGATTGTGCCTATGCAGCTGGCCAAGGCTTAAAAATTATCGATATAACTGACAAAAATAATCCAACAATAGTTAGTACTGCTGATGCTACCGGCTGGGCATTAGATTTCTATGTTGAGGGAAACTATGCCTATCTGCCTTATACAAGTTGGGATAATGAAGGTTACCCTTCTGGGGGCGGTTTTAAGATAATCGACATTACAGATAAGAAAAAGCCAACCGAAGTTGGAATATTTGAATCTGATGGGGAGATTGGTGATATCGGTATATTAGAAAATTACATATATGCCTCCTACGAAATTTTAGAAGAACAAGATGAGGGATATTACAATATTGTAGAAAGTGGGATAAAAATAATAGACGCAACAGATAAAGAAAATCCAGTTTCTGTTGGGATCTATGACACAGGTGAATCAGGTCGAAGCCCTGTTTGTATTGAGGGAGATTATGCTTATATTTTTGTTGGACAAACTCTTAAAATACTTGATATAACAGATAGAGAGAATCCAACTGATATAGGTAGTTATATATCTTCCGGCGGGTGGGTAAGGGACTTATGTGTTGTAGGAGACTATGCTTACCTGTCTTCTAGTAATTCTTTGCAGATTATAGATATTTCAGATAAAGAGAATCCAATAATGGCAGGAGGAGCTTTTGCTCCTGGCGATATATCATACGTTTTTGTTGAAGGAGACTATGCTTACATAACCTATGTAGTTACGGATGCTAATTGGCAGGTTAAGGAAAGCGGCATGCAAATAATAGATGTTAAAGACAAGAATGCTCCTACAGTTGTTACAGGGGTTGAAATCCCAGGCGAAGCAGCAGGAATTTTTGTTGAGGGTGATTATGCTTATGTTGGAGCTGGTCCAGTAGGTTTATACATATTAAAATTATACGCAGATTAAAACTTTCTTTAACAATTAAAAAAAGTATCTTAACACCCTAATTTTTATAATTAGGGTGTTTTACTCCTGATATAATTTTAAGAACATTTTGATGTCTTTATTGTGGTATATATATAGCTACTCCTAGCATTTACTACTTCATTTGTATCTATCAAGGAATGATTTTATCAATTTACTAGTCTAATTATTACTTACTGCAGCTATGGAATTTTCGTGACCCATAACTATGGAATTTTGTTTGACTTTGAGGAGAGATAGCAAGAGGGAGAATGATCGATTATTTAGATAGATGAGAAGGAGTAAAATAGTAATGGAATGGAAAGAAGCCAAGAAGATAATAAATAAAGACCCGGAAGTTCTAAGAGAATTAAAAAATCTTGAACCAGGGTACCAGATCCTAAGTAAGATAATCGCTTTAAGGAAATAATAGAAAATTCAAGAAAGCTGGCCCGGAATAGGAAAGAAGTGGAAAACGAAATTAAATTAAAAATGAGTAATGCTGGAATTCATAAAAAACCAAAAGATTTTGAAAAAATATGATTTAAAGATTGTGGTAAAGAAAGTTTTCAAAATGATAATTTATTTTTAATTCTCATCAAGATAGAAGGTGAATAAAATGAGAAAGCCAATTAAGTGGACACTAATAGGGTTAGGATTGTTTGTATTGGTTGCATTTGTGGTTTCGGTTACGTTCTTTATTTCTTCTGCAGTTGTCTCAGTTGCTATGGGGAATTCTTCTAAAACTATAGCAGAACAGGTCAAAAAGGAAATACCTAAAGCAATTTCAGAGACAGAGATAAGGCAAATAGCAAAGGAAGAAATAGATAAAGCACTAACAGCTAAAGAGAAAGAAACTACAGAATTGATACTAAATATTAGAAGACTAAATACAAAATTAGGTTTTTTATAAATATAAGAAAGAAAAAAGTAACCAGGGTATTGTAAGGATCACGCACAAATTAAAGTAAAATAATATATTTTTTAATAGGCTTAATTCGATGGTAAGTAATGGCTAATGAGATTGATAAAAAAGAGCTAAAAAAATATTCTGGAATACAATTTGAACCTAGATTAGTAGATATATTTATTAAGATATTAGAAACAGAAGTTTAAATAATTCACCTTTAGAATGAATATCCAAACTATTAAAGGAATGTTTACAATATTTAAGGAGCATATTTTTAGATAGATTTCTATCCAGACTAAAGTCTGTTTCCTCTGTTGATGCAGAATATCTAAATTTAGCCTTCTGTTTTGTTTATCTTCCCACTCTGGATCTGGGTATTTTTTTATTATTTTCAGAAAATTTGACATTTGATTTTAATGTATTATAATTTTCCTACACAAGTACACAAATCCACGATTACACAATAAGAAGAAAGTTAAAAATATAGAATATAAAGTTAATACTTCAAGATTTTCTTAGTTGGAACACTTAAGAGAAGAGAAGTTAATAAAGCTGACCAAGAAAATCAGTTTTTTATTCTATAGATAATTTTAAAAAAATAAAAAAGAGGAGGTGTTAAATGAAGAAATTTTTAATTGGGTTTATAGTTTTCTCTTTGGTTCTTTTTATATTCCCAGCAGTTGCGAGTGCAGATAGTGCTCTCACAATCGACGGAACCATGAACCTTGGAGAATGGGGAGATTTGGACTTTTCAGGGCAAGATTACGATGTCTATGTGCTGAACGACGAAGAATACTTGTATATTGCCTTTAAAGCAGAAGAAGGAGATTTCATTACTTATCCTGGCATGACAAACATATACATCTATGCAGGGGACGATTACGCTGGCGAGTGCTGGGCTTATACCGCTTTGGGACAGGATGAAGTTGAAGGGCTGACATACTTTACGACGCACCACATACTACCACCCAAAGTTAAAGAAGGACAAGAGAGCCGACTTACATCCGCAATAGTAGAGGCAAGCACCCTTGTAATGGAGTGGAAGATCCCGCTTTCAGAAATTCCTATGGGTCCAGGAGACACAATAGCATTTGACTTTATGTCATATAGCGAGGGATTCTCTAGTTGGGGCACTGCTTGGCTATACGAAGAAATCTATACTCTCTCCGTAACAACAAAAGCAGGTGTCTTAATTGATAGTGGTGTTCCGGGTAAAGGATTAGACACTGCTCCAGGTTTACAAAAACCATTTAATCCTAATTCACAAGCAGATGAGCATGCGGGAATGAAATAAGGTTTTTATATAGAGTACTTTTTGATAGAGCTCCTGAAGATTATGGCTTTAATACTTGGCTAGCCCGTATAAGTGTTGGAATGACAAGAGAAGAAGTGGTAGATGGTTTTATAGCATAACAGGCCTCAATTTAAAATGGGGCCTGTTATATTAATCACAAAAATATATCTTAAAATCTTAGTTGTCATAAAACATTAACTTTCCGAAACTTTCTGAAGCCTAAGAGTTATAAATTTAGCAAAGGAGCTCCGCAAAACTCTGTACAACTTTGGACAAAATAAGGGGATCGGTTTTATAAAGCCTATAGGTATGGGTTTCGAGTTTACCTATGAGAGATTGAAACACATTCCGACTATGCTGACGCTATAAAAAAGGCATGCTTAAATATAACCACCGTTTTAAATCGGTTAAAAATCGGGTAAAGACAAAAAGGGTGGATTACTCAAGATGAATACGATAAAAAAGCTATTGAATTAAAGCAAAGACAATATGAATTAAATGATAAATTAAAAAGGATTATAGAAGCAGATGAAAACTACTCAATTACGCTTATAAGCTTATTAAATATATGCTCCAAAGCACCAGAATTATTTGAAAGTTCTAAAGTTGAGCAAAAAAGACAACTTATTAATTTTTTACTTTCGAACTTAAAATTAAGAAGCAAAAAGCTAGAATTTAAGCTTAAAAAACCCTTTGATGTACTGGTAAATTTGGATTATCGTTCTAACTGGCTGGGGATATTGAACACATTTAGAACTAAATATTATTATAATATTATCAATTTAACCCCACAAATAAATGTAATTAAAGCGGATCTTAAATTAGCTCAAGGGTTATCTAGTTTTTAATCTATATCTATGATATTAATTAATGGTTTCGTTTTAATGGTAAAATCTTCTTGAATACGCTTGGGTATTTATTAACTAATTTTTTAAATCTTCTATTTAAAATGTTTTTAATCTTTCTATCTTTTTGTTCAATAATCATTAAGAATAAAAGTAATTCTCCCCATCAGTTAAGATTTGCAGAAATATACCTTATATGGTGGGAAAAGAAGACTATGACAAAAATTGCAAAGGAAATAGGTGTGGCACGCTCTACTATTTGGAGAATAGTGCAAAAGGTAAGGATAAACAGCCCCAACTTTCAGAAATTTTCAGAAGCCTAGGGGCTATAAATTTGGCAAAAAACTCCATAGAACTCCAACACAAAAAGATAATCAATAAAAAAAATTATTTGTTAAACAATATACTTTTTATTTGACACCATAATATTATAGTGATAAAAATTACATATCATAACTTATATTAACTATATTAGGAATGTAAAAATGGAACTCAATGGTTCTGCGAAAACCACTAGAAAATTACCGGTAATTTTAGAAAAAGAGGAAGCTAAAGCTCTTTTAAGAATACCCAATATTCGATATCTTACTGGCTTACGAAATAAAACAATACTAACTCTTATGCTTAATATGGGTCTTAGGGTTAAAGGAGTGATAAATTTAAAAACTTCAAATGTTAATCTAAAAATGCGTAAGCTTAGTGTTACAAGTTGTAAATACATAAAAGATAGAGATATTGTAATTCCAACTGCTATAGTCAATACATTAGAAAAGTGGAAAAAAAGAAGACCAAAAAGTGATTATTTCTTCTGCACTTTAAAAGGTAAAAAATTGTCTAAAAGTTATATCCAGGCTATGGTTACACGATATAGACAAAGAGCAAAAATAACCAAAAATGTAACACCTTATACACTTCGGCACACATTTGCAACAAGGTTTTACAGACAGATAGAAGATATTGAAATGTTACAGAAAATTTTAGGGCATTCAGATGTTAGCACAACAAAGATATATATTAAGCTTGCTAATGTGGATGTAGAAAACGAAATGAATGCATTTATACCGATAGTATTGTGAAATTAAAATTATTTATATTTATAACAGGAGTAGAAAACTATTTTCAATTAGAAATATAGAAATTAATTTAAGAATACCAGAAGAGAAAGGAGGTTGAACCAGAAAGACAGAAGAGAAAAATAACAAAAAATAAATTAGATAGGAGTAAATTATGAGAGTAAAATATTTGATACCGTTTTTGGTTTTGGTACTAGTTTTTGGTTTTGGATTGTTTACATCGTGTAAGGCAGAAAAAATTATAGAAGAAGAAATAATTGAAGAACCAGTAGAGGAAAAAGTTATAGAAGAAATCCAAAAAGAGGAGCCTGAAGAAGAACCAATTGAAGAAGCTGAAGAAAAAGAGCTTGAAGTAAAAGAAGAAGAAAAAGAACAGGAACAGATTCAAGAACAGCCCCAAGAACAAGAGGAAGAAATAATAATAGAAGAACCAGCCGAAGAAGAACAGCCTATAAAAGAGGAACCACAACAAGCTCAATATTGTGGGAGTATAAATTCTGATGTATACCATTATCCCTCCTGTGGTTCAGCTAAACAGATAAAACCAGAAAACCTAATTTGGTTTATTGATGAAAACGATGCTAAATCTAAAGGATATAGACCTTGTAAAAAATGTAATCCACCTGGATAAAAAAATTTAAAGAGATTGGAATTAAAAAATGAATCAGAAAAAAGAAGATGAAATTTATTGCCCTGAGTGTGGGAAGGTAATTAAAAGAAAATCAGTAATCTGTTTACATTGTGGGGTTCAAATAAATGAATTAGAAGTAAAAAAAGTTATTATTGGAAAGAGTAAAACTGTAGCCATTGTTTTGGCAATATTATTTTCTTTCTTTTCCTGGCTTTATACATATAAGAAAAATATTAATAAGTTTCTAATTAGCATATTAGCTAATCTCACTTTTCTTTTTAGCCTTTCACTTCTAAATTTGGTTGGATATTTTAAAATCGAAGCTATAAACACATTAACCTGGCTTATTATTCTCTTATTTATTATCTGGATTTGGGCAATAGTAGATAATGCTAGAAGACCAAATAGTTTTTATGAAAATTATCCTAAGTAATTAGAACTATTAAAATTAGTATTTTATAAAGGGGGTATTAAGAGATGAAGAAAAGTAAACTAAAACAGATATTAATTTACGTAATTCTGTTTGTAGCCTTTATTCTTATATTTGGGCTTGCATTATCTTGTAATGGTTGTGAGACTTCTACCAAAGAGGTATCTAAAATAGAGAAAGAAGGGACAGCGGGAGAAGAAAAACCTGAGTCAGAGGAAGCTCTGGGGCTTTCAGAACAACCGGATAAAGAACTTTTTGATAAATATTTTCGTTGCATACAATTGGGTAAAAGTGCTTTATTACCACACCAGGAGACCTGGTTGGGGGTTGAATTTAAAAATAAAAAGAATTTTATATTCAGAATCGCAGTTCTTAATTTGGAAACTAATGATTTTGTTGAAAGATGTGCCACGACTGCATCAGTAGGTGGATCAGATGGTTTTGTTATGGAAGCTTTGGAATGGGCATTTCTTCGTCCCGGAAGTTATGAATACAGGATTTATGTTGAAGATAAGCTTGCAGCAGCGCTACCGTTTGAAGTTATATCATATTTTAAAATGCCTCCAGCTTATATTCTTGGTTTTTTATTGGACATAGTACTTAATCCACTTGTTTGGGTACTTATTATTTTTTGGAGTATTTATGCTAAGACAAAAAAGAGATGGGCAAAGATTACAGCAATTGTATTTAGCTGTATAGCTCCACTAGCCATTTTGGTTTCATGTTTCGGAAATTGTATTGTTACGGAAATCTTATTAGGGTATTGGTTCTAATATAATTATATCTTTAAACCAAAATGATTATATTATATTTATCATATCAGATTCTTATGATTGGTATTATGACAACAGGGGAATAATCAATATAAAGATTGATAAAATAGAATAGGTTTATTAAAACTTTATAATATATGCAAAAATTATAAGAATTTATTTGAACAATATAAAAAATAACTAAAACTTATGTTTAAATAAAAATTATGGATATTAATATTCTTTTTATTCCACCGAGAATTCTACAGTTTCAGCAAGCTCATTATTCAGGTAAATCATTGCGTTATATCTCCCTGAAGGGAAACCCTGATTGTATATAAATTTAAAAGATTGATAACCGGAACCAGATTTTTCTTGGTCAGCTTCCTGTTTAGCTATTTCATCGTTTGTTTCAAGGTAAATCAATGTGATAGATAATTTATCTTTGGGAGTGAAATTATTGATCTTAACTGCCAGGCAAATTGCAGTAGTCTCTGGGGGGAAAACATATGTAGAATCTACAGGCTTATAATTGCTATCCACATTTTTACAAACAGTAATTTCTTCAACTTCTACCGGGCCGAGTGTACATCCAATAAGTGACGCAAAGACAAATGCTATAATAAGAGCGGAAATTACTATTTTGATTTTCATATTTAGATCCCCTTTTATATAATTTTTTATTGCCTTTTTTAGCTAATAATAGAAAAAATTTCTTTTTTTGTAAATGAGAGCTATATAAATATTGAAGTATGAAATATTATGAGTTATAAATAGAGATAAAAAAATAGTATATGTAGCAGGGAGTTTTAAGGAATAGGTTATGGGAGATTACGATAAAAGGGAAAAGCTAAAGGAATTTTATCTTAAAATCAGGAGCTGCCAGGAGTGCGAGCTTTCCAGAAGCAGGACTAAATTTGTTTTTGGTAGTGGAAGCGCCTATGCGCCGGTTATGTTTGTAGGAGAAGCTCCGGGCAAGAATGAAGATTTGCAGGGTCTGCCTTTTGTGGGGCAGGCAGGAAAATTACTCGACGAGCTGCTTGATTCAATTGGATTTGACAGGAGCGAAGTTTTTATCGCAAATGTTTTAAAATGCAGGCCTCCGGGCAACAGGGATCCAAGGATAGAGGAAATAAATACCTGCAAGAGTTATCTGCTGGAGCAGATAAAAATAATTGATCCAAAAATAATCTGTACCCT
>JABUBP010000222.1_pt1 | contig 14378 bp, 15 predicted proteins | sample 7240331 | NCBI WGS metagenome assembly JABUBP01 (sample SAMN07256347, study PRJNA390944) | subsurface metagenome | isolation source: Methane hydrate marine sediment | place: Pacific Ocean: Eastern North Pacific, ODP site 1244 | collected 2002 | reverse complement strand
ACGGGTAACCGGGAAGCCCTTCAAATCGCGCCTCTGGTGTTCGCAAAGCGTCAACCGTCATTGTAAATCCTCCTCGCCGTCGAGATTGCCCTGCCGACCCATGCTTCATGCCTTCCCAAGAGACGTGCTTGAATAATCCTCAACACGTCGCGCTATAGGGAAACGCCGGTTGCATGATTCCACCATGCGAGGTCAGAAAATGCACGCAAGTCCAGTTCGTGGGTCCAGGCCGACCGATGCTGGTGAGCCACGTAGAAATAGGTGTTCGCAATCTCAGCTGGCAGTAGCAATCCATCCTTGCCGAGCCCCTTGCTTCGTCTCAGCTCTTGGTAGCGCTCCGGCCCCAGCATTTTGCCGAGCGTATCGGGCGCATCGACGGCGCCGTCGATAATGATGTGGGCGACATGAATGCCTTTGGCGGCAAACTCTGCATTAAGGGACTGGCAGAGCATCCTGCGTCCCGCCATCGCGGAGGCGTGTGAGTGCTGCCCCGCGTTACCGCGCATGGCGGCGGTGGCGGAGGTAACGAGCAAAGTGCCGTTGCCTCGCTTCTCCATGCGCGGAAACAGCGCCACGGCCAGCCGGAACAAGCCGAACGTGGCCATCCGCCACCCCATCTCGAATGACTTCAGCGACGTGTCGTGAAGCGCCCGGCTGCCGATCTGCGCACCGAGATTGAAGACCGCGACCGCGACCGGGCCGATATCCGTCTCGACGTTTTCGACAAGTCGCTCAATGCTGCCTTCCTCGACGGCGTTCAGCATGAAGCCTGTAGCCGAGCCGCCCTCTGCCTCGATCTCGGCGACCAGACGTTCGAGGCCCGCCTTGTCGCTGCGCCTGGCCAACACGGCGTGATAGCCTTCCCTGGCGAAGCGTTTCGCCACGTTGCCGCCGATGCCAGCGCCGGCGCCGATGATCAGACAGGCGGGCTTTGCCATGTACTTGTCCTCAAAGATGCGTTGACGGGGTCAGGCACGGGCCGTCGGGCGCGCTGAAACCCCGGCAAACCAGCGGGTAAGGCTTGACAGGTCTGGGGGAATGGGCGTGCCGGTGTTCTTGCCAAGAACACAGGCACATTGCGCCGTGATATCGGCAATCGTGTAGGCGTCGCCAGCAAGATATGGCCGGCCCGCAAGCTCCGCATCGAGCCAGGCCATGCGTGACAGCGCAGCCTGTCTTGACGCCTCGCCGGTCGCAGGAATCTGTTCGCGCCTGCCGGCCCAAAATGGCGACAGATGCACGAATGCATCCGTAATGGGTCGCAGCAGTTCGAGTTCAGCGCGACGGTTCCACATCTCGACCAGCGCGCGTTCTCGGGCATTCGTACCCATAAGGGGCGGATCCGGATGAAGCTCCTCGATGTAGCGACATATCGCGACCGACTCCGAAAGAAACGTGCCGTCGTCGAGCTCGAGCACCGGCATTGTGCCCATCGGATTCTTGGCAAGAAAATCCTCAGACCTGTTCTCGCCCTTCAGCATGTCGACTTCGACTTTCGGGATGTCGACGCCTTTTTCGGCGAGGAAGATACGTACGCGACGGGGGTTCGTCCCTGCCTTGAGATCATAAAGCTTCATTTGTAAACGCCCTTCCTGCCCTTTGCCAAGTTTTGCTCTCTAGAATCGATTGCGACCCGCACGACTTTGTCGATTGCAGCTTGCGCCCGGGGATCGTTACGAAGCCATACTCCGTCGCAAATCAGCGATGCGGCGCCATGCGCCGCACTCCAGGCGAGCGCCAACTGACCCGGATCGACCGCATCCGGCGCGACGCCCGCTGCGTCGGCCATGGCTTCGCGCAACTGCTCGTAGGACGATCGCGGACCAGGCAGCTGGTCCGACGGAGCATGGGATCCTTGGCTCGCTGATACCGCGCACACACCAACACTGGAGAACATCAAACGGAACAAGTGAGGCTCCCGCGACGCGAACGCGACGTAGCTCTTGCCGGTCGCACGCAGCCGGTCCGCTTCCTTCAGGCCCATTGTCGCCTTCGACATCCGCTCGGCGAAAAGGCGGAACCCTTCTGCGGCAACCGCGCCGAGAAGCGCATCCTTGCTCTCGAAATGCTTGTAGACCGCGCCGCCTGTAACACCCGCGGCGCGCGCCGCTTCGCGCAGACTGAACTCAGCCGCGCCGCCGGCACGCACCCGCCGGAGCGCGAACGCGAGCAGTGTCCGGCGGAGATCGCCGTGGTGATAGCGGACGCGATGATCGGCAGAATTCATGTCAACGATGTTTACATCTACCAAATGGTCGTGTAAAGTATACATCGTTTACATAAAGGGAGAGCCCCATGACCAGTGCCGCACGTCCCAATGACCCCTTCTGGATGAAGGGAACCCTCGCTCCCGTCAGCGAGGAAGTGATGACGTTCGACCTCGATGTCGAAGGTGAAATCCCGCAATCTCTCAACGGGCTTTATGCCCGTAACGGCGCCAACCCGCGACGCGGTCACTCCGGTCACTGGTTTCTCGGGGATGGCATGGTGCACGGAGTATCGATCCGCGACGGGCGCGCTGAATGGTACCGCAACCGCTGGGTACGCACGCCGCGATTTGCTGGGGAGCCCCGTACGCCCGATACACACTCCGACCTCCATTTCAGCCTGGCCAATACCAATGTCATGGCGCATGCCGGCCACATCTTTGCACTGGTCGAGAATGCACTTCCCGTCGAGCTCGATCGCGAACTCAACACGATCGGCCCCTACGACTTCGACGGAGCGCTCGCCACACCATTCACGGCACATCCGAAGGTCTGCGCGGTCAGCGGCGAGTTGCACTTTTTTGGCTACCGCGTTCAGCCGCCCTATTTGACCTATCACGTCGCCCACAGATCGGGCCGAATCCTCCGCAGCCTGGAGATCCCGGTGAAAGCGCCGACAATGGTCCACGATATGGCGCTTACCGCGGGACACGTCATCTTTCTGGACTTGCCAGTCGTATTCGACCTCAAGATAGCACAACAGGGCACCATGCCGTTCTCGTGGAGCGATACTTATGGTGCCCGCCTCGGCATCCTGCCGCGTGGTGCCCCGATCTCGGCACTCCGTTGGGTCGAAATTGATCCATGCTACGTCTACCATGTAGCCAACGCCTTCGAGACGCCGTCCGGCGAGATCGTCATAGATGTCGCCTGGTATGCGGAGCACTGGCGCGACGGTCCCTCGCCCGTCCTGTTCGACAGTGCCCGAATGAAGCGGTGGCGCATCGCTCCCGGGGCGGGCAAAGCTAAGGAAGAGTTCCTGGACGATCGCACCGTCGAGTTTCCCAAGATCGACGATCGCCGCAGCGGGCGCGAGCATCGCAACATCTACGCCGTGGCAACCGACAACAACATGGCGGGAGGCGCCTATCACGCTTTGATCCAGTACGATGTCGTTTCGGGCCGCTCCGTGGTCCACGATTTTGGTTCTGGCGTCCCCAGCGAATTCTCTATTGCCGCAGCAGCCGGCCAAGGCGACGACGAAGACGGCTTCGCGTTGGGTTTTGTTTTCGACCCGAAGCGCAACGCGAGCGACCTCGTAATCCTGAATGGTCACGACATCTCGCAATCGCCACTTGCACGAATAAAATTGCCACGCCGCGTGCCGCAAGGTTTTCACGGGAACTGGATGCCCGATGTCTGAGCTGCGGTCAAAAGCGGAGACGCAGGGTATCCGCATCGAACGGATTAAGCTCGCCTTCTCAAACGCCTATATCCTCTCGGGTGATCGGATGGTCCTGGTTGATACTGGCAGTCCCGGAGACGACCAGCAGATACTTGAGGCACTTGAAAAGTGCGGGCTCGATCGCTTGTGGCTGATCTTGCTCACGCATGCACACTCGGACCATGCGGGTGCTTGCAGTGTCCTCAAGCAGCGAACCGGCGTGCCGGTAGCGTTGGGGCGAGGTGACGTTCTACGTGCCAGATCGGGCCGCAACGGACCTCTACCGCCGACGCGACTGATGGCACGCCTCCTGACCCCCATAGTGGACAAACCGTTTCAGCCGATCACGCCGGACTTATTGATCGACGATTCACTCGATCTCCATGCCTTCGGGCTCGACGCGACGGTCATTGCGACACCCGGCCACACCGCCGGTTCACTGAGCATTGTCTGCTCTAACGGTGAAGCCGTTGTAGGCGATATATTGATGGGTGGACACATGGGTGGCGCGATCTTGCCTCATGTGCCAAATCGTCACTACTTCGTCGAGGACGCGAAGCAGAATCTCGCCAGCCTCGATTGTGTTCTGTCACACAGACCAACCCGCCTCCACGTCGGCCATGGCGGCCCGCTCGAAGCCACCCGCGTCGCGGTTTGGAGACAGCGCCAATCGGCTGACTGATACGCCCCTCGCTCCGACGTGGATGGCCGTTAATGTGAGTCGATCGCGTCGACCGGTTTCGTTCAGCGGCGCCGAATGTCCGGCGTGTCTGCTCTGTTTGCACCGGCACGTTTGTTCTGGCCGCGGCTGGCCTGCTCAACGGACGAAGCGCGGTCACCCATTGGGGCTCCTGCGACCGGTTGCGCGCCCAATATCCCGACGTTTAGGTCCTGGTCGACCCTGTATTTGTTCACGATCGCGGAATCTGGACGTCCGCCGGCGTGACGGCAGGCGTCGATCTGGCGCTCACGCTGCTGGAAGATGACCTCGGACACCGCGAAGCCATGCGCATCGCGCGGCGCCTGGTCGTATTTCTCAAGCGGCCCGGTGGGCAGGCCCAGTTCAGCGTGCCGCTGTCGCTGCAGTCATCCGAAGACAGGTCGTTCGAAATTATCGCGACATGGATGCAGGACAATCTCGGCCGCGATCTGCTTGTCGAGAGCCTGGCCGAACGAGCGGGCATGAGCCCCTGCACCTTCGCGCGCGTTTTCCGGCAGAAGACCGGCCGCACTCCCGGCAAGGCGGTGGAAGAGCTGCGCGTCGAGGCCGCCCGCCGGGCATTGGAAGAATCCGCATCAAGCATCAAGGAAATCGCCGCCCGCGCTGGATTTCCAAGCGAGGAGCATTTGCGGCGTGCTTTTCGCCGCCGCCTGAATGTGCTGCTGCAGGATTATCGCGCTCGGTTCGCTCAGGGGCAGAGGCAGTGAGTTGCTGGCGTGCGACTGAAGCACGCCTTCGCCCGTGCGAAGGCACGGGGCAGCCGATCGCCTGCAACGCGAACGCACGGGTCGTTGCCGCGATCCGGCCGATCGGCTAAGGGTTCTGCTGTCGCACAACAGTGAGCAGTCATGGCCGAAGCCGATCTCGATGCCGTCATCCGGCAAACCGCGAAAATCCAGCACAAGAGCCTGATGGCCGCCGTCAAGAAGCGGCGCGACCAGATCATGGCCCGCGCCGCCAAGGCCAAGGACAAGCATGGGCGCGATGAGTTGCGCATGGTCGCCAGGAGCACGCTTGAGCTCGGGACGGCCGCGGCCCGACGCTTGCAGAACTCCGCCGAAATCGCCGCCGATTCCTATGCAAGGGCCATCCGCCATGCCGCCGGGGAAGCGGCGAAGGCGGCGGCCAAGCCTGCGAAGAAGGAAGGCGGCAAGGCCGCGAGAAAGAAGGCTGCGAAAGAGTAGCGCCCGCCCGTTCGCTTGTTGATAGACCAGTCATTGCGAGCGATGCGAAGCAACAATCCCGCTGCGACTCTGGATTGCTTCGCTCCTTGCAATGATGCATGGGCCCCAGCCGGCAGCGAGGGGCGACCTGAGGTCGCTCCTCCGGCCGGCTTCCTGACCTTGACTGCCCGCGGCAAGTTCGAAAACCTGCGCCCGCTGGATCGATTTCAATCCACTTTCGTAGGGCTAGGATTAACGCGCCCTTCCAGAACAAGATGGCTGACGGAAGCGGCACGCCGATTGCTTCCGGGCAGGTGTGCACAGGGGAAGGACATCTATGGTCCGCGTGTTTCTTGATCGGCTCTACCTTCTCTCCGGTTATCTCGCCGGGCTTTTCCTGATCGCAATCTTCGTGCTGATGATTGTGCTTTCGGCCGGCCGGCCGCTCGGCATCAACATTCCCGCGGGCGATGATTTCATTTCCTGGTGTATGGCGGCGACCGCCTTCCTCGGGCTCGCACACACCTTCAAGCACGGCGAGATGATCCGCGTCGGCCTGCTGATCGATCGTCTCAGCCCTGCGGTCCGACACCATGTCGAGATCGCGGCCCTGCTCGTCGGCACCGGTTTCATCGGCTTCTTTGCCTGGCATGCTTCGGTCATGACCTGGCAATCCCTGAAATTCCACGACATCTCGCAGGGCGTGATCGCGGTGCCGCTGTGGATCCCGCAGCTCGGCTACAGCTGCGGCCTCGTGATCCTGCTGATCGCTTTCGTCGACGAACTGATTCATGTGCTGCGCGGCAACCCGCCGCGCTATGAATTGCCACCGCCAACCAGCGCGGAAGAAGTCGTCGAGCGTGCCGTGCAGAGCGGGGTCTAGGAGATGGAGCTGCTCTCCATTGCCGCGCTGCTGCTCGGCTTCCTCGCGCTCCTGCTCGGCGCCGGCGTCTGGATCGCGGTCGCGCTGATGGCGACGGGATGGGCCGGCATGCAATTCGCCGGCGGCAACATTCCAGCCGGCAGCGTGCTCGCAACGACCGTGTGGGGCAACAGCGCCTCCTGGTCGCTGGCGGCGCTGCCGCTGTTCATCTGGATGGGCGAGATTCTGTTTCGCACCCGGCTGTCGGAAGAAATGTTCCGCGGCTTTGCACCATGGCTGAACTGGCTGCCCGGCCGGCTGATGCACGTCAATGTGCTGGCCTGCGGCGTGTTCGGTTCGGTGTCGGGCTCGTCGGCCGCGACCTGCGCCACCGTCGCCAAGATCGCGCTGCCGGAACTGAAGAAGCGCGGCTATGACGAGAACATGAGCCTCGGCTCGCTCGCCGGCGCCGGCACGCTCGGCATTTTGATCCCGCCGTCGATCACCATGGTGGTCTATGCGGTGCAGGCCAACGTTTCCATCATCCAGGTTTTTCTCGCTGGCTTCCTGCCGGGCTTCCTGGTGATGGCGCTCTATTCCGGTTACATCGCGATCTGGTCGCTGGCCAATCCGGCGCGCACGCCGCCGGCCGAGCCGGCGATGAGCTTCCGTACGCGCATCAAGGAGTCACTCAATCTCATCCCTTGCCTGCTGCTGATCATTTTCGTCTTCCTGTCGCTGCTGATGGGCTGGGCCACCGCAACGGAATGCGCGGCCTGGGGCGTGTTGGGATCGCTCGCGATCGCCTGGTGGCAGGGCGCGCTGAGCTGGGAATCCTTCTGGGCGAGCGTGATGGGCGCGACACGCGTCAACTGCATGATCCTGTTGATCCTCGCCGGCGCCTCCTATATGGGCACGTCGATGGCCTATACCGGCATTCCGCTGGCGCTGGCGACCTGGGTCAACAGCCTGCACCTATCTCCGTATGCGCTGATCGCGGCGCTGACGGTGATGTACATCGTGCTCGGCACCGCGCTCGACGGCATTTCCATGATCGTGCTGACCACGGCCATCGTCATCCCCATGGTGAAGCAGGCCGGCTTCGATCTCGTCTGGTTCGGCATCTTCCTGGTGCTTGTCGTGGAGATGGCCGAAGTCTCTCCGCCCGTCGGCTTCAATCTGTTCGTGCTGCAGACCATGAGCGGCAAGGACTCCAACACAGTGGCGAAAGCCGCGCTGCCGTTCTTCTTCCTGCTGGTTCTCGCGGTTGCCATCATCACGGTGTTTCCCTCCATCGTGATGGTGCTGCCGCAGATGGCGTTCCCTGGCTAATCGAGAGGTATTTTGATGTCGAAGCTTTTGAAGACCTGTGCAATCGCCGCCTTTGCTGCCGTACTTGCCGCACCTGCGATGGCGCAGACCAAATGGAATCTGCCGGCGGCCTATCCCGCCGACAATCCGCATTCGGTCAATCTGAACGAATTCGCGAAGGACGTTTCTGACGCCACCGGCGGCAAGCTGCAGATCACCGTGCATGCGGCGGCATCACTGTTCAAGGCGCCGGAGATCAAGCGCGCGGTTGCCACCGGCCAGGCTCAGGCGGGCGAAGTGCTGATCTCGCTGCATGAGAACGAGGATCCCCTGTTCGGCATCGACGTCGTCCCGTTCCTGGCGACCAGCTATCCGGCGGCGAAGAAGCTGTGGCTGGCCTCGAAGCCCGCGATCGAGAAGAAGCTCGCTGCACAGGGCTTGATGCTGCTGTTCGCGGTGCCGTGGGGGCCGCAAGGCATCTATGCCAAGAAGGACCTCAACAGCATCGACGACATGAAAGGTCTGAAGTGGCGCGCCTACAATGTCGGCACATCGCGCATTGCCGAACTCGTCGGCGCGCAGCCCGTCACCATCCAGGCGGCGGAGCTGCCGCAGGCGCTGGCGACCGGCGTCGTCAACGCGTTCATGACTTCGGGCTCGACCGGCTACGACAGCAAGGCCTGGGAGAGCATGACGCATTTCTACGACACGCAGGCCTGGATTCCGAAGAACATCACCTTCGTCAACAAGGCTGCGTTCGATGCGCTCGACAAGCCGACGCAGGAGGCCGTTCTGAAGGCGGCGGTCGTTGCCGAAGAGCGCGGCTGGAAGCTCGCCGAGGAAAAGGCCAAGTGGTATCTCGACCAGCTCAAGGCCAACAAGATGCAGGTGCTGCCGCCGCCACCGGCGCTGAAGGCGGGACTTGAGAAGGTCGGCGAGCAGCTCACCGCCGACTGGTCGAAGAAGGCCGGCGCCGACGGCGAAGCTGTCATCGCGGCGTACAAGAAGTGACAGCCAAGCCAACACCGTCGTCCCGGCCAAAGCCGGGACGACGCCGAGACGACTACCCGCCCTGCCCCATCCGCGCGACTTCCGCGCGCGCCTCGTCGCCTTCCGGAATCGGCCGGCCGGAGTCGCGCCATTCGATCGCGGCCTTGAAGCCGTGGGTCTGGGCGTAGCGGCGGAACCAGAGGCCTTCCGGATTGTGCCGCGAGATGCCGTCGAAGATAGTGGCGAGCGTCTGGGTCTGCTCCAACCCCATGTTCAGCATCACCTGGTTGACCACCAGCTTGTGCATGGCGAGGTGGCTCTTCGGCACGCCGGCGATCCGGTTCGCAAGCTTCATTGTGGCGGCCTCAAGTTCAGCCGCCGGCACCGCCGCGTTGGCGAGCCCCCACTCGGCTGCGGTGCGGCCATCGATCATGTCGCCGGTGAACATCAGCTGCTTGGCGCGCACCGGCCCGAGCTTGAACGTCCACATCGCCGGCGTCGGGCATCCCCACACCCGCGTCGGCATGTAGCCGATGCGCGAATCTTCGGCCATGACGATAAGGTCGCAGCACAGCGCGATGTCACTGCCGCCGGCCACCGCCGCGCCGTGGATCTTGGCGATCGTGGGCTTCGAGCAGCGCCACAGGCTCATGAAGTCCTCGGTGTTCCGCTTCATCCCGGCATAGTCGACCATGGGGTCCCAGGGATGGTTTTCCTGGGTCCATTTGTTCTGCGAAGCGCCCTCGGCATAGCGGACAAGATCGTAGCCGCCGCAAAATCCCTTGCCGGCGCCCTCGACGATGATGACGTGGATGTCGTCATTGCGCTCGGCCCATTCCACAGCAGCCCGGATTTCGCGCGGCGTCTCGTCATTGATGGCGTTCAGCCGCTCCGGCCGGTTCAGCAGCAGGCGCGCCACGCGCGGCGCGGCCGGGTCGGCTGATATCTTCAGGGTCGTAAAATCCGGCATGACACGTCCTCCCGCTCTGTCTTATTAACAGTCAGCATTGACTGTAACTTTCCAACTGCTACAGTCAAGCCTGACTGTCAGGAGGATGGATAGTGCCCAAGCGCAAGGCGGCTGCCAGGGCCGACCGGGATGCCGCCGCGATGCGGCAACGGCTGCTGGATGCCGCGGTCGGCTGCCTGATCGAGCTCGGCGTCGCCGGCACGACCACGCTGGCGGTGCAGCTGAAGGCCGGCACCAGCCGTGGCGCGCTGCTGCATCACTTCCCCACCCATGCCGATCTTCTCGCCGCCAGCGTCGCCGAGCTTGTGAAACGCAATGAGCAGGCGGTCGCAGCCTCCCGTACCGCCGGGACCCAGCCAAACGACAAGCTACGCGCCGCGATCGGCGCGCTGGCCTTTGCCGGCCGTCAGCCCGCCTACCTCGCCGAACTGGAAATGTGGGCTATGGCGCGGACCGACGCGCCGCTGAAGCAGGCGCTGAGCGCGGCTGAGCGCACGGCGCGGCGGGAGATCGACCGGGTCTATGCGGAATTGTTCGGCAGATGGGCGGACTCGGAAGCCTATCCCGTCGCCGCCGCGCTCACCCAGAATTTCCTGCGGGGATTGGCGATCTCGGAAAATCTGCGGAGCTCACCCTCCCGCCGCGAGGCGCTGATATCAGCTTGGACGGACGCAATGCGGACCATGCTGGAGAAAGGAGCGGGAAAAACCCGCTCAGCCCTTTTCTAGCGGGCGCATCACCGCCTGCACTGCTACGATCCGTTGCTGTTCTTCATGGACCGGGTATACGGAGATCTGCACCTCTCTGATGGTGCCCGACTTGCGAATGGCGGGAGATATCGCGACTTCGGGCAGATTGCTGACGCCGGTTTTCACTTGACGCGCGAAGCCCGCATGGTCCCGCCCGCGAAGATGCGGCGGGATGATGAATTCGATCGATGCCCGAGGGCCTCGGCTGCGGTTTAGCCGCGCAGCGCCTCGGCTTCCGCACTCCACATCTGCACAATGCCTGATGGATCGAGGGTGAGTGTAGCGTTCATCGGCGTCTCAATCTCGGGCCGCGGCGGCTCGCCGCGCCGGATCCAGCCTCACCCAAACGGCCGCTGGGCGTCAACGGTCAGCGCGGCTCCCCTCGCCAGGCCGCGGTCGACGATCCGATCGGTGAGGCCGGCACCAAGCCACATGCCGACGAGGACAATCCAGGCCGTCAGAGCGAATACCGATGCGCCCGTGATGCCGGCGCCGACCGCGCAGCCGCCCGCCAGCATCGCGCCGAACCCCATCAGCACCGCGCCAACGAGGTAGCGGCGCATGCCAAGCCCGTCGGAAAATCCCTCCAGCCGCAGCTCGCCCGCATGGGCGGCAGCCAAGAAGGAGCCGAGGAACACGCCGGGCACGATCCCGAGATCGAAGTCGAGGCGCAGATGCGGGCTGTTCAGCACCAGCATCAGCACTTCGGCGGAGGGACCGCTGAACGTGAGGCTCTTGATCGTGACCGGAGCAAAGGAGGATTGGGCCAGTTGCCACGTGAAGACCCAGCCGGCGACGACGGCCACACCGGTCGCCAGCGCCGACCAGAGTTGTCGCCCTGAGAGCCGGCTGCGAAAGGCAAAGGCAAATCCTGCCAGCAGCCAGATCATGCCAAAGGCGATCTTTTCGGACGTTCCGCCGCCGACAAGGCTCATGATGTCGCGCGACGGTCTGCCGTCGACCAGCCACAGCTTCGTCAGCCACTCCCGCGCCGGCGACAGCAGACCGCGATAGGCTGCCTGCGCCGTAACGGCGAATACCAGCCCGGACAGCAAGGCGCGCAGATTGCCATTGGCCGAAAGCACCAGCAGCCGGCTGGCGCAGCCGCGCGCCAGCACCATGCCGGAACCGAACAACACACCGCCGATCAAGGCGCCCGAAATGCTGCCCTGTTGTGCGAGCTGGCGCGCATCGGATACGTCAAGAAAGCCGAGCGAGACCAGAACCTGCGTACCGGTCAAAGCGGCGGCAAAGGTCAACAGCCATACCGCCAGCCGCTGTCCCGACTCGCCGCGGGAAAACTCGATCGCGGCGGCTCGCAGGCAGAAGCGGCTGCGTTGCGCGAAGAACCCGAACAGCCCGCCGACGACAAGTCCGCCCAGCCACGACGTCAAGTCGTCACCCAAATAATCGACAATAGGCGTCAGCACGGCCGTGTCGGCTCCTTCAGGGCTTGCCAGCGTAGCGGTCTTGCAGCGTCACCGCATGAGCGAGATCAAGGACGCCTGCAGCTTACTGAAGCCGGTCTCCCGGCGGCGGCCTGCCTCAATCCACCTTCGGTCCAGATTTCCCGTCCGGCGTCACGTTGAGCTCGTTTGCGCGGCTGGTGACTTTCGGCGCTTCACGGCAGTTCTTCATGCAGGGCTCCTTGCCCCAGAACTTCTTCTCCGCCAGCTCACGGTCGTCTTCAAAGAATCCCGATGCGTTCGGCAGCTTGATCGACGTGAAGTTCTTGTCGTTGAGCTCGAAGTTATCGTCCTTGACGATGTCGTTGAGGTTGAGAAGGAATGCGACGAGCGCGTAAGTCTCATCGTCGGTTAACGATCGCGCATTGCCGTAGGGCATCGCGCGCTTGATATAGTCGAAGGCGGTGGAGAGATCCGGCCAGAATGACCCGATCGTCTTGTCGGGCCGGTCCGCGCGCATGGTGCCCTCAGCGCCGGCCAGCGGCCGGCACCCTGACCGAACTCGCCGTGGCAAGCGGCGCAACGCTGCTGGAATATCTCGTCACCCTGCTTGACGGTGCCGCGGCCGGGCGGCAGGCCCTTGCCGTCGGGACGTACGTCGGTGTCCCATGCGGCGATTTCCTCCGGCAGCGCCTCGCGCCCCAATCCCAGCTTGGGCAATGACTTCTCGGTAACCGCGGGCTTCGGGCTTTCCGCCGGCCCTGCACCAGCCGCGCCGGCAGCGATCAGGCCGGCGACGACGGCGCCGCCACACCACTTAGCCAAGCTCGACATTCTCGGACCCCCCATTGGCGCGTACCAGCCAGGTCTGGATACCGTTGTTGTGGTAGATCGAGTTTACGCCGCGGATCTTGCGCAGTTCGTCCTTGGCCGGCTGCACATAGCCGGTGGAATCCATGGCGCGCGACTGCACCATCAGCTCTTCGCCGTTCCACTCGAAATCGAGGTAGAAGCGTGTCAGCGACTTGTCGAGCACCGGACCGTCGATCCGCGCCGGGCGCCAGTTGCGGCCGCCGTCGAGCGACACATCCACCCGCTTGACCGTGCCGCGGCCCGACCAGGCAAAGCCGCTCAGCACGTTGCGCCCCCGGTATTTCAGCGGCGCCTGCGGCGACGGGTTGGTCACCACCGACTTCGCATCCATCACGAAGGTATGCTTGCGCGATCTCCCGTCGGCGAGCAGGTCGGTGTATTTCGAAGTCTCCTCGCGGGTCTGCCATGGCTGGTCGCCGACCTCGATGCGACGCAGCCACTTGACCCAGAGATTGCCCTCCCAGCCCGGGATCACGGCACGCAGCGGATAACCCTGTTCGGGACGCAGTGCCTCGCCGTTCATGGCGAACGCGAGCATCACGTCGCTCAACGCCTTCTCGATCGGCAGCGAGCGGTTCATGCCAGAGGCGTCGCCGCCTTCGAGCATCAGCCATTTGGCGTTGGGACGCAGGCCCGCTTCGTCGAGAAGAACCTTCAAGGGCACACCGGTATACATCACATTGTGCACCATACCGTGGGTGAACTGGCAGCCGTTGAGCTGCGCGCCGCGCCATTCCATGCCGGAATTGGCGGCGCATTCCAGGAAGTGGATGCGATTGGTGCGCGGCATCCGGCGGATGTCGTCCATGGTGAACACCAGCGGCTTTTCGACCAGGCCGTTGATCATCAGGCGATGTTTGGCCGGATCGATCTCGGCGATGCCGCCGTGGTGGCGCTCGAAACAGAGGCCTGACGGGGTGATGATGCCGTCGAGTTCGTGCAGCGGCGTGAAGTTGACGGAGGATTCGGCGGACGCCGTCAGCCACGACACATCGCGCCGGATCACGTGCTTCTCGAATTTCGATGGCATGCCGTAGGGACGCTTGTCGATGCCGTCGCCGAGGTAGCGCTGCCAGTCCTGCACCTCAGTGATCACCGGGTCGGGTTTGGCGGCATCAGTGGCGGCGGCGCCACGCGACAGCGCGAGGCCCGCGCCGGCGAGACCGGCCACGGACAGGAGCCGGCGCCGGCTCAGTTCGGGAGGCGATTTCTCACGCATGATGCTCAACCTTCTTCATGCATCCGCTATTTGAAACTGTATGCAACCCGGACATGCTCGCGCATTCCGCTCAGGCGCCGGTGACGCGCACGGCCGAATTCGGCTCGATCAGGACCGCACCCGTCCGCGCGAGATGCGAGCCTATCACGTCCCAGATCGGGGGCCCTTGCGTGTTCTCGTTGACACTGGCCCAGCCCGCGACCGTGTAGCTCTTCGCGGCCTCGATCGGCTGGCCGCTCTTGAGATGCGTCATCTGCGAAATCCGCGATCCCATCGGCTTGCCGACATCGATCGCATAGCCCATGCCGCCGATGCGGACCATGTCGCCACCGCCCTGATAATAGGGATCGGGATGGAAGATGTTGTCGGCAACGTCCTCCAGGATTTCCTTGAGCTGCGCGCCCGTCATCTGCATGCGGTAGCAGTTCGGATAGGTGATTGCGGTGGCGTTGGTGACGTGCTC
>JABUBP010000221.1_pt1 | contig 14420 bp, 14 predicted proteins | sample 7240331 | NCBI WGS metagenome assembly JABUBP01 (sample SAMN07256347, study PRJNA390944) | subsurface metagenome | isolation source: Methane hydrate marine sediment | place: Pacific Ocean: Eastern North Pacific, ODP site 1244 | collected 2002 | reverse complement strand
TGCTGGTCGGCGACGACTGGAAGAGATGCATCGAACAGGCGGTCATCGACGCGAAAGTGGATCTGGCAAACGCAATGCAGACCCTGATATGAATAAGGAATTCTTCGCTGGCAAAAAGGTGTTGGTTATGGGCCTGGGGCGGTTTGGGGGTGGCGTTGATGTCGCCAAATTTGCCTACAATACCGGTGCGAAAGTTACAATAACGGATTTGGCTCCCGCCGAGCGGTTAAGCGATTCACTAAAGCAGCTCAAAGAATTCAGTAACATCGAATATCACCTCGGTTCGCACTGCGCACGCGATTTTGAACAGGCTGATATCATCGTTGCCAATCCCGCTGTGCCCGCCGATAATGAATTTCTGGAGATTGCTCGTCGGCACAACAAACTCATCACCTCGCAGGTGAATATCTTTTTTGAATTGTGCCCCACCACGATAATCGGCATAACAGGAGCCAATGGCAAAAGCACTACAGCAGCACTCACAGCGCATCTACTCAAAAGTACGAGATATGAGAACGTTTGGCTAAGCGGCAACATCGGCAATCAGCCGTTGCTGATGTTATTAGAGGAAATTAGTGCTGACGATTTAGTAGTGTTAGAGCTGTCGAGCTTTCAGCTTGAGCAGTTGGCTCAAATTAAAAAAGCGCCGCAGGTTGCTTTACTGACAAACCTTACGCCGAACCACCTCGACCGCTACGGAACGTTCGCCGATTACTGCCGGGCCAAGGAAAACATATTCAGGTTCCAAAAGCCGGACGAAGAATCACCGCCGGTCTCGTTCTTTAACGCCGAAGATGAGCTTGGAGCCGAATGGTTTGAAAAATACAGCAAAGATACGGGAAGAATTTGCCTGAAGTTTTCCACTGACGATGTAAGTGAGGGAATTCGCTCTGATTTCACGTTGTTCGGTCGGGCCAATCTTTCAAACCTTGCTGCTGCAACTGCCGTCGCGAAGTACTTTGGCGTAGGTGACGAGGCAATAAAAAATTGTCTGCCTGAATTCAAACCGCTGCCGCACAGGCTCGAGCTGGTAGTGCAGGTAAAAGGCGTATCCTGGTACAACGACTCCAAGGCCACCACACCCGACAGCGCAATCGCCGCACTGGAAGCGTTCGAACGACCGATAATAATCATCGCCGGCGGATACGATAAGAATGTACCATTCGACGAGTTCGGCGAAAAAATTGCCCGCGCGGCAAAGGCAGCGGTCCTGATTGGGCAAACGGGGGAAAAAATCGCAGCGGCGATACGGGCAGGCCGAGCAGATATTCCAACGGTTGAGTTTGCGAAATCACTGGCTGAGGCTGTGGACCTGGCCGAGCGGCTGAGTACCCACGGCGATGTCGTTTTGCTGAGTCCCGCTTGTGCCAGCTTCGATATGTTTGAAAATTTCCAGCAGCGGGGCCGGGTATTCCGTGGACTGGTCCGGAAAATCAGCGGTTAACTATGGTGATATAACCGCATAAAGCTGCAGAAGTTGTGAAAAGTCCCCCTGATAGACAAATCTGTCAGCGTTTTTTTCCGAAGTGTTTCGTAAAGGAACTTGCCCGATTTGCCGATTTTGTAGTGTGAAAGCAAGAGATTAGAGATTTGGGGACAAAAGTAAATGGATAGCAAGCGCGAGCGAAGGGTAGAGCAGAGACTGCGTTATCACTGGCCGATTTGGTTCGTCGAAGACTTCGACGAAGCACTCTCACAGGGTCAAATGGTCGATATTTCCAGTGTTAGTGCGTCGTTTACGTGCCGTGCCGATGTGAATTGTCCATATCCGGGCCAACGGGTAACCAGCCGCTTTAGCGTCCCTCGCTTTGGCTCAGATGAATCATTCGAGCTGGCAAGTTTCACGCGGACAGGCTCCGTTTGCCGCGTCGATGAAGTCAGCGCATTTCTCCGTCGTATCACGGTTCAATTTGTGGAACCCCTGCCTTTCAGACCCGGTGAACAAGCCGCCGGCGAGTCCGACGCGCAGCAAAAGCTAAAGGCCGTAACAATATAATCCCCACAACCCGGGAAAAGCCCGAAACTACTCCCTGATTGTCTGCGTCTGCGCCAAATACGCGAACAACCCACAAACCTCCAAAGCACCACCTTTTTTTTGCCGATAACCAAATTGCGGATTCGAAGAAAAAACTGTAGGGGCAGAAAAATGACCTCACCGGAAATTGAGAGCTTAATAGCGGAGGCGATTGACAACAGGCCGAGGGTAACGAATGCCGCTATGAATCTTTACATTCACAATGGCAGATTAATCTGCGGAGCCCGAATAGTCATGCCTGAAGACGCTGTCTTCGTCGCGCGCGTGCCGCCGGACCGGTTCGAAAACGGATTCAGCGAGAGAGAATGGAAGCTGATTGTGGAAAAAATAGAAAATACTCTGGCAGAAGCAGAATTTACAGCCACTGCCGCCAAGCCCCCAGCAGCCGCGGCAGTAGATAAGTCTCAAGCTGAAATAGAAGCCGAACAGAAAAGATTCATAGAGCGAAGAAGCGAGCAGAGGCTGCGTCATTACTGTCCAATATGGTTTGCGGAAGACCTTGATAAAGGACCTCTGCAGGGTCAGATGGTCGACATCTCCAGCCGTGGTATGGCATTCACCTGTGACAGCGACGAAACCTATATATGCCCGGGTCAGCAGATAACCGCTCGGTTCAGTGTCCCCTGCTTTGATTCGGCCAAGTCCCCGGAAACGGTAAGTTTCGAGCGGACCGGCTGCATCTGCCGGGTCAATGATTTGAACAGCCTCTCACGCCGCATTGCGCTCCAGTTCGCCCAGCCTCTTCCTTTCAAACCGGGTGAGCAGTCCTGCAGCGTCCCTGACTGACAGCAAATACTGAATTATCTGTTTCATAGGTTTTTATTTTTTTCATATTGCTGGCGTGCTCGGCAAAACACTCAACGATTCTCATACCAGAAGCGAGCCTGCGATGGGACTGTTTTTCTAAGTTTTTTGATTTTCAATCAGTCCCGGTTCTTTTAATATAGTTTCATGCTTGAAAAAGGGCTCATCCAGATTTATACCGGCGACGGCAAGGGCAAAACAACCGCGGCCTTTGGCCTTGCGCTTCGCGCAGCAGGCCAGGGCAATAAGGTCCTGATTTACCAGTTCCTAAAACCCCCTTCGCTGGATATCGGCGAACGCTTCGCCCTGGAACTGGGCGCGGTCAGAATCAGGGTCGAAGCACTCGATATCGAGTGGGATATGGCCAAATCCTTCGAAGATGAAAAACTGGTCGCTCAAGCCAAGGTGGCAATCAAAGAAGCGCTTGAGAGAATCGCCGAAACGGGCGAAAAAAGGTTCTACGATGTATTAATACTTGATGAGATTGTATTTTGCCTTTCAAAAGGCCTGGCCGAATTAGAGGATATCAGAAACCTCATCGAAAGAAGAAACCCCGTGGTCGAGATTGTCCTGACCGGCCGAGGTGCAAGCAGCGAGCTGATGAAGCTGGCCGACCTGGTGACGGAAATGAAAAATATAAAGCACCCTTTTGATAAGGGCATCAAGGCAAGACGTGGAATAGAGTTTTGATATTAGGGTATAGGGGATAGGGCATAGGGTACAGAAAAGGAAGCGTTGATATGAGTAAGAATGTAGCGGCTATTATTTGTGCTGCCGGCGCAAGCAGGCGGTTTGGCGGAAAAAGGAAAAAGCCGTTTGTCGATGTGGCCGGCAGGGCGGTTTTCCTTAGAAGCGTCGAAGTATTTTCCAATCGCGACGATGTAAAACAGATTCTTTTGGCCATCGCAGCCGACCACGAAGAGCTGGTAAACGTCAAGTGGGGGCCGAATCTGAAGTTCTTCAACGTTAAAATCTTCCTCGGCGGCACTGAGCGTTTTGACACCGTCCAAAAGGGTCTGGAACTTATCAAAGACGATATCGACCTTATCGCCGTTCACGATGCCGTTCGCTGCTGCGTTAAGAGCCAGTGGGTCGATGCTTGTTTAACAACCGCTGCAGAAACCGGCGCCGCCATATTAGCCTGCCCTGTTGTTGGAACTATAAAACAGGTGGAAAATAGTACGATAGTCAAGACTGTAGACAGAACAAATCTTTATGAAGCGCAAACACCACAGGTCTTCGAAGCCTCGCTGTTGAAGAAGGCTTACGCTAATCTCAAAAATCTGGACAATGGACTTAGCCATCCCTTACGGGAAAGCAAAATCAACGACGACGCCCAGTTAGTTGAAGCGCTCGGCCACAAAGTCTCAATTGTCGAGACCGATTCTTCTAACATCAAGATCACACACAGGAACGATATTGCCATCGCAGAAGCCATCCTCAAATCCCGCCCTAAACCCAAGCCAGAAGGCCCGATGGGCCCCTACATCGAAGCACAGTGGTGAAATAAGCAATACTGATTACTGATAATTGATTGTCTAATTATTGGGTTGTCAATGGATTTTACTTGAAAAGTTTGCAAATCAATGGTATAATGTTCTAAGTTTTGAAAGCTTCTGCGGGAGCTTGTTTTTTCAAAATCAGGAGGACAAAAATGATTTCCTTTAGGGTTGGCTTGGCAAATGTCGTTTGCTTGTTTACGTTCGTTGCAATTTGTTTTTGTGCTCTGCCGGCACAAGCTCAAGTCGGTACCGTTCTTTCGCATCAGAAGATAAGTGACACCCAGGGCGGTTTTACGGGGGCTATAGATAGTTACGATTATTTTGGTTGTTCTGTGGTTTCGCTTGGTGACCTTGATGGCGACGGGAGCATTGATATTGCTGTTGGTGCCTATAGGGATGACGATGGTGGCAGTGTCAGAGGAGCGGTTTGGATTTTGTTTTTAAACTCTAATGGAATGGTCAAAAGCTATCAGAAAATCAGTGATACTGAGGGTGGTTTTACAGGGAGTTTAGATGATAGCGACTATTTTGGTTATTCTATTGCTTCGCTTGGCGACCTTGATAGTGACGATGTTGTCGATATTGCGGTAGGTGCAATTGAAGACGATGACGGTGGCACTAACAGAGGTGCCGTTTGGGTGCTGTTTCTGAACGAGGACGGTACGGTTAAATCGCATCAGAAGATAAGTCATACAGAGGGAAACTTTACGGGAGGTTTGGACAATCGGGATTCTTTTGGTTATTCAATCGCATCGCTTGGGGACGTGAATGACGACGGAGTTACGGACATTGCTGTCGGTGCTTGTGAGGATGACGACGGCGGCAGCAACAAAGGTGCAGTGTGGATTTTATTTTTAGAGCCCAATGGTTTAGTCAAATCACATCAGAAAATCAGCGAAAATTACGGCGGCTTCACGGGTGATTTGGATAGTGAAGACTACTTTGGTTATTCGGTGGTTTCTATCGGAGATATAGATGGAGACGGAACTAACGATATTGCCGTAGGAGCAGCCAACGACGATGACGGAGGTATTAACAGAGGAGCTGTCTGGATTCTGTTTTTGGACCAGGATGGAATCGTCCAATCGCATCAAAAAATCAGCAGTACCGAAGGGAATTTCACCGGAACCTTGGATAACAGCGACCATTTCGGTTGCTCGTTGACTTCACTTGGCGATGCCGACCGCGATTTTGCAGACGACATTGCTGTCGGGGCACTTGATGATGATGATGGCGGGAGTAGCAGAGGAGCTGTTTGGATTTTGTTTTTAAACTCTAATGGAATGGTCAAAAGCTATCAGAAAATCAGTGATACTGAGGGTGGCTTTACGGGGGCTTTGGGCAGTGCAGATCAATTTGGTTGTTCAGTTGCTGCACTATATGACCTGGATGGCGACAGGGCAACCGACTTGGTTGTTGGCGCAATGGGTGACGACGACGGCGACGGGATTAACACGGGGGCAGTTTGGACGTTGTTTTTATATGCTTGTACCTACAACATTCAAGGCGATATAGACTATGACTGCAAGGTGAATTTTTTAGACTTTGCTATTATGACAGAAAATTGGCTGCTCGATTGTAATCAGACGCCAGACGACCCCGCATGCGTGCCAACAAGATAGCACATGAGCAGACCGCAGTTTCCTGCCTGCGGCCTCTTTTTTATTAGCTTGCGTTACTGAACTGATTCTGTCTCTTTGTGGAGAAATCCACGGGAACCCCCGAGAATTATAATTGAGTATATTCCTGACGAGGCGGGGAAATAGGTCGGGCTTATTCTGCCTTTTTTCTTTTTTTCAAACCTGTGGTGTGATAGACTGCTTGTGCGTATGGCCAAGTCAGATATAGAAATTAGTAATACTAAAGCAGCCCGCGGATACGAAGCGGCAAACATCAATAGCGCCGTCGGCGTAGGAGGGAAAAGATTTCACTTTATCGGGGCGGGCGGTATCGGAATGAGCGGCCTAGCTAAGCTGCTGATAAAGCACAGAGCAACCGTCACCGGCTCAGACCAGACCGCAAGCGGTGTTGTGGAAGGATTGTGCCGACTGGGTGTTGATGTAAGAATCGGCCACAGCGCCGACAATCTTCCTGCCGACACCGATGCAGTCGTAATCTCAGCAGCTATTACAGAGAATAATCCGGAATTAAAGCTGGCACGCGAAAAAAAGCTGAAAATTTACAAATACGCCGAGATGCTGGGCATACTGTGTAGTTGCTACGAGCCGATCACCGTAGCTGGCACACACGGCAAAAGCACAACGGCAGGCTGGCTCGTATATCTGCTAAAACAGGCAGGCCTCGACCCGAGCTTTATCATTGGAGCTGAGATAACCAAGTTACACACGTCTTCCGGCGTCGGAGAAGGCAAATACTTCGTCGCAGAGGCCTGCGAATATGACAGGAGCTTTCTGAACCTAAAGCCCAAAATTGCCTGCATACTCAATATCGAGGCCGACCATCTCGACTACTATAAAAATGAGGCTGAAATAATCGAGGCCTTCGAGCAGTTTGCGAGAGGGATAAAACCAGACGGTGTGCTGATTGCAAATGGCCAGGACCCGAATGTGGCGAAGGTCATCCGACAATTGCCTGCCGACCTGTGTTGCGAGACCTTCGGATTCGATGAAAATTGCGATTTCTATGCTAAGAACCTTGTGCTAAATGATGGCCTCTACAGCTTTGACGTCTATCATAATGGCGGGCTGCTTGGCCCGGCACGAATCGCCTTGCCCGGCAGCCACAACATCTTAAATGCCCTTGCGGTCGTCGCTATGGCGACCGGTGCCGGACTGTCAGCCCAAAGAATACTTGAGCTGCTGCCCGGCTTCACCGGCGTCGACCGCCGATTGATGTTGAAAGACCAAATCGGCAAAATCACCATTCTCGACGACTATGCCCATCACCCGACCGAAATCAGAGCATCGCTTTCAGCCATACGCCAGAGGTACCAGCCCAGACGCATCTGGTGCGTTTTTCAGCCGCATCAGTACAGCAGAACCAGATTTTTACTTGATGACTTTGCGCAAAGCTTTAAGTTTGCCGATATAACTATTGTGCCGGAGATTTATTTCGTCCGCGACAGCGAATCGGCCAAAAAACAGGTTAACTCGCAGGTCCTGGTCGAAAGGATACGGGCCAACGGAGCACAGGCGATGTTCATCGATGATTTTGGCCGAATCTGCGATTATCTAAGGAGCAATGTCGCTGCCGGCGAACTCATAGTTACTATGGGTGCAGGTGATATTTGGAAGGTGGCAGATGAATATATTCAGTGGCTTAGAAGAAATTGTTGAGACCGATTATCCCTTAGCCAAGCGCACCTGGTACGGCCTGGGCGGCCCGGCCGACTATTTCATCAGGCCCCACATGATTGACCAGCTGAAGGACGTCGTAAAACGCTGCAATGAAAACAAAATTCCAATTTATGTGATGGGCTTTGGCTCCAATCTGCTCATCGGTGACGATGGCTTGCGGGCGGCGGTGATAAAACTTGACGCAGAGCAATTCGCGCAGATACAGTTCGACGATGAGCACCTCACCGCCTGGGCGGGTGCTGAACTGACCCGTCTGATTTTGACCTGTGTGAAAAAAGGACTTTCAGGCCTTGAAGCTTTAACCGGCATACCAGGCTCGGTCGGAGGAGCGGTAAAAATGAATGCCGGTGGACGCTTCGGCGATATCGGCGCCGCTGTGGAAACTGTAACTCTTATGGACAGCACCGGAAATGTCTTTGGAAAAAGCAAGCCCGAACTCGTCTTCGATTATCGCCGCACGAATATCACCGCAAGCTTTATCCTGAACGCTCAGATGAAGCTCACCGCCGCCGACCCTGAACAAATTATGCGAACGGTAAAAGAAGTTTGGATTTACAAGAAGAACAATCAGCCCTTAAATACGAAAAATTCCGGCTGCATATTCAAAAACCCACGCGGCGCATCAGCCGGCGCTTTAATTGATAGAGCTGGCCTTAAGGGTTTGCGAATAGGTGCAGCCGTCGTCAGTGAAAAGCACGCCAACTTCATAATCGCGGAAAAAGGCTGTAAAAGTCGCGACGTCATCAGGTTGATAGAGGCCGTAAAGCAAAGAGTCAAAGAGCACTTTGATGTCGAGCTTGAACTTGAAATCGAAATCTGGAAATAGACTTGTTACTCGCGGCTTGTCACTCGACGCAGGGCAGTAGTTCGTCCTTCGCAGTACGACTGCTACGGAGAATGGATAAATTGAAAATAGCGAATAGTAAATTAAAGATAGCCGTTCTTGCCGGCGGTATCAGCGAAGAGCGTGACATCAGTCTCCAGAGCGGCAATTGCGTCGCTAAGGCGTTGAGGGAAGCCGGCCTTAGCGTAATCGTCGCAGACATCACTCCCGACAATTTAGATATATTGGAGGATGGAGGCATTGATGTTTTCTTTATCGCACTTCACGGCAGATTCGGCGAAGACGGCCAATTGCAACAGATACTCGAAGATGGAGGGCTTTGCTATACCGGCAGCGGACCAAAGGCGAGCAGATTAGCTTTCGACAAGTTAGCTGCTAAGCAGCGCTTCATCGAAGCAGGTGTAACTGCTCCGAAGGTAATTGCCTTTGATGTAAACACGGAGCCAGAAGAGCTTGAAAACCGGCTCCTTCAGCTAAGTAACAAATTTGTAGTCAAACCCGTCTGCCACGGAAGCACCATCGGTGTCACTATCGCTGATAATCCGAAATCAGCCTTGGCAGAAGCGCGAAAGTGCTCAGCCAAATTCGGAGATTGTATGATTGAGCAGTACGTCCCGGGACGTGAGGTAACCGTTGGCGTATTGCAGGGGCGTGCGCTGCCAATTATCGAGGTTAAAAGCAAAACCGGTTTCTATGATTATCACGCAAAATACATTGACGACCAGACACAGTTTCTTTTCGATACGATTACAGACCGGGCACTAACAGAAAAAATCAAAGCGGAGGCGCTTGATTGCTTCGGCGCGCTTGGGCTAAGGCACTTTGCAAGAGTTGATTTTATCCTGAGTACCGACGGAGCTGTTTACGCCCTTGAGGTCAATACTATTCCGGGCCTGACAAGCCATTCACTTCTGCCCAAAGCAGCAGCAAAAGCAGGCCTTTCAATGAGCAGCCTGTGCGTAAAAATCATCGAGGCCGCACTGCAAAGCAGCGAACTAAAACCTGTTCACTAAATACCAGCGACTTTAGACCAGTGGTCAGAAGAAAGAAAAGAAAGAGCAGGACGAAAAAGATTTCACTCAGTCTTCGCCCCCGTCCAAAGAAGAAAAAGCAAAAGATGGATTTTCGTATGCCGACTTTGACCACTGTCCTGAAAGCCAGCGCAATAGTCTGTGTTCTTATCGGCGTGGCAGTTGGTTTTGTATTCTTGAAAAAATACGTAGAAAAGAATAGCCCACTCGCCGAAAAAACACTGCCCATCGAATTGGTCGGTGTCCCTGACTGGGTAACCGAACCGCTGAAGGAGAAAATTTACGCTGCCGCTCGGGCCGATGGCGAAGACCTGAGCATTGACGAAAATACCGCTTCAGACGTGCAGCAGAACATTGAAACGCTTGTCGCGTGGCTGCAGCAGGTACAGGTACAGGTAACACACGATACTATCCGCATCAGCGGGCACTGGCGGAAACCTCTGGCGCTTGTCAAACGAGGTTTGCAAAGTTTTTACGTCGATGAAGAATTGGTCGTTATGGATTTTGTGCCCATGCCGAATCTGCCGATTGTAAAGGTAAAAGGACTTTCGATAGCAGCAAGACCACCCGTGCCCGGCGACATTTGGCAGGGTGATGACCTGGCCGCTGCCGTCGCTTTGTTGGCTAAGCTCCAGAAGATGGATAAGCTCATCAGCCCCGAAAAGCCGCTGCTTGACGAAATTGATAGAATAGACGTAAGCAATTTCAACGGCCGAGAAAACAGCCGCTTCCCCCATATTGTCTTGTACACGAAGGACAACATCGAGATTATCTGGGGCGCGGAAATCGACACCTGGCAGCGACATCTTGAGGCAACAGATGAGGAGAAACTTACAAACCTCTACGCCTATTATAAGGAGCACGGCTCGCTGTTAGGCGGTGCAAAATACATAAACCTCCAGTACTCACAGGTGGATGTATCCCTGCCTGTTGACAAGTATTAGCCCCCAAAACTGTTCAGGGCTGTTGCCAGCTCGCTATAGCGGTATTCGATTTGGTATTCGTTACAGAGTGATTTGAATTTCTCCAGCGCCGATTCGCTCAAAATGTTTTGAAAATCGGTGTCGCCTTTGCAGCAGAAGATTCTGCAGCCGGCAAAACGATGCACGTAAATCGTGCACTTGCCATCGACGTTGTATGGACATCGGCTGGTTTTCATCGGCTTTACATTTTCGCCCTGCAGGTTCACACTTAAGTACATCAATTCAGGGCCGGTAACAAAAAGCTTATGGTCAAAGCTCTCGAAGTCGCAGCATCTGCCGCAGGCCTCGCAGCGCCCGGCAAGGTCCTTGTGGCTTTCGACTTGCGAATCAAGCCAGTCGTAAATTTCAGCTACTTTTTTTACGAGCAGACCGTTTGTTCGGCACTTGCCCACCATTTTTTTGTCTTTCTGATTTTTTCGATTTCCTCGTATGTATAGAGCCTGCCATGGTTGATACCGCTGCACTTTTGCGCTGCCTTGTTCCAGGCAGAAGGGTTTGTCAGATTGCTCGACCAGAAGGGCCATGCTCTGCACTGGCTCGGCCGAACCGGATAAATCATACATCTCTTTCGCCCTTCGACTTCACGCAGGGATATGCAGTCTTTAGTGCCTGGCTGTTCAATAATTGTTGTCCGAAAGCCCACGCGCTTAAGATAGTCGTGCCGAACTTGGCCAACCGGTATTTTTAGAAAATCTGCGATAAGTTCAATTTCAGGTTTGGTAACCCAGATATATCCCTCACTTGGCCCGCTGCAGCATCGGCCACACCGCTGACACTCAAAATGCAAACCACCAGCATACCAGGGACTCTTATTTTTCTTAGGCATCTATATTACCATTTCAGTACAGCCCCGGTATCAGCGCTGGTGGCCATTGATGCGTATTTTGCAAGGCAGCCGGTTGTAATCCTCGGCTTAGGTGGCTTCCAGCTTTTTTTACGCTCGGCTAATTCATCATCAGATAACTTTACGTTTATAGCGTTGCCCGGTATGTCAATTTCTATTATGTCACCATCTTTAAGCAGCCCTATTGGCCCGCCGACCGCTGCTTCCGGGCTGATGTGTCCGATACATGCGCCCCTTGTGCCTCCGCTGAACCTGCCGTCGGTAATGAGCGCAACGGACTCACCCAATCCGGCTCCCATTATATAGCTTGTCGGCGAGAGCATTTCCTGCATACCGGGCCCGCCTTTTGGTCCCTCATACCGGATAGCCACGACGTCGCCTGCTTTGACCTTGCCGCCCAATACGCTGTCACATGCCTCTTCCTGGCTGTCGAAGATGACAGCCGGGCCGGTATGGCTTAGCATCGCCGGTGCGACACCTGCTGTTTTTACTACACTGCCGTTGGGGGCTAAGTTGCCTTTAAGGATAGCCAGCCCGCCGGTTTTGGAATACGCATTTTCGATGGTGTGGATACACTCAGCATTTTTTATTTTTGCATCAGCGATATTTTCGCCCAGCGTTTTTCCTGTAACGGTAGGGCAGTTCAGATTGAGCAATTCTTTGATTTTGCTTATTTCTTTGAGTATTGCGCTTATACCACCGGCTTTGTCGACGTCCTCGACGTGCCATTGGCTCGAAGGCGCGACCTTGCAGATATTCGGGCATTTTGCGCTGATGGCGTTTATACGTTCAAGGTCGTATTTGATGCCGGCTTCGTTGGCGACTGCCAGCGCGTGCAGAACGGTGTTTGTCGAGCCGCCCATCGCCATATCAAGAGCAAAGGCGTTGTCCAGCGATTTTTCATTGATTATGTCCAGCGGCTTGACGTCCTTTTCAATCAGGAACATAATTTGGCTGCCGGCTTTTTTGTAAAGTTTTTCTCTTTGCGGGTCGGTTGCCAGTATCGTACCGTTACCCGGCAGAGCCATTCCGATTGCCTCGCAAAGACAGTTCATAGAATTGGCTGTGAACATCCCCGAGCAGCTTCCCTGTCCCGGGCAGGCCGTAGCTTCGAGTTCTTTTAACTGCTGTTCGCTGATTTTGCCGGCATTGAACTGGGCAACACCTTCGAATATACTGATAAGGTCGATGGCTTTGCCGTTTTTTGTTTTGCCTGCCGCCATAGGTCCGCCCGATACAAAAATCGTCGGTATATTCAGCCGAACCGCTGCCATCAGCATTCCCGGCATGATTTTATCGCAGTTGGGAATACAAACAAGAGCGTCAAAGCAGTGTGCTCGTCCCATAGTCTCGACCGAATCGGCGATAATCTCGCGCGAGGCCAGAGAGTACTTCATACCGGTATGGGCCATAGCGATGCCGTCGCAGACAGCTATGGTATTAAACTCAAAGGCCGTACCGCCGGCCTGGCGAATCGCCTGCTTGACAATCCGCCCGACCTTGTTGAGATGAACGTGCCCCGGCACTATCTCACAAAAGCTGTTGGCAATACCGATGAACGGCCTGTCAATATCCTCGTCACTTAATCCGCACGCGTGCAGCAGACCCCGGTGGGGGGCTCGCTGAAACCCTTTTTTGACCGTATCACTTATCATTTCTGTCCTTTCTCTGGGAAATCGCCCGCAAAGCCCACAAGAGTGATTTTAGTACCTCTGTCGATACAAATAAAGAAAAATCGGTTGTCTTGAGAAGCCCAATATGTATAATTACATCTCGAACTTAATTATAAACTTAAGACCTTTAAGGAGATTGAGTAAGATGACACGCATAAGATTTTTCGTCTGCTTGGCTGCCGTTGTGGTTTTTTCACTGCTTTTGGCAGCAGGCTGTGGCCCCGGTGTTGGGGAGGCTGCGACCTTTGCCTTTAAGTTCGCACCCGGTGATTCGACAAGTTATAAGCTGATAATGGAGAGCGAGGACAGCGTTGCATTCGAGGGTGCCATCGCAGAAAGCCCCCGCTTCAAAGGCGGTTGCAACCGCACAGAAGTAGAAATGACCTTCAGCCAGCAGATACAAAGCGTTGATGACAGCGGCAATGCCGTCGCGGAAATCACGGTCCGGGACCTCAAATACTTATTCACACGTGACGGAAAGCCTGTACTGGACTTCGACAGCGCTGCAGGAAAAGGCCGGGACAATCCATTCGCAAAGCTCATCGGGCAAAGTTACACCATAGAAATCGCCCCCGACGGCCGAGTCAAAAGAGTCGTTGATGTAAAGCAGGCCCGCGCAGCAGTCGGGGGTTCTCAGCTGGCTAACAAAGCTGCTTCGAGGCTGCTTACTCCGGATGCGATAAAAAAATTCCACGGGGCTTTGGTTCTGCCGCAGGCCGGTATGGGGCGATTGCAGCCGGGGCAAAGCTGGAGCAGCGTAAAGGTCTTCGACTATCGTATGCTGGGCACGGCGTCTTACGAAAGAATTTACACCGTAAAAGAAATCAAAAAACAGGACGGCCGACAGACCGCTGTTGTCCAGATGGATGCTATCCCCAGCTCGGACCAGACAGAAGACCTGCGCACAGAGCAGGAGATCCGCGCCTTTTCAGATATATTTGATACCACGCAGACATACACGGGCCAGCTGGAGCTGGACCTAAGCTCCGGCAAAGTCCAAAAGTACTCCGAAGAACTGCAGTCGCAATGGCTCATGGTCGACCCACAGGCCGAACAAAAAGGCAGCAAAGAACCGGATGCGGTAATAATGAGTGTTGTTCGTTCCTACAGTCTCGAAAGAGTTGATTAAAAACCATTGGAGCATAAGTGAACAAGAGCATAAGGAAAGACTTGTGCTCTTATGACTTTTGCACTTATGTTCCTAATCGAAAGTGCAAAAATTGAAAGCCGCACTAACTGTTCTCACATTCGCTTTTTTGAGCGTCTTAACCGGCTGCGAAGCCGGCGGCAGGAGGCTGTTGACTGTGGATTTCCAGCCTGGGCAAACCCTGCGATACAAATTTATGTCCAGCAGGGATATCGAGGTCGACTGGAGCTTTGCAGCAGG
>JABUBP010000220.1_pt1 | contig 14499 bp, 12 predicted proteins | sample 7240331 | NCBI WGS metagenome assembly JABUBP01 (sample SAMN07256347, study PRJNA390944) | subsurface metagenome | isolation source: Methane hydrate marine sediment | place: Pacific Ocean: Eastern North Pacific, ODP site 1244 | collected 2002 | reverse complement strand
CTCACATTGGCTCGTTGACCCCGGAAACCATTGTCAGCACATGCTGGAGACATGCCTCCATGCAGGGGATACCGCCCGATGGTGTGTGGAGCATGGTCTGGGCCGCGAGCTCACTTTGGATGAGGCCCTTGAGCTGCTGAACAAGGCAAATACGGATGGCCTGGTTCACACAATTAACATAGAGGGCTTCATATGCAATTGCTGCACCGACTGCTGCCCCTTGTTCATAGGTTTCCACGAGTTCAACACTAAAACAATGGTTCCGTCGCCGTTTATCCCGCAGGTCAAGGAGGAGGAGTGCAATGCCTGCGGGGACTGTGAGGATATTTGCCCGGTGAACGCGATGAAGGTTGATAAAATAGCCGAAGTTGATGTTGACACATGCATCGGTTGCGGTGTGTGCGTTACGCACTGTTCCATGGAGGCTCTCGCCCTTGTAAGAAGGCCTGAAGATAAGCAAGTCGAGATGCCAGATGAGGTTAAGCAGCATGTGGGATGACGACGGTAGCGCCATAGCGGCATAGGGCAAACTGGTGACAGTTCAATAAAGCGGGGTTATGCAGGCAAAATACGGGCGCTGATGTATGGTATCGAGGCGGTGGTCGACACATGGTAACAATTGGTAAATTGCCAAAGAGAGTATAAAGAATTCGTTGATGAGGTCATAGTGGGGTAAATGATTAACACCGAATAGAGGAACATATGTTGCATTAGCTTCCAAAGGAGTTTCGCATATCCCTAATTAACTTGGTATATCGAGATGAAGGTCTTAACAATATTAACCTCCAGGCAGATACTAAGAAGCCACACAAGGAGACATCTAAATAATCTATAAGTAACGGAATCAGGTGGGTAATTATGCTAACAAAATATGACGAGTTTCTTTGCCACCAGACCGTTTCCACCTTTGACTCCATAGAGACCAGCGCTCGAGAATGGACTGAGCGGGTATGGTTCGTAGTCTACGACACCTCAGGGGAATCCCTCTTGATTGCAGGCGTCGGCATGTATGCCAACCGGAACATCATGGATGCCTTTGCCTGCCTGAACATCAAAGGTGAAACGCAATACAACGTCAGGGCTTCTCGTGAACTACGTCCGGCTATCGATGAGGTCAAGGTCGGACCCTTTTCGTACGACATAATCGAGCCACTAAAGCGGGTGAGACTTACCCTGGGTGAGAACGACTACGGTCTAAGCTTCGAGGTAGACCTTGAGGGCACAATGCCTCCGCATGAGGAGGAGCCGCAGATGGCCATATCACGAGGCAGGGTTTTGGAAAACATTGTGCGCTACGTGCAGGGAGGAAAGGCCAGCGGATGGATAAAGGTCGAAGGCAAGCGCTACGAGATAAATAAGGAGAACTGGCGTTGGTTGAGAGACCACTCCTGGGGTATAAGGCGCGGTGGTGGCGTACCAGAAAGCGGCGTTCAGCCAGGGGAAATCCCCGTAGGCTATCTGCATAACTTCAGCTTCATGCAGTTTGATGATTTTGGTATCTCCCACCATACCAGGGAATCTTGGGACAGCAAGACCCTTCTGTTCTCCGGAGCAGTCTTCTATCTCTACGGAAGTGAGAAAGAGGAACTCCCACTGATTAAAGTTGAGCACAACTATCGGTTCCGCCCTGACCTGCGGCGAATAACAGGAGGTACCCTTATATTCAACGCCGTCGACGGTTCTAAGATCGAGATCTCGATGCGTGCCCTGGCGTTCTGCTGCCTGAAGCCGGGCGGATATTTTGGTCACCGAGGGTTTGTCCATGGGCTGTGGATGGGCCCTTCTTATCTCGATGGCTACAAGATCGATCTCACTGATCCAGAAATAATGCGCGAAATCTCTTTCCTAGATGAAGTGGTTTGCGAGATGCATTGTGGCGACAAAGTTGGCTATGGTATCATCGAGCTGGTAATCGTGGGGAAATATCCCAAGTACGGCTATCAAGACTGGGAACCCACGGCTGCCCCTAGCTACATCTCGGGGAATGTGGCTAGCGATAGCCGGGGATAGGGATCTCTGATTGCATTTTTTAATGTTTGGTAGAAGACTGAAAGCTTGATCTCGCCGATTTGGATACTGTAAAGGGCGTCTCTTTCCTTAACCAAGGCTACTAAGAGAGGGGGTAGGAAATGCTTTCGAGAGAAATTGACTTAGCTGATATGCAGTCAAGGCTTATAGCTTGGCTACAGCAGAAGATGCCTCAGGCACAAAACATTTCCATATCGGGCATGGAAAGATCAGGAGCGGGTCTCTCTAATGAGACCTTTCTATTTGACCTGAGCTGGCAGGAGGCTGGGCAACAAAGGTCGGAGGGGATGGTGCTGAGGTGCCCACCTAGGGACTACCCAGTATTCCCTGAGTACAGCCTCGACAAGCAGTTCCATACCATGGACTGTCTACAAGGGACAAACGTCCCGGTTCCACGGGTTTTCTGGCTGGAGGAGGACGAAAAGGTGCTCGGCACCCCCTTCTACATAATGGGCAAGATTGATGGAGTTATCCCCCCTGAGTACCCACCATACCACTCATTTGGGGTTTATTATGATGCCACTCCGCAGCAACGGGCGAAAATGTGGTGGGGCTCTTTGGAAGCTATGTCCAAAGTTCATCTGCTCGATTGGCAGAAACTGGGGTTTTCCTTCCTTGGCATCCCTAAGGGTGGTAGCGGTCCCCTAGACCAGCAGCTGGAATACTGGGAGAGCTTTCTCAATTGGAGGAAGGAGGAGCCTCAGCCGATCCTAGAGGCGACTCTTGACTGGCTTAGAGAGAAGCAGTATTCCCCAAAGCATGTAACCTTGTGCTGGGGCGATTGTCGAATGCCTAATACGATCTACAGCCCAGATGGCGAGGTGCTGGGGGTACTGGACTGGGAGATGGCCTACCTTGGGGACCCAGAGTCCGACCTGGGTTTTTTCTTCTTCCTCGATTGGCAGCATAGCGAGGGCTACGGCATTCCCCGACTGGATGGCTCTCCGGGAAAGGAAGAGACAGTACAGCGCTATGAAGAACTCACCGGTAGGAAGGTGGAGAACCTTCTCTATAATGAGGTGCTGGCCGCCTTTAGGGCCGGGGTGGTCATTCTAAGCGTATTCAAGAACTTCAATAAAATGGGCGTCGCTCTCCCTGCTGAAGATATTGAGCTCAATAATCCGTGCACTCAGAGGTTAGCTGAGCTATTGAACTTACCTGCTCCAGGAGCGCCGACGAGGGAGACGACCAGGATAGAGGATGTCACGGTATCCGTCCAGTTCCATCTCACCGGGCCTGGTGGCGGTGACTGGTATCTAGTATCGGATAGGGGTAAGGGAACTCGCTACGAGGGTACAGCGGAGAACCCAGACGCTACCCTCACCGTCTCAGCCGGGGATTGGGACGCCATTCAGAGGGGCGAGCTGGACCGCCTGCATGCCTGGACAAGCGGCAAGCTAAAGATTGAGGGCGATATGACCCTGTTATTACAGCTTGAGGATATGATCTCCAAGTTCAGCGGGGCTGGCTAGCTATCAACTCTATGGTTATTGAATATGAGGAAGCGTGGAATAAAGAGGATCATAGAAGAAAGGGGGTTGCCATGACACAAGAGCTGGAAGCTAGGCTAAAGATTATCGAGGATATTGAAGCTATTAAGCAATTGAGGGCTACCTATTGCTACCTGGTGGATGCCGGAGTAGCCGGGGATTCCTCCAAGCTGGATGAGCTCATCGACTTGTTCACTGATGATGCTCGGGCAGAATACGGAGACTATGGAATATTTGAAGGTAAGGAGGCTATCCGTCAGTTCTTCAAGGAGTTGATTCCTACGGTGCTCTCCTACTCTGCTCATATGGTACATAACCCGGTAATCGAGGTGGAGGGCGATAGAGCGAAAGGAAAGTGGTATTTTGAGGCTGCCTGTACCTTTAGCATGGCGAACCGGGCAACGTGGGGGCAAGGGAAATATATTGAGGAATATGTGAAAGTAGATGGGATATGGAAGTGGAAGTCGTTAAAGGTTGTTTTCGATTACTTCACCCCGTTCGATGAGGGGTGGGTCAAAACGAAGGACTTAGTGAGACAGCTTTTTCCTGAAACTAGGTAGCTATAAGCCCTCGCTGCTCTAGGTCTCGGGCGACATCGTTTAGCGCTAGCCCCTCCAGGTTTTCCCTGGTTTGGAGACCGGTGGCTACATCCCAGTGCCTGAACTGGTAATATTCGTCTTTCATCCTTTCAAAGTTTTCCCTATCAACTACAGCACCCTTTCGGGATATTACCTCTCCACTGCTCCCTGGCACCAGACATTCGGGGTTCGCCTGATCGTATTCTAATGGTGCAGTAAAGAAGTGGTCAGATAGATTATCGAACTCTCGCCCCCGGTGACCCTCCCTGACTAGTATGGCCCTTTGCAAATTAAAAACCCTCTCACCTATTTTATAAAGCTCTTCCTCATTAACCTCTTTCCCGGTAACGGCGGAGAGAATATTGCTTTCCAGGGTGGGGTCACCCACATGGTCATCGGTGTTTTCGAGGTCAGTGATAGGCCACAGCAAGTTACAGAGAATAAGGCACTCGATCGCATACTGTCGGTCTTGAATCTTCTTCGTCGCCAGCGCTTTACCCTCGTAGGTGGAAAAATCAGCTGCCAGCTCGCTTCCCCAGAATCTCCTGGCTATGGCGCGAACAACCTCCGAGGAAACGTAGGTAAGCCCTATGGTCCCAGCAACCCATCTGGCTAGGAGTAAGCCCACTTCATGTACTTGATTTATGGGTATTCTCGGCTCCATAGCATATAGGAGTGCATTGGTAATATATAGCCTTGGTCCGTATGGGTGATATCCGGGTTCGGAGAGATAGCCAGCAATATCGAGCTGCTCCTTAGCACCGGTTCCCAGCGTGTCCGCAGCCTTACCTATTCCCTGAGCCAGAACATCCCCGAAACCCTCACGCAGAGAAATCTTTCTCACCAGGGTCTCTATGAATTCCATACTTCCCAATCTCGATATAGGGATGCCTGTATTTTCATCGGTTAGGATGCCAGCGCTATAACATCCGTGGAGCCAGCTGATCATCAGATCAATGTCCACTGCATCGAGACCATAGTCGTCGCAGAGCTTAGTGGCAAAAAAGGGCACATCATTCCAATCCCCGTAGTATCGCTCCGCCCAGGGCTGATAAAAAAAGGCCGAATGGCATATGAATTTCCCCTTCTTTCCATCTGCTGCCTCATAGACTCTCCTGGGGCACCTGCCGAGACAGCCATAGCAAGGCTCCTTCTTCATTTCGGGCCCTGGTATTGTTCTCAATCCAAGTATAGGGTCTCTTGACCACCGGCTGAGGTATTCCCAGCCAGGGAATGGGAAGGCCCTGCCCAGTTCCCGGTAGTACTTGGTCAGCTCTCGCAACCTTTCCGGCTTGGCAACTTTCACACCCCTCTTAGCGCCCTTAACTACAATAGCCTTTAGCCTCTTAGAACCCATAGTTGCCCCTAAGCCTCCAGAACAACTGGCATCGTTGTCGGCAAGGAGGCTGGCCATGATAGCCATACTTTCACCAGCCTGACCAATAGCTAATATTCTTGCGGAGCTACCAAGCTCACTCTTCAGGTTCTCCCTTGTTTCAATGGCTCCACTGCCCCACAGGGCGGAGGCGTCTTTTAATTCAGCAGTATCGTCATGAAGGAAGAGATAGACAGGCTTTTCAGATTTTCCCTGAACCACAATGGCATCATAGCCAGCAAACTTCAGTTCGGCTCCCCATCTCCCTCCCAGATTGCCGTAGCAAAACTGCTGCGGGGTTGTGGCGGGGGATTTCCCGCAGACCTGCCACCGCGAGCCGCTCAACGCAGGGAGCCCGGCCAGCGGACCGGTGGCAAAAATCAGTCTGTTTTCTGCGTCGAAGGCGTCTACCTCGGGTAGGACCTCGTCCCAATAGATCTTGGCGGCGATGCCCCTTCCGCCAAGAAACCTGTCAGCATAGTCCATGGTAGGAACACACTTGGTACTACCTGAAGACAGATCTACCCTTAAGATTTTCCCGGCGTATCCAAATGTTGCCATCTTCCCTCCAGTATTTATAATGAAGAATCAAGTATTACCATGATCTTTTTGTGTTTGGGATTATACTGACTGTGATGGTAGCTGTCAAGGACGAATGTGAAGCTATTTCGGCGACTGGCTTGAAGTAACTGTTTCAATTCAGATGGCAATAGAGCGTGGCCGCCCTTACAGGGGAGTGTGAGGCACTTGGATAGTAAAATGTGGGCAACTTGTGGTAGTTCGAGCCTGTGCCACTGTGATCAGAAGTTATGGGGTAGGTGATTTATAGCTAGAGCGACACCCTCATCGTGATATCGGCAGCCTGGTTTTAAAGGTAGCAAAAAAAAGGTCATTTCAGGGGTATAAAACGGATACTATTTTTAGCAAGGAGCGAAGGAGCACGGGATGAGTAGTACAACCGTTATTATGAAACGGCTTGAGTCAGAACATAATCCGGACACTTTTATCGTATTCAGGCCGCTCGGCGAAGGGATAAAAGCTGAGATGAACGTCGTGATAAAGGAAATATTCGATACCCTTGGTGGCAAGTCACTGCTCAAGTCCAGCGGCGATGTTTATGTTAAACCCAACGCGGTGGATTCGCGGCCGTACACCCATACACGTCCGGAGGTTGTCGAAGCCGTGATCCGTTACTGGTTCGAGGCAGGGGCGCGAAATGTTTACTTGATAGAAAACAGCACTCAATGCACATACACCCGTTTGGTCTTTAAATTGACCGGATATAAGTCAATGCTAAAAAGCTGCCCTCGGTCTTGATTTAGGCAATGTGTACAGCTACGGCAGGAGCTGCTATAGGAGGCGATTCCTGTCTATCTCTCCATAGAGCAGGCGAAACCGAATTTATTCTAAATTGCGTCTCTATAAGACGTCTGGGGCAGGTTGCCCAAGGCTATTTGATGCAACTTTCTATATACTTGACGAAATCCTCTATGGTGGTAAGTTCTTTCATCCTGTCAATATCTATCTCTATATCGAGTGCCATTTCCGCGCCGATTATGATCTGTACCCAGTTAAGGGAATCAGCTTTTATATCCTTTAATGCTGTCTCCAGGCTGATTTCCTGCTCATCGCAATGAGTAATCTTAGCAATTACTTTTTTTAGTTCGTCCAGTGTCGACATCCTGATCTCCTCCTGAATATAGTAAGATTACCTATAGTTTTTTAACTCTCTGATGAGGTGCCCACTTGAACTTTCTCCAATTCAGCCCGGAGCAGCTCAACGAAGCCACTCTCTATAGCTTCTTTCGCGCATTGAATTGTGCCGATTATCTGTTGTGCCTGACTACTACCATGGGCTATTCCAACTACCCCATCTATTCCCCATAAAAGACCTCCTCTTTCCATGCTGGAGCTGATAAGCTTGTATAGTTCGGAGGTGATATTTTTTGAGTCTTCTGGCGATAGTTTACCTTTCAATTCTTGGCTGAGCCAATGGCAAACAGCCTCACTGAGACCTTCACAAAATTTTAGCATTATATTACCGATGAAGCCATCGCAGACAATAACGTTTGCTTTGCCCTTGGGAATGTCCATACCCTCCACATTACCAATGAAGTTCAATCCACTATTCTTTAACATAGAGTAAGCCTCTTTCACAACCGCATTACCTTTGCCCTTCTCAGCGCCTACATTTAGGAGACCAACGGTGGGATTGTCAATGCCATGGAATATCTTAGCATAAATACTACCAGCCGCGGCAAAGCTTACCAGATGATTGGGCTGACAACCTACATTGGCTCCAAGATCCAGAACAACAGTATCGGGGGCCAGCCTGAGGAAGGCACCCCCAGCCATGGGCCGCTCTATGCCTGGTATAGTCCCCAGATATCGCATGGCACAGACCGCCGTGGCACCCGTAGCACCAGCACTCACCACAGCGTCGGCTTCGCCCTCCTTGACTAGCCTGGTGGCTACTGCCACCGAGCTGTTGGTCTTACGCAGGGCAGCCATGATTGGATCCTCTCCATCTTTAATTACCTCGCTGGCTTCAACCAGGCGAACCGGGAGGTTGGTGACATCGGTCCCATTTAGCTCACTCTCAACTTCTGCTTTTGGGCCTACCAGAATAATCTCTACCCCCAAATCCTTGGCGGCCTGAACTGCCCCCCTAACTATCTCGCCGGGAGCATAGTCACCACCCATAGCATCAACCGCTATCCTCAACTGCCGGCCTGTGTTATTTGACTCTCCCATGGCACCCCCTCTCTTTATAGTTTAAGCCTACCAGCTATGGCTTATTGCTTCCTTCGAGCAAACATAGTGACAATTTATTTCATGGGTACAACTACGAAATCCCGGGCATAAAAAGGCTAGTCTCTTCCTTGCTTCTTCTTTCACCGTGGCTTTTGGCTCACTGCCGTCATCCTTAGCCACAATAAAAATCCCCGATGGACAGGCCTGGACGCACTCGCCACAACCATTACACCGTCCTGTGTCAATGGTAATAGAGTATTCCCCGGTACCATCAGTATAGCCGTAGTGAATCTTCATCGGGTGTGCACTCATCTTGATCGATCGTTCTTGGGCAAAGATTGCCGCTCCCAGGGCGCCAATTATCTGAGGGTCTTCACTGATAAGTGGCTCCATGCCCGTCTTTTCTCTGAGCTTGGCCACCATCCCTCTATTCTTGGCGATACCTCCAGTTATGCTGAACTCCTTCTCTATGGATACCCGTTTTAAAAGGTTTACGCTGCGATTGGCTATGGCCTCATGCAGGCCGGCCAGAGTATCGCTCTTGGCTATCCCCTGCCTGAGATAGGCAATGGCCTCCGATTTGGCAAAGACCGCGCAGATGGTATTGAAGGGGATAGCCGTTTTTGACTTAAGGGCTAAGTCTCCAATCTCTTCCAATGGGGTGTTCAGCACCTCGGCTATCATTTCAAGAAACCGGCCGGTGCCCCCGGCACACTTATCATTCATAATGAAGTTGGTCACCCGGCCTTCACCATCACAGCTAATCGCCTTGCAATCCTGGCCGCCCATATCCAGGATGGTCCGCACCCCAGGGAAATACCAGTTGATACCCCGTGCATGGCAGCTTATCTCGGAGATATTCTCATTGGCGAAAGGAACAAGTACCCTTCCGTAGCCCGTAGCAACCGTATATTGAATATCACTGAGGGATAGCCCTGGTACTTTCAGGGCCGCTTTAATTGTCATGTAAGAAGTCTTGATACTCTCGGGACCGGTATCACAGATCACCGATGACAGAATTGATCCATCATTTATCAGCACGGCCTTAGCTGATCGGGAACCAATGTCTATCCCGGCGAATATCATCTATTTGGCACCTTTTTCTATGTTTTCTCGAGCAACTACAGCTGCTCCCAAAGCGGCTACAATCTGTGGCCTGTCGGGAACCAGAATTCCGAAACCCATCTCTTCCTCAATAATCTTTACCAACCCCGTATTCAGGGCCACACCACCAACAACTGCCACGTCCCTTTCAATGCCGATTCTCTTACACAATGATACGATACGACTCACCACGGAAAAATGGATGCCAGCGATGATTTCCTCCTTAGGAGTGGGGGGGTCTCGGTGTACATGCGATATCACCTCAGATTCGGCAAAAACGGCGCATGTACCGCTTATATCAGCCTTAGATTTAGCTTGAAGAGAGAGCTTTGACATCTCTTCAACGGGCATTTGCATTAGCTTGGCCATCTGTTGTAAGAACACCCCGGTGCCGGCAGCGCATTTGTCATGGTTAACCCAGTCGATTAGATGTCCCCGTTCGTTCACCTTGATGACGGTGCTACTCTCCGCACCCATATCTATAGTCATTCGGGCCGACGGAAATAAGTGGTGAATTCCCCGAGCAAGACATGTAGTAATAGTTTTCTTTTTATGGCTGAACGAAACGGATTTGCCGCCTACTCCCGTTGACACAGAGTATAGGTCGTTATTCAAGCTGACACCAGCCAGATTTAGAACCTCCTCCATGGCAGCTTTGGCGCTCGATTCGACCTCATCATCGGAGTGAACAATACAAGAAGCCAGGATGCCATCATTACCCAAGATGACTGCTTTGGTGGTCAGGCTGCCTACATCAATACCCAGCGCTTTCATGGCGACTACTATTGACGGTCTTCTAAGAGCTCAAAGAACTGTTCCAATTTATCCCGAACATCTTCCTCGGAAGTAATTGTTGGGTCGACGACATCGCAATCTAAGGTCAGAACCGGCACATCTATCCTATTCAGAACATCCTTGAATAGCTTGATCGTAGCACATGTGTGCCGACAGCCGACGTCAGCGTAGTATATCGCGCCATCAATCCTATACTGCTCAGCACAGCCGGCAATACCCTCTAATGCTCTCTCGTCCAGAGGGCCATACATGCGCATCTCAGGAATCATGTACGATTTTTTAGCTACACTTTCAAGCGGTTTAGCCGGGTCTAGCTCTCCCTCTCCCCAATAGGTAAAGAAGGGCTCAGTTACACTCACCGCCCCATATTCCTGTGAAATCTTCTCTAAAAACCCAATGAGGTACATTGGTGGTATAAATAGGCTCATTAGGCGGAAACGTTCAGGGGACACTGACCCTTGGCCAGCTTTGACCCTCTCAGCCAACTCGTCTCGAAGTGTCTCTAGGTATTCAATGGCCTCAGGTCGACCGGGAAATAAGTAATCAATCGTTAGTAGCTGTAAGAAGCCCTGAGGATTAAAAGGAGTTGGAATAGCCTTGCGCAGTTCATTGATCTCACGGAGGAGTTCGATTTGCCGATCCATTCGAGCCACGATCCCGGCCAGCCGGTCCCAATCCATCTTCCGACCGGACTCTTCCTGGAGAAAATGTATCATATCCTTTAGCTCCCCAACCAAGTACTTCTCTTCAGCCTCACTACGCTGGAAGGGATGGTCAATGAAGAAACCAGGGCAATGATTGATCTCCATGAGCAGCTCGCCACTCTTGGCCGTGTTATCACAGATCAGGTTGGACCAGAGCATAACATTTGGGCGGGGCAGGACGCCTAGGGCAAAGGCGCCAGCTAGGCCCCGGTGCGGCGCACATATTTCAGAGGCTAGCCCTAGCTCGGCCCCAGCCGACAGTAAATCAGCCGACTCGCCTGTGAATAGGGCTATCATCCAGGTGGTCGTCTCGGTATGCATCGGGACGATATCCATGGCATAGAGGATCTCAGCGGGGAAGAAAACAGTATGGGCGGCCACAAATTCACCTTCTTTTTTGGCGTTGAGCAGGCGGGTATAGTAACTGGCCAGCATCTGGTAATACATTGCGTCACTCTTTCGCCTCTCAGGACTCGCCTGGTTCATCTTCACGATTATGCGGCAAGCCCGTATGATTGAGTTAAGCTTGTTTTCCCTCCCCTGGGAACCTATCATCTTCTCTTTGCCTCCAGCATTTCCAGGAAAGCCTGGACCCTGGTTCGGATCTGCCCTGACCCTGATGTGCCGTATTCAACATCCAGCGCTAAGGTTGGTATCCCTTGCGCCTTTAGCCTCTCCGTAAGCAGTGGCAAGTCATGAGCATAGGGCACACAGTACCTGATGATCTGGCTGATTACACCATCTACCCTAAAATCACGGGCGAGGTCAAGTATGCGGTTGAAGCGCTCATCGGAAGGAAACATACGGGCGCAGGGAAAGTTATTCAAATAGCGCCGCGAGATAGCTTCAACAGGGGTTTTGCCCCCATCAAGAACCACCGGGTCAGACCAGTACCTGGTACTGGTACAAAGCTCGTCAGTTACAACCAGCCCCCCCTGTTCCTCTATGGATTTGATGAATTCTGGGTTGGTCATAACACTGCCAACGACCATTAAGCGTGCCCGGCTTGTATGGGTGTTATCTGATATGGCAAGCTCGTCCAGCAAGCTCCTGAGCCATTCATTAAATAACTCCTTAGGCATGCGAAAGCAGGCATTCAGCGCTTCCATCGTCTCGGCACCGGTAATGGGCGGGTTGTCAAATTTTCGCAACTCATAAAGCCGCTTAAGGAGAGTTCTGGCTTCATTATATACCCCAGTGGATTGGTAAAGTGACTCATCTGTTATCTGAATGTTTAGGAATTCTTCCAGATGTGTCTTGAACTGTGCGACCTGGCTGTTATAGAGGTCGTGTGCCGGCTGGGTGTACTTGCGTGGTACGGTGAGTACGTGATAAAAGGGGGTATCGATATAATGACGCCATAGGTCGAACAGGCGGCGGGCTCCATCACAGGTAGACCCGCCGATCACGCCGTCCAAATAATCATATTCTCCCTTTAGGCCCAGTTGCAGGCAACTTCGGGAGAAAGAGCAGCTATTAATATAGAGGTAAGCGGTACCATCCTCCAGTTCCATCTCCTGAGAGTATCCGGTAATCCTGACGGGAAGCGCCCCGGCAGCATGTATGATTTCCTCTGGGACATAGGTACATAGCCAGCCGAACACCTTCTTTCCCTGACGCTTATGTTCGAGAATCTGGGCCGTCTTGGGAAAAGTGTTGTTGACTTCACGAAATCGTTCGAGTGTATGCAGTCTGATACTACCTCCTGTTCAATATCAGTAATATGTGGCGCGGTACTTCTACTATTAGCCTACAGAAATACGATAATGTTGGAGTTACTTCTAGCCGAAGGTACATTATTTACATACCGTTTACCCGAGCGTAGTCTCCAATTTTAACCAAACCTTGAGTCTGCTGCCAGTTTAATATAGGGTTAACCACTTGATACTCCTGATAATAGAAGACCACCATCTACAACGATAAGGCTACCGGTTATATAGCTGGCTAAATCTGATGCTAGAAATAAGGCAGCTCGGCCAACATCATCAGCCCTACCAAGCCTCCCTAGTGCAGTGCCAGCCATAAACCGCTTTAATTCTGCCTTCCATTGGCTTTGTGAGAGCCCTTCGCCCTGTGACAGCGTACCTTCCGTTAGAATGCTCCCGGGGGCGATGGCATTCACGCGGATATTATGTTGTCCCAATTCCAAAGCCATGCTCTTCGTTAGCGCATGTACACCACCCTTGGACGCGTCATAAGCGGAAAGCCCTATGGATAACGGGCGGATGGAGCTAATGGAGGCAATATTTATGATACATCCGCTTTGTTTCTGCTGTATCATATGGCGGCTAACCTCACGGCTACAGAGAAAAGTCCCTCTAAGGTTTACCGATATTACCTGATCAAAGTCATCGCCGGTCATTTGTGTCAAGGGTATGGCTGGGTATATACCAGCATTGTTTACTAGAATATCGATACCACCAACTTCCTCCACCGTAGTTTTGACCATTTCTTGTATTTCTTTTTCTTGGCTCACATCAGTCTGGATAAAGGTAGCCTGATACCCACGTCTCCTAAGCTCTTGGCTGGCTTTCTGCGCTCTCTCGCTTTGTATATCAACAATAACAACGCTGGCACCTGCCTCGGCAAGCCTGTACGAAATGGCAAAGCCTATACCCATGGCACCACCGGTAACAACAGCCCTCTTGTGAGTAAGATCGATAAGTTCGCCAATTGGGGTATACTCTTTTAGTGGGACCATAATAGCTCGGAAAGGTTATTCCTAGGTGCGCTTGGGTTTGCTAAACATTTGTGTAGCATACCAAGCTAGTATCGCAAATGTCAAGTTCACGTGCTCGCCTGTATATTACGTGTTGGTCAACCATCTAACTTTTATCAGGATCGCCTCATAGGCCCCCCAGTACATAAACGGCTGTCTCGGCGACATCCTCCACAGAAGCAGTTGAATAACGTGAATGGCAGGTGGTGGAGAATCTTCTTCAGGAAATAAGGGTGGGAAAGGCTGATGATGGAACGCCTTCCCTCAAGATTGTCTACGCCTTTAGTAGAGGCAGGGAGAGCCACCTATAGTATTATCAACTACTTCATGAACGCGTGTGCGTTCAGTTACTACGGCAATTGGCTTTAAGTAACCTTTTCAATTCAGATGGCAATGGAGCATAGCCGCCCTTAAAGGGGAGTGTAAGGCACTTGGCTAGCAAAATGTGGGCAACTTGTGGTAGTTCAAGCCCGTGACACCTTGATCAAAAGTTAGGTAGTCGGTGATTTATATCTGCAGAGGATTAAAAACGCGATTTCGACACCTTAACCTGGTGCCTTTCTCACCCTCGGATTTCTTCCAGTTAAGGACTCACCACTCAGGCTTTCGACCATGATCATTAGATTGTTCAACGCGATAACAAATCAAGTTGCCTCTGCCGAGGTTATAAGTTCGTGAAATTTTAAGATTTACAAATACTACCGCTGCACAGAGATCTTGTATCAGCCACGTTGGTAGACGACCCCGTATCCGGCCGGAGGGAAGGTGAACTCGATGGCGTCGTAGTCGCACACTGTATAGCACGACGCACACTCGGTACAGAATTTCTTGTAGTCTGTTTCTAGTACTGCCTTGCCGTCTCGGATCTTCCATAAATTCATACCACAGATTATTATGCAGTTCTTACACCCTACGCACTTCTCATGATCGACCGAGATAAAATCAAGGGCTT
>JABUBP010000218.1_pt1 | contig 14569 bp, 14 predicted proteins | sample 7240331 | NCBI WGS metagenome assembly JABUBP01 (sample SAMN07256347, study PRJNA390944) | subsurface metagenome | isolation source: Methane hydrate marine sediment | place: Pacific Ocean: Eastern North Pacific, ODP site 1244 | collected 2002 | reverse complement strand
CTAAGTCCCCTGGCAGAATTCATCCCCTACCGACATGGGGGGAGAAAGAGGAAGAAGAGCTTAAAAAGAAGCTGGAAGAGAAAGGTTACAAACTAGAATAAAAGGGAGGCACAACATGAGAGGCTACATTCGACAGAAAGGAAACCATAGTTGGCAAATTCAAATCTACACCGGCCCGGGTTCAGACGGGAAACCGCAACGCCACTACGAGACAGTAAGAGGTCGGAAGGGTGATGCCCAGAAAAGACTAACGGAGCTATTGACTAGCCTTGACAAAGGGGTATATACCCCTCCAGGACGGCTCACCCTGGCTGAGCACCTTCACCAATGGCTTGAAGGGTATGTTAAGACTAACTGCTCCGACCGCACCTATGACGGCTATCAGAGCATTATAGAGCACCACTTAATACCGGCCCTGGGGAATACTCAGTTAAAGCACCTTCACCCGCAGGCGATCCAGAGCTATTACGGCAAGGCTTGTCAGCGGCTATCGGCCCGGACAGTTCACCACCAGCACCGGGTACTAAGCCAGAGCCTGAAGTTCGCCGTCAGGCAAGGCTATCTGGGCCGTAATCCCGCGGAGCTGGTAGACCCGCCATCACCAGGTAAGAAGGCTATGCGCACCTTGACCCCTAGAGAGGTTGAAGCCCTGCTCGATACGGCAGCGGATAACTACTATTACTCAGTAGTCTATGCGGCAGTCAGTACCGGACTCCGCCAGGCTGAATTGCTAGGTCTGAGGTGGCGGGACATTGACCTTGATTTTCTCTCGATATCGGTCAGCCAGGTGCTATATAAGCGCAAGGGTATATGCGAGTTCAAAGAGCCAAAGACAAGCCACAGTCGGCGCCGGGTGGCCATGACCCCTAAGCTGGCATTATACCTGAGAGAATATAAGGCAGAGCGTGAATCTCTTTACTGGCAGTTCGGGCAGCCTCTTAGCCTTGATAGCCTTATTTTTGGCAGTCCGGAGGGCAAGCCACTTGACCCCTGCGTGCTATCTCATGACTTCGCCAGGATAGTAAAACGGGCGGGACTGGAGCATGTCCGCTTCCACGACCTCCGGCATACCTTTGCCAGCCTTATGCTACTGCGCGGAGCCAAGCCAAAGGTTATCTCAGAGGCACTAGGACACGCGTCAGTGGCATTTACTATGGACACCTACTCGCATATAATTGAGGGTATGCAGGAGGATGCGATGGCGTTGCTGGACGAAGTGCTGCCGGCGGGGATAAAGGGGGTAAAAAATTCTAACGCCAATTTAACGCCAAAAGTAGACATAACATCACATAGAAACTAGAATTTAGCTTCAATGCCCCTGTAGCTCAGAGGATAGAGCAGCGGTTTCCTAAACCGCTTGCCCGGGTTCGAGTCCCGGCAGGGGTACCAGTTTTAAATATTAATAAGGAGGTGTTTAAATGCCGAAATACTGGTTTGACCACATTCATTTAATCAGCCAGGACCCCGTAACTACCGCCAGTTTCTATGAAAAAACATTCGGGGCCAAAAGGGATGGCTTCATGGAACTCCCCGATGGGCGTACCCTCGTGTCTGTGGCACTTGATGGGGCATCGATAAAGGTGACAAACCCGAGACCCGAGCCACTGGTGCCCAATACACTGCCGAACGGTTGTGGACTTGAGCATTTTGGACTCAGGACTGACAACATAGAAGAAGCGGTGGCCGAGCTGAAGGCGAAGGGAATAAAGTGTGTGCAGGAGATAAAAACGATCAACCCTACTACCAAAATAGCGTTTTTTCTCAGTCCTGAAGATATATTAATTGAGTTACTGGAAGTTAGCGGCTAGCTTTTAATCAGGGTGTCGCGGGTTCGAGTCGCGCCAGGCCAGCCCTAACGGCCTCTCCGCTCCCGACGAGTAGTCTTCCGCTGGCTGGCATTATCACCACGGTAATCCGGGACATCGATGTTCCACGGCGTACTGATCTTGGGGTCAATCAATCGTGAACTTATCGAGCTTTCGATGTTTTCGTTGATTTCCTCTAGTGAGTAGCGCGTGGTAATGACCATGGGCAGTCGCGAGTTATACCGATAGTTTATTACCTGGTACAGCTTTTCCCTGACCCAGGGAGTAGTGGTCTGCTCTCCGAAATCATCCAGCACCAGCAGCGGCGCCGTTTTTACCTTTTCAAATAGCTGGTCATAGGATATCTTGCTCTCCGGGCTGAATGTCGAGCGCAGGTGGTCGAGAAATTCGAGGACCACAATGAACAGCGCCGACTTGTTCGCCTGATAGCAGTAATTGACGATGGCCGCCGCCAGATGGGTCTTACCGCAGCCGGTTTCGCCCATGAAAACTATCCAGCCTTCTGGCGATTTAGCGAATTCAAAGGCAATACGATAAGCCTCCTCCAGGTTTTCCTGTTTCTCCAGCGGCAGGTTGACCCGCCTCCGGTCAAAATTATCGAAGGTCATGCTTTTCTGGAGCGCGAATTCCGGTCCCCACGTATAGTCCAGGGACACGGGCTGCTTCTTCTGAATCACACAGACCTGGCTCAGTTCCGGGTCAGTCAGACGGGTCTGCAGCCTTTCCTCCATTTGCTCCAGAGGAACGATGGGCACAATCACCATCGGCAGCTTGCTGCTAGAACGGTAGGTCAGCAACTGGTCCAGCTTCTCTCTGGCCCACGGCGTGCTGGTCTGAACGCCAAAATCGTCCAGAATCAACAACGGGGCGTTCCGTACCTGGTCAAAGAACTCATCGTAGGGAACTTCGCTGCCGGGATTGAAGGCAGCCCGCAGATGGTCAAGAAGGTCCGGGGTGGTGATATAGAAAGCGGGGAAACCACGGCTGATGCGCTCGCTGGCAATGGCGGCCGCCAGGTGAGTTTTGCCGCTACCACTGGGGCCAACGAGGACAAGCCAGCCTTTCGGGTCAGCGGCGAACGTTTTTGCCGTCTCGTAGACCCGTTGGAACTGCTCCTGGCTCTTCGGGTTCCCGCTTCTCCCCCGCGGTTCCAGGTTCTCGAAGGTGAACCGGGCGAGCGCTCCCAGATTGCTGTACCGCTTCAGGCGGGTCAGACGCTCATCACCGAGCTCCTTTTTCAGGCATCGGCAGGGGATAACCTGACTGAAGTCCGGCTTCCCGGAAGGTAAAAAGGGATAAACCACCCCGGCCCCCTTGCAGATGGGGCAGTTGGCACTCGGGGAAGGTGCTTCTTCAGCGTCGGACCATGTGTCCGTATTTTCCCTTGATGTATTTATCCGGGTCTGTCTTAGAAACTCGCTGATATGTTCCATCAGTCTTTCCTTCGGTCGACCATCTTTCCAGAATGCGCATGATATACCGTATGTTCCTCTTGTTGAGCGCCACCGCCTCTTTGATGGCGTCTCTGAGCCAGCTCTCCGGGTACAGTTTTTCCGCCTCGCGCAGCTCGTCGGCGATTATCGGTGTCAGCATGCCGATGTTCTGCTCATACAGGGTGAAGATGTCCGGCGGTTCCCCAAGCTCAACGTGAGCCTCTTCGGCGGCCTTGAGTCCGCTCAATTTTAGTTCACCGCTTTTTATTCTGTCGGCGGCTTTCCGATCCGATTCGGTGTTGAGAAGATAGATATCTTCGGTCGAACCGTCCCTGTCCAGAACAATATGAATGAAGGTTCCTCGCTGGCTGGCCATTTCCAATGCCCGGCGCAGTAACTCCTCCGGCGCCTTATCCCCTCCCCTCAAACTTTTCATCAAGCCATCATTTCCCAGCAGCTCATGGCCAGCAACAAAACGAGGATAGCCCTTCCTGCGGTAGAGCGCCGCCAGCACATGCAGGGTTGTTTTCAGCTCCCAGATATCACTTATCTGAGGCAGCACGACACTGAGGAAATAATTGGGGACAGGGGTAAACTCCATTCTGGCCGGGAATCCGCTGAACTGACTCATAGCAACGTCGGCTCTTCGTTACTTACTGGGGATTCATAATTGTAAAACGTGGCCAGGTTGCGACGAAAACGCAGCTTGATCTGCCCGGTAGGACCATTCCTGTTTTTGGACACAATGATGTCGGCTTCCTCCCGCGGGTACTCCCGGTCGGGATGCTGCAGCTGCCATTCTTCCTCGGTGTGATAGTACTCATCACGGTAGACAAACATTACCACATCGGCATCCTGCTCAATGCTGCCACTTTCCCTGAGGTCGGCCAATTGTGGAATGTGTGAGGCGCGCCATTCCACCGCCCGGCTGAGCTGCGATACCGCGATTACCGGCACGTTCAGCTCGCGGGCAAGTGCTTTGAGGGAACGGGAGATATAACTGATTTCCTGAACGCGGTTTTCACCCCGCCCCTCGCCCTGCATCAGCTGCAGATAGTCAACAATAATCAGGTCAAGACCCCGCTCAAAGTGGAGTCGGCGGGCCTTGCTGCGCATCTCCACCACCCGCAACTGCGGAGAGTCGTCCATGAAGATGGCCGATTCGGAAAGGACACCGGTGGCCTCCATGATACGCCTTTCCTCGTCCTCGGTATGAAGACCGAGTCTGACTCGCCGTGAGTTCACTCCGGATTCACTGGCCAGAAGACGCATGACGATTGAATCCCTGGCCATTTCCAGGCTGAACAGGGCCACGCACGCCTTCTGCTCCACGGCCACGTTCCGGGCAATGCTGAGGGCCAGACTTGTCTTTCCCATGCTGGGTCGGCCGGCAACTATCACCAGGTCGGAGCGCTGAAACCCGCCCAGAAATTCATCGAGGCCGACGAAGTTGGAAAGCACGTATGGGATCGGTTCACGGACACCGCCTTCTTCCTCCGGTGGCTGCACCTCAAAATACTTGTCCAGAACCTGCCTGATATGAACGAAATCACGCTCGCCATGCCCATGACGCAACCGAAATAGAATGTCCTCCGCCCGACTGAGACTGGTGTCAACGTCCGGACCAGCCTCATAGCCGACACGGGCAATCTGGTCGGCAGCACCGATCAGTCCACGCATAATGGAGAGTCGATAGACAATCTGGGCGTAGTGCTCGATATCCAGCGGTGATGGAGACACTGAAATCAGGTGGCTCAGGAGTGCCGCACCACCAACCGCTTCCAGTCTGTCCCGCCTGGACAGTTCCTGCGCCACAGTTATCTGGTTTATCGCCGAATTGCGTTCGTACAGCCCGAGGCAAGCCTCATACAGCCACTGGTTCCGTTCATGGTGGAAGTCCGATTTACTTAATAACGTGGCAATTTTATATATCGCCGTGCCATCAATGAGCAATGAACCAATGATGGCTTCCTCAGCATCAAGGTCATGAGGGGGCAACCTGTTATTATCCACCCTGCTCCGTCTCCTCCTGGTTCTCAGCCTCTGCTGCTTCCGCTACTTCCTTCCCCTGGTCCTCAACTTTCGTTTCTTCCGCTACCGTCTTCTTCTGGTCCTCCGCTACCGCTTTTTCTAATGCCTTCTTCGTCTTTGTAGCCTTCTTTGCCTTTATAGCTTTCTTTACCTTTTTCTCTTCCTTCCCCTCGCTCTCCTTCTTTTCCTTGTCCGCTACCTTCTCTTCCTCAATGACACTGAGTTTTATCCTGGGGATAATATCTTTGGTCAACCTGATGGGCACCTCGTAGTTGCCTATCTCCTGGATGGGTTTTTCAAGCTCGATTATTCTTTTATCAATCACCAGTCCGGCGCTTTTGTTCAGCTCCTCGGCAATGTCGGCATTGGTGATTGAGCCGTACAGCCTGTCTTTGGCGCCCGCTTTGGCTTTGATAACTATATCCAGCCCTTCTATTTTATTGGCCAGCTCCCGCATCTCCGCCTCGGTCTCCGCCGCTATCCGGGCCTTCTTTTTCTTCTGTGTTTCCACTATTTGCGTTGCCCGGGCATCAGCCAGTACGGCCAGCCGTTTGGGAATGAGGTAGTTACGCCCGTAGCCGTCGGCTACCTCTTTGATTTCTCCAGTCTCAGCCACATCGGGCACATCTTCAATAAAAACAACCTTCATCAGCTAACTCCCTTGTTCCAATTATACTTCACCTTAATATTGCCTACCAAGAAGCGAAAAAACTTTTTATTTGGCGGCGATGTACCGCTCTGCATATATCGCCGCCACCACCCCATCCCCCACCGCAGCGGCCACCTGCCGTATTGAGCCTGACCTTATATCGCCGGCAGCATAAATGCCCGGCACGTCGGTCTCCATTTTTTCGTTGGTGATTATGGTACCGTTGTCAGCCAGATGGATAATTTTTTTCAAATAATCCGTATTCGGCCTGAAACCAACCGCCACAAAGATGCCAGATATGTCCAGCGTGGATTTTTCTCCGGTCGGAACGTTTTTCAGCCTGAGCCTTTTCACCGTATCTTCACCTTCAATGGCCTCGACCACCGTGTTCCACAGGAATTCTATTTTCGGGTCGGCTAAGGCTCTTTCCTGGAGTATCTTGGTGGCGCGCAGTTCATCACGGCGGTGTATCACCGTGACCCTAGAAGCGAACTTGGTAAGCTCAAGCGCCTCGTTCATGGCGGCATTACCACCACCCGCCACTGCCACCGGGACATCCCGATAGAAATATCCGTCGCAGACAGCGCAATAGGCCACGCCCCGGCCGGTGAATTCTTCTTCACCGGGGACTCCCAGCTTGACCCGGTCGGAGCCGCCGGCGACGATGACCGCTCCGGCGGTAACATCTCCTTCGCCTGTCTGCACTACCTTCTGTTCACCTTTCACCTCAAGGCCGGTTACCTCAGCGATTAACGTCTCCAGGCCAAACTTAACCGCCTGCTGCTGCATGGCATCGGCCAGCTCCAGACCATTGATACCATCGGGAAAGCCGGGGTAGTTCTCCACCACACCCGCATTTATGATCAAGCCTCCCATAGCCCCTCTCTCAACAAGCAGGCTTTGAAGCCTTGCCCGCGCCGCGTAAATACCAGCGGTGAGCCCCGCAGGCCCCCCACCGATAATGACGACATCATACTCACGCTTTTTAAGCAATCTCTCCCTCCCGGTTAATCCACACTTTTTAGCTACCGGTTAGAGAACATCATCAAGGTTTCGTTTAAGCTCCGCCTTTGGTCTGAAGCCAACGATGTTCGAAACCGGTGCTCCATCCTTAAACACGAGCAGCGTCGGGATGCTCATGACGCCATACTGGCTGGCCGTTTTCGGGTTCTCGTCAACGTTCAGCTTGACCACGGTTACCTTGCCCTCGTACTCACCGGCCAGCTCCTCAACGATCGGTGCCACCATACGGCAGGGCCCGCACCAGGCCGCCCAGAAATCGACCAGCACCGGCGTTTTCGACTGCAACACCATCTGGTCGAAGCTGCTGTCATTTACTTCCACTGGCTTGCTCATGAATTTCCTCCTTAATTACCTCTGCCATGTTTTCTTCAGCCATATGTTTGGCAATGCCGATGGCGTTCTTAATGGTCTTGGCCTGACTGCGCCCATGGGCGATGATGATATTCCCGTTCACGCCGAGCAGACACGCCCCCCCGTATTCCCGGTAGTCTATACGGTTGACCCAGGAGCCCAGCCCGAGGTCTCGAAGCAGGTCACGTCCTCTGAAGTGATAGGCGTTGGAAACGACGTGCCCGAGCTGTCGCGCCGACCCAAGGAACGTTTCGCTCATGCCCTCAATTGTCTTGAGCACGATATTTCCGGTAAAACCATCAGTCACGACCACGTCAGCCATCATTTTCAAAATATCGTGGCCTTCAATACTGCCGATGAAATTCAGATTTTTCACCTTTTTTAAAAGCTGGTAGCTTTCCTGAACCAGCTGGTTTCCTTTCGTTTCTTCCACGCCATTGCTGAGCAGGCCAACCCGCGGCTCACTGATACCGAGCACATGCCGGCTGAACGCCACGCCCATCTCGGCAAACTGAACCAGATGGCTGGGGCGGCACTCAACATTGGCACCGGCATCTATCAATAAGGCCGGCGTTGCGGGGGTGATATCCATGATACAGGCAATGGCAGGGCGCTCAACCTTCTTTGCCTTCCCCAGTCCAAATAATGCGGCACCAAGTACCGCCCCGGTATTACCCGCGGAAACAAAGCCGGCCGCTTTCCCTTCTTTTACCAGCCTGATACCAACGACAATCGATGAGTCCGTCTTAGTGCGTATTGCTTTTATCGGCATCTCGTTAGGCTCAATGACCTGGCTGGCCGCAACAATACTGATTCCTTTTTTCCTCAAATGGCGACCCGCCAGCACGTGGAGCACTTTTTTCTTCCCCACCAGCACTACCTCTACCCCGTACTCGTCGGCTGCCTTCACCGCCCCTTTAACGATTTCATGGGGCGCATAGTCCCCGCCCGCGGCATCAACGGCAATAATCATTTATCCCCCTAAAGAGACTCCTCTCTTACCCCGATTCTTTACCCTGTGCCAACTCTTTTTTAGCCTTGACCAGCATTGCCGGCTCCGCCAGCAGGTCAACCACGGTCATCGCCAGCGCCTTGGCGGCATCAAGAAGACCGCGTGTGCCAGCTTCCGAGGCCGCCGTTTTGGCAAATTGCGGGGAATGAGTGACCGCTCTGGCCGAAGCTATGGCGATTAACGGGTGAATGCTGGGAACCACCCGGCTGACATTACCGATGTCACTGCTGCCAATACCTATCCTGGGGTCGACGAGGTGTACTCGCCGGCCCAGTGACTGCAGGTTCTTCCGGAACATGCGGGCGAGCGTGAAATTATTGTGCAGTGGGGCATAGCGCGCCTCGCCCCATTTGTACTTCAGTTTGGCCCCCGTGGCCGTAGCTGCGCCCATAAAGCAGTTCAGCATCCTCTCCTTGAGCTCATCCAGGTAGCTGTCCTCCGCAGCCCGGACAATAAAATGTCCGGCGGTGTGTGCCGGCACGATATTGGCCGCTTCACCGCCATCCGTAATGATGCCATGGATACGAGCAGTGTCCTTGATATGCTGCCTCAGGGAATTAATCGCGGCATAGGACATGAGCATGGCTTCCAGAGCATTGATGCCGACTTCTGGCCTGGCAGCGGCATGGGCCGGCTTGCCAAAAAACTCGACCTCCAGCGTCTGGCAGGCGAGGAATTTGGTGGCCGCCGTATTCAGACCCGCCGGGTGTACCATCATAACGGCATCCACATTTTTAAAGGCGCCTTTCCTTACCATATACACCTTGCCACCGTACATTTCTTCACCGGGCGTGCCCAGCACCTGCACCGTGCCGCCAAACTCATCCACCGCCAGTTTGGCCGCTATTCCGGCACCAACGGCACTGGTGGCGATGATATTGTGTCCGCAGGCATGACCGAGTTTTGGCAACGCATCGTATTCCGCCAGAAGGGCAATTACCGGCTTTCCCTTCCCGTAACCGGCCCGGAATGCGGTGGCCAGTCCACATATACCCTTTTCAATGGAGAAACCCTTTTCCTTCAGGTAATCGGTGAGCCAGGTGGCTGCCTTTTCTTCCTGGAAAGCAATCTCGGGATTACTGTGAATCCTCAGGCTCAGTTCTTTGAGCTCATCACAGTGGTTTTCTATCTCTCCGATAACTCTGGACTTTAATTCACCGGCATCCAATACCATCACTCCGTCGCGGATAAAAATCAGAACAGCTACAACCCCTATTATAGCTCAATGCCAGACAGAATTTCCAGGATTTTCATAGCGCCAGAGTATGAATTATCCGGCGGCTGCATGTTACAATAATAAACACTGGCATGGTTATCGAAAAGATAAAAATCTGGGTACAGGTGCATCCCAATGCCCGGCGGAACGAGGTGCAGGGCGAAAAAGACGGGATATGGCAGTTAAAAATCGCCGCACCGCCCGTCAGAGGCAGGGCCAACCAGGAACTGATAAGCTTTCTCAGCGATGTCCTTCAGGTAAGTAAAAGCAATCTGGCAATCGAAAAAGGACTGAGCCGCCGGCGGAAGTTAATAGATATCCGCGGCCTGGCCCAGGAACAGGTCAAGGCCCGGTTTAATAACATTATCCGACAACAGCTCTGATTCTACCCTGCTTTCCGCCAGCCCGTTGACTCCTGTTAGCAGTGATTTTTACATTATATGATATAAACCAGGCAATCGCCGCGCTGCCCTGCGCAACAAGAACGGATATTCAAAAAAGACGATTTGCTCTCCCGTGAATTTTTGATAATGTCTTAACCTGCGCTATAATTAAAGATAAAAGTCCTCAGGATAAATTATCGTTTTAGCAAGCTGGTATAATTGCCAGGTGGAAAGGAGATGGGATTTATGCCGCTCACAAATTCAAAGACAGGGAAAAATTATAAGACTTACTCGGTTAAGGAACTGGAGGAAGCTGCCAACCTGATGAGAGGTTACAGTCTAATCGCTCTGGGCGCCGCCGGGTCAGGTCATTCTGGCGGAACATTATCACTCATGGATGTTGCCGCGGCGCTTTATCTGCATGAGGCCAGTCTTGACCCGGCAAGTCCCTTCTGGCCAGACCGCGATAGAATTTTCTGGTCAGCAGGGCACAAGGCACCGATACTATACGCAGGTCTGGGTATGGCAGGGTTCTTTGATATTGAAGAGATGGTTACACTTCGTAAACTCCACTCACCATTTCAGGGACATCCACACTGGCTCAAGCTGGAAGGTATAGAAGCCTCCAGCGGCTCGCTCGGGCAGGGTCTATCGATTTCTGTGGGGGATGCCCTCGCCGCAAGGCTGGATAAGAAAAATTACCGCGTATATTGTCTCATGGGTGACGGGGAACAGCAGGAGGGCCAGGTCTGGGAGGCAGCCATGGAAGCCTGCCATTACGGACTGGACAACCTCTGCGGCATTATCGATAAGAACCGCCTGCAGATAGACGGTCGTGTTGATGATGTTATGTGCATTGACCCGCTTACCGACAAATACCGCGCCTTCGGGTGGCATGTAATTGAAATCGATGGGCATGACATGAAAGAGATACTCGGTGCTTTTAAGGAAGCCAGAGAGACAAAAGGCAAACCATCCCTCATTATCGCTCACACTACCAAAGGCAAGGGCATTGACTTCATGGAGGACGTAGCCGGCTGGCATGGTAAAGCACCAAGCATTGAGCAGCTGAGAGACGCTTTAAAACAGCTGGGACTTGAGACAAAGCTCCCGGTAGAAAAGCTGCTTAAAAAAGCCGCCGTTTACCAGAATAAGGTTACCCGGGAGCTCGAAGCAAAACAGCCCAAATTTTCGCAAGACTATTTCTGGAACACTGCGGAGATTATGAAAGCGCAGATGGTTCCCACCAGGACGGGATTTGGCAATGCCCTCGCCGAACATGGTGACGACCCTAGGATAGTCTGCCTGGGAGCTGATATCTCCGACTCCATAACCATCAGCCAGTTCTATAAAGAACATCCCCACCGCACGGAACGCTGGCTTTCCGTAGGCATCGCAGAACAGTCGGGAACGTGCGTTGCGGCTGGATTGGCCAAAGAAGGGAAACTACCCATCTTCGGAACTTACGGTGTCTTCGCTTCAGGGAGGAATCTTGACCAGCTACGCACCACCGTCTGCTACGGTAACTTCAATGTAATGATTGCCGGAGCTCATGGAGGTGTTTCGGTGGGAGCTGATGGCGCCACCCACCAGGCGCTGGAAGAGCTGTTCCAAATGTGCGGTTTGCCCAATATGCACGTTGAAGTTCCATGTGACGCTGTAGAGACCAAGCGGGCCACCGAATATCTGCTCTTCAATGTCATCGGCCCTAAATACATAAGGTTTGCCCGTGAGGCAACCCCTGTCGTCACTGATAACAGCACTCCCTATAAGTGGGGAGAGGCCAATGTCATCCGTTTCCGCGGGGAAAATGCCAACTTTAAAGACGCTTTCGAGCATTGCCTTGCCTCAGACTATAAAGACGAAGGTGAGGATGTGGCCATAATCGCCTGTGGGCCTTCGGCAGTCGAAGCGATGAGGGCAGCCTGGATATTGAAACAGGAGTACAACCTGGAGACAAGGGTGCTTAATATACACACGGTAAAGCCTCTGGATGAAAAGGCCATCGCCCAGGCAGCCAAGGACTGCGGCGTGGTGGTCACCGCTGAAGAGCACCAAATTGGTGGCCTGGGAAATCTGGTGGCGGCGGCTATCGGACGCTCTGTAGAAGTCTACGGCAATCCAGTGATTATAGGCATGATTGGAGTACAGGACCGTTTTGGCGAGTCCGGCTTTCCCTGGGAACTGGTCAAGGAGTTCGAGCTTTCTGCCGAACATATTGCCGCCAAGGCAAAATCACTGCACGAACTAAAACTATCGAGAGGTTAGTATTTTAGACAAATCATCATTCTGTGCAAGGGCATAAATAAGTCCAACCGGATTCGCAGAATTTGACAGCGCTGTACAATATTGACCGGCAATCCTGTTTCACATTGGGAGTTATTTAGTATTTGCAAAAACCAATTGATACTTTATGATACTTAATGTGACTATGAATAAATTGCTTTCTACGCAAAGCGGCCAAGATGTTTATAGCTCTCAAACTAATGGTTTATTAAGCGAGCATCGCGGTATCCTGGTAGCCTGGGACCTGTGTTTGCCACCCTGTCTGCTTACTGAGAAATTCAGCAAAGCTGGTGGCGGCCGTTTCCTCACCGTGGGTAACGAAGACGCAACGAGGCGGCATACGCATATCAGATAGCCAGGCCAACAGTCCCTCGCGATCAGTATGAGCGGAGAATCCATCTATCTTAACAACACGTGCCCGTACCGGATAGGTCTGCCCTAACAGTCGGACTTCTCTTGCCCCATCCAGAAGGTGTCTACCTGGCGTTCTCTGCGCTTGATACCCTATGAACAATACGGTGCTCTCTGGCCGAGTAAGGTTATTCACCAGATGGTGCTTTATACGGCCACCCGTCACCATACCACTACCAGCTATGATTATTGCACTCCTTTTGGTGGAGTTGATTGCCTTGGACTCTTCTGTAGTCTGCACTATCTTCAGATTGTCAAAATCAAAAGGCGAACTCCCCTGGCGCAGACGCTGCATCATCTCCCGGTCAAAGAGTTCAGCGTGACGTTTAAAGACCTCGGTAATGCGTATCGCCATGGGGCTGTCCAGAAAGACGGTTATCGGCGGAATCTCTTTGCGCAGGAAGAGCTCGTTCAAATGGTAGAGCATTTCCTGGCTGCGTTCCAGGGCAAAGCTGGGCACAACGATGTTGCCGCCAGCCTTTACCGTCTCGTTAATACAGTCGCGTAGTTGTGCTTGAATATCGGTGTTCTCATGTTCCTTATGCGTACGGTTACCGTAGGTCGACTCAATGACCACATAATCCGCCTCATAAAATATGGCCGGGTCATTTATAATCGGGCGGTCTGGTTCGCCAATGTCACCGGAGAAAATTATACGGCGCCTCTCACCGTCCAAATTTATATTAATTCCAATACTCGCCGAGCCAAGTACGTGCCCAGCCTCATAGTAACACCCTTCGACGATGTCTTTCACTCTGATACAACTACCATATTCCACAGCCCCAAAATGAGGTGCCACCGCCTCAGCATCCCTGACCGTATAAAGCGGCAACTCCGGATACGGCCCACGGTGTCTTTCACGACGATGACGCTCTGCCTTATAGATAGCATCTTCTTCCTGCAGGTGGGCCGCATCAAGCAGTATGATTTGAGCGATCTCGGCCGTTGCCTGCGTACAGAATATCTTACCCTTATAGCCATCCCTTACCAGTTTGGGTAACAGGCCGCAGTGGTCAAGGTGGGCATGAGTTAAAAAGACCGCATCGAGGGTTTCAGGGTCGAATGGGAATGGTTGCCAGTTCCTGTCCTGATATCCGCGTTCCTGATACAATCCACAGTCAACCAGCACACGGACATCAGCAGTCTCCAGTAGATAGCAGGAACCGGTAACGTTACGCGACGCTCCGAAAAATGTGAGTTTAGCCAGCATAGATTATTATATCCCTTACATCACGACGCGTCTTAAGTACGCTTGCTCCAACCAGAGTTAACCCTACCCAATATAACCTGCCTCCTTACTTAGACAATATTATAGTTAGTTTTGGCTGCTAAAACAAACTGGCGGAAAGTGCAACGAACAAAAATAACTGCGTTTCTCCAATCCTAAGACTGACATTGTAACTGGGCCAGTTCCAGTGGCAGCAATCGTTGCCCGATTTACCTTGCGACAAAAGTGAACCAGAGCCACGCCACGATGATTCCCATAGCGGAGCCTACTATCACCTGGAATGGGGTATGGCCGATGAACACCCGCAGGTTGTGTTCCAGTTCCGCAATGGGGCGCCGGTCTCTGAGCTCAGCGATAATGCGATTGAGGACGACGGATTGCCTTCCGACGGACTGCCGCACGCCGGCAGCATCGTACATCACGATTACAGCGAGTATGACGGATATCCCAAACGCGACCGAACCAATGCCCTCAATTATCGCGACCGATGTGGTCAGCGCACTTACCGTGGCGGAGTGGGAGCTGGGCATACCGCCGCTTGAGACAAAGTCACGCAGGTCAATCTGCCTTTTTCTTATTAAACCGATTAGCACCTTTATGAACTGCGTTAGTGCCCAGGCACAGACAGAAGCGATGATAACGTTATTCATACGTGTTGCTTACCTCGGGGCAGGGGAGATAATTGGCATAATACCTGACGTACTGAAATAATCCCCATCC
>JABUBP010000217.1_pt1 | contig 14583 bp, 16 predicted proteins | sample 7240331 | NCBI WGS metagenome assembly JABUBP01 (sample SAMN07256347, study PRJNA390944) | subsurface metagenome | isolation source: Methane hydrate marine sediment | place: Pacific Ocean: Eastern North Pacific, ODP site 1244 | collected 2002 | reverse complement strand
ATACAGATTATAGAGCTGAATACAACTGCTTGCTGGCGGTTCCTCTACTAATTTAGGAGCGTACTTTTTATAGAAATCGAGCTCCATCTCCCGCATTTTGTTGTAATTGGCACCGTTAGGGAGCAGCATATGGGTCTTGACCAGATTCTCTAAACAGCTCCCTGACTGTTCCATAGCATACTTGAGGTTGTACAGAGCTGTGGCCATCTGTCCATCAAAGTCGTCAACCTCGATTCTCCCAGTGCCTAGGTCCCAGCCGGGTTGCCCTGAGATCCAAGCCAAGTTTCCGACCACCATAGTATTGGCATAATATTTAATTATGTCGCCGATATGCCGTGGAAATCCTCTTTTCGCCATGTAGGATGGGTACCACTTTACCTCCCAACCCTGTCTATTGAATCTAGAAACCACACCGGTTATATCTATGTTTACCTGGGCACCAGGATTTGGCAGAGATAAGAGCTTCATAAAAGTGCTAGTTGGTGGATAATCTAATAAATAAGGAGCATGCTTATCATAATACCAAAGCTCCGCATTCCACAGCTTGTCTGAGGCAGGATTATAGGCCGCCCCTGTATCTTTTCCCTCTTCGAGCAGTCCTTCTACCCTGGTCTGAAAGTGAAATGTCTTGATAATGTTACTTATGGAGCTGCCTGCGTTGTCCATGGCTATTCTTATTTTATCCAAAGATATGCTCATCTGGTCGGCAAAAATATTGGTTTCTATTTTGCCTGTCTTTGGATTCTCAGCACCCATACCGGATAGGAAAATCACATTACCAACGGTAACAGACTCAGACATGAAAGGCATACCTGGCTCTATATTGGGATAAACCTGCTTCATTCCCCCATAATACATCGGTTGTTTCTTTACTTCCCATCCATGGTCATTATTCGGCATAACAGTAACCACATCAAGCTCGCAGAGACTATCTGGGTACACCATCGGGTCTACCTGAGCACAAGTAACCGCCGGGGGTTCATCTACCAACGCAGGTGCATACTTCTGGTAGTATTCCAGCATCGTCTTCCACATACTCGGAAAGTCTTCGAAATTCTTCACAAAAATATAGAGTTTGACCAGTTTATCCACAGAGCTTCCCGCTTCCTCAAGGGAGAGCCTGACATTGTCGAGGCATTGAACCATTTGCTCATCGAATTTGTCAGAGGGCACTTTACCAGTTTCCAAACTTCTCCCATCCATGCTGGAGAGAAAGACCATATTGCCAACAACGACAGCCTTGGATGAACAAGGTTCCTTTACGCCACCATAAAACATTGGGTATTTCTTTACTTCCCAACCCATTTTTAACCTCCTCCTGAATGCACAAAATCTTTATTACCTAGTCTTTACAGCCCATACACCAAACATTTTAGTATTCAGTAAACTTAACTCCTTGAAAATTACACCTCCTTTCTTTCCCTTTGTCCTACTTCTCGGTACTCCTTGGGACTTGAATGATAAAGCCTATTTCATAAGGCCAGGTAAGAACAGGGAGAGCTGGGGAACAGATACCAGTAGGGCTACATGACATATATCAGCTATAAGGAAGGGGACTATGCCCCGGAATATAGTTTGTATGGGCACGTCTTTGGCTACTCCCTGGATAACATACACATTTATACCCACTGGTGGGGTAATCATACCTATCTCAGTCACTCTAGTTACCAGTATCCCAAACCATATCGGGTCAAAGCCTAGGGACATAGCTAAAGGGAAGAAAATGGGGGTAATAAGCAGCATTATTGCCATAGAGTCCATAAGACAACCAAGGGCCACATACATAAGTAAAATAGCCCCAAGGACGACATAGCGGTTCACCGGGAGACCACCGATATAGTTTGCCAACTCAAAGGGGAGCCTGCTCACCGCCAGGAAGTAACCGAGAATCATAGCTCCCAGTATGATGATAAAAATCATGGCTGTGGTCTTTCCTGTCTCAATAAGACTGCTCTTGAAGGCTTGCCAGCCAAGCCGCCTTCTGGCAACGGCGAAAATAAAAGCACCACAGGCTCCGACTCCAGCCGCTTCGGTAGGGGTAAAAACGCCGAGGTAAATACCTCCGATAACCACTACAAATAGAACTAATACCACCCAAGTATTCTTAAGCGACACTATCTTGTCTATAAGGCTTGTCCTGGGTCCCGGGGGACCCAACAAGGGCCTGCGCTTACAGAGAATGTAGATGACAGCCATGTAAAAGAGAGCCTCAAGTATTCCAGGGATAAAGCCGGCGAGGAAGAGCTTGCCTATGGACTGCGCGGTAAGGATACCATAAAGGACGAGTATCACACTGGGCGGTATTAAGATGCCTATAGTGCCGCCGGCGGCAATAGAGCCGGTAGCCAGTGCTGGGTCGTAATTATACCTTTTCATCTCCGGTAGAGCTACCGTGCCCATAGTAGCTGCTGTAGCTAGGCTGGAGCCACTGACGGCAGCAAAACCAGCACAAGCACCAACGGTAGCCATAGCCAGACCACCACGCAGTTGCCCCAGCCAGCTATGGACAGTGTCATAAAGGTCTTTGCTTATTCCGGCAAAGAAGCACAATGTACCCATAAGGATAAAAAGGGGAATAATACTCAAATCATAAGAAGCGAAAGTAGTATAAGAGGTTATCTTTACCAGGCCAAGGCCAGGCCCAAAACCCTGCAGATAGGCAAAGCCGGCAAAGCCCACTAATGCCATGACAAAACCAATAGGCATTCCAGAAAACAGAAGTATGAAAAGAATGCCTAAACCAATGAATCCCACGGTAAGTGGTGTCATTGCCTTACCGCCTGAGATAGAAAGTCAAGGAAATCTGCTAGAAGTACTAGACAAAGTGTGGCACCGCCTAAAGCAACTACCGCTACAAAAGGGAAAGCGGGTATAAGCATCACCACAGAGCTTTGCCCAGAATCAAACAGCTCCTTTATATACAAGAAAAGCTGCCAGGTCGCCACAGAGAAAAGGCCAAAGCCAAGAAGTCCGGTAATGCTATTAATAATTGCCTGAGTCCTTGGTGGAAACCGGGAAATCGCAAAGTCCACCCTAACATGACCCTTCATGACAGCACAATAGGCGAGCCCAAAAGCAACGATGATAGCCATCATGTACTGAGTAAGTTCAACAGAACCACCTATAGGTCGATTGAAAACATAGCGTAGCGTGACGTCAGCCCCGGTAAAGAACATCATTACCGCAAGGACGCCTACCCCTACGCCATGCATCACCTGACTTACTGGGCGAACTACCTTATTGAGCGAATTGGCAGCTTTGCTTAACCACATCCTCAGCTAGTTCTCATCACTTGTAAGCTTTAAGCATCTCCAGTGCGTCGTTCAGGACATCTCGTGCCTCAGAATGACCTGCGGCTTCCATCTTGGCTACCCATTCCTCCCATAAAGGCTCACCAGCCAGTTCCCTCCACCTCGCTACTTCCTCGGGGGGGAGGGTATATTCAATTATTGGAAAGCCTTCCTTTCTTACCAGCTCAGGACCCTGTTCGGCAGCAGTATCAAACATATAGTACCCGCCGTACTTTGAGCCTTTGAGACCACCGTAATTATCCATTATTGCCTTCTGGATGTCCGCTGGCAGGCTGTTCCACTTATCCCAGTTCCAAGCTATCGCGAAGTAGCCGGCATATAGAGGCACATAAGTATAGTACACCGCTGCCTCCATAAGTCTATTGTCTTCTATAGCCTCCCAGGGTGCTCCCCCACCGTCTAAAACCCCCGTCTCCAGGGCAAGGTAGTAGCCAGGCATGGGTATCCTCATGGGAACCGCCCCCAGCTTCTTCCACATCTCGACGGGAGGTCCGCCGATAGTCCTCATCTTCATACCCTTGAGGTCTTCCATAGTTTTGACCTGCTTTTCAGTGGTTATAATGATATAAGGGTCACTTGTCCACAGCAACTGTATATGGTTGTCGGCAAAACTATTTTTAATGGACGGATATTTTTCATAGAGTTGCCAGAGCGCAGCGCTACCCGCTTCAGCAGAAGGCAGAGGCATAAAGGGGAGAGTTATAACATCAGCCAGAGGCGTCATACCCGCCCAATAGCCAAAGAAACACCAGGCTATGTCAGTGACGCCGCTCTTAAGGGCTGCCCAAGCGTCCACTCCCTTGCATAGAGTTTGGCCAGGATAATAGTTTATCTTAATCCTATTATTTGTGACCTCCTCCATCCCCTTTATCATAGGCTGCCAAGCATAAACCGGGCCCCAACCAACTCCCGGATCTTGCTCAGCCCAGGTCAACTCTATTGGTTTTTCTGGGGCTGGCACTGGCGCTGCCGGTCCCGGTACCGGGGAAGGTGTGGGCCCAGGTCCCGGCGCTACCGGTGCCGGGGCTGGGGCTGGTGCCGCACAGCCGCCAAAGATCAGCCCGCTTACCAACACAACCATCAACGGAATCACTAAAAACCTTCTCATTATTTCTTTACTCCTTTCTTTGAAATGTTTAGTCTGCTGAACTTTAACAAATTACGTCATTTATCACCCCCTTTAAGCCTTGTTGACTGGCAGGCGGGATGCCACTAGCCGGATTACAGTCAGGGCTCCCCACACCGGAGGGGGAAAGGAATAAATTTAAGCTGCCAGGCTGAAAAGTTATTAAAAAGACCTGCAGCACCCTGATTTCCCCTGGCAATGCCCGCCTGCACCATTACTCATCCCAACTGCCTTAATAAAACTACAGGACTCAGTACACCCATACTTTGGGTCCCTGAGCCCTTTGATTTGACTTATCTTCAAGATTGGTTTAGAATGAAAATAACTGAATAATACCATTACCTAGTTCATACCCAGAAAGACCTGCGCCTACAGGTCTTTTCTATTTACCCTTCTTTTCTTCTCTCTCAAGCTTCTCCTCTATGGCATCCTCAATCCACCGGCCAAGCGTTTTGCCCTCTTCGACGGCCTTATGGTGTGCCTTCCACAGAATGCTTGGCCTTATTTTGATACTCCTTGACTTTCTGGCCTCATCGTTCATAGGACTTCCTAGTGTTTATTAATACTACCAAAAGCTACTTTTGTCAAGGGGTATCCAGCTAAATTCGTCAAAATTCCAAGATTGTCGCCAAATACTATCAGTGCCTTCGCTCCTCTGTATTGGTAACATTAGTTTCAAAATATAGGAGGCTATTACCAATGCAGCAAGAACCAAAGAAAATCGAGCGGATATTCTATACCTTCCAAGAGGCCCAGGAATTTTTGAATGTCAGCCATCTGACAATATATGAGCTTATGAAGCAGGGGCTTCCTTCCCACAAGATTGGTAGGAAGCGGGTTTTCTTAATTGAAGACCTTATCAGGTGGATAAAGGAGCACTGACCAACGTCTACCGTCCTTCAGTTGCAAATTTCGGACGGAGAGTAGGATACCTGGTTGAAGAGGCGTGAGGTACTAGGTCTCTGCTCACCGGGAGGGATGCGTATAAGTTCCATTATACGTATACGCCTTCAGCGATAAGCCCTTCACTCTAGTTCATTCCTTCTTTCCACGACTTACCTCCTGTCACCCATGCAGACTACCACTGACCCGTCGGCCCACTCCCTAGCTCGGTGGACCGACACAGCATTGCCCCCAAGGTAGCCAACGACAATGGCTATCTCTGTGACTCCGGCCGCAGCTTGTGCTTCAATGACACTCGCTATTAGCGGGTGACCATTCACCGTGCAAAGACAGCAGCTCGGAGCCCCCTTTTTGCACCGTGACTGCACAATCCAAGCGATTGTTATCATCATATTGCCATCTCTTTTTGCCGCCTTCTTAGGTAGGTATCTGTAAAGCTACCTTCAGGCTTTTTCTCCGTATCTCTATCTGTCTGTCCATCGCAGGATTCCTCTTATTACTACACAGGTTCTGAAGCCACATAACCAAGGATTGCAGGTCATATTTCTGTATGTCAAATGGCTTGTGGATACTAAGTTCACTGTCAAGAATCGTAGTTACAAGGTAGACAGACGGCAATTCCAACCTATCGATAACCTCTCCAACTATATTCGCGTAGCTTTTTATTCTCTCCTCTGCGACGGCCGGGGAAAAAATGTGCCAGAGAACCACCGAGTCGAATCCGAAATACTTGACTTCTATAGCTACAATCATCGTATCGTCCACAACCCTTCTAAGGTCTTCAAAAACCAGGATTAAGTCTGGCTCAACCAGAGGCCATTGTGCATACTCCTAGCCGTGACTTACTCAAAAGCATCCCTGTTAGGGATAAGAGAGTAGAATTAGTGTTGCCGAACCGTCTCGCTAAGATGGTTGTCGAATTAGGTTTGACAGGTTGGCTGCTGAAAAAGATCGCATAAGAATGCAAATTGGACAGATTGCTAATATGGTTTCGGAACATACGTTCAGGTGTGTTGGGATAAGAGAGGTTCGATGAGATATTGCTGACTCTCGCCACACAATTGTCAGGAATCTTCAATCAAGTTCTGAGGATTAAACATAGCGGAGTATGATTGCACAATTTAAGCTTTTGTGTGATTGTCATTCCTCTAAGTATGTGTCCCGAACTGTGCCGAGCCTTGTATTTCCTCTAACAACGTAGCCATAGCCATCCAGAACATTAACCTCAAAGCCCGGGTAATTGGGATAAAACCGAGACTCTCTCCATTGCTTCACTGAATGATCATTCCTCTCAGCACGCTGGAAGGGATACATAGGTAGTTTTGTCTTATCTGAGCGCACATCTCGGCCCCTTGGATGTTTTATTGCCACATCGAAGCCTTCAATGTCCCAAATACGTTTTTCAATGTTCTTAACCAGAGCCATGTTCAAATATACCCTTCGACTACAGTATCTTAGTCTCTATTACCCGCTTTGTCAAAATTAACCAAAACGCTAGAAAGTGCAATATGGCTGGTTCGCATCGAGGGCCGGGGCGAACGGCTAACAATCTACTAGTCTGAGACCTGTCTGGCTTAACCGGCTCCTTTACGGGGCTACCTCCCGTAAGTCCAAGTGCCTCGTAGAACTTTTGGAAAGGGAGTAAGCTACTAATCGTATAGACTTTACCCCATAGTCCTCTCGGCGCTTTACAAAGAGCCTGACCTCTTCACTAAAGTCAAGGGCTAGGGCTATGGGATATACAGCCCTCCGGTTGCCCTTAGCAGGAACACGTATTAACCACTCCTCATAATCGATGAGCCTTGTGAGCTCGTGCTGGGTAAACTCACTCGCCTTTAATTCCACCACCTGAAACCATATTATGTCCTGATTGCTATACCTAAGCATGAGTACGTCCATCTCCATCCTTGCGCTAGTAGGCACATTTACTAGGACGTCATCATAATTCCCCAGGACTTCTTTATGGTGCCCCTCCGCCAAATCCTCTAAAAGTAGTGCCTTTAGTGCGTTTTCATACCGCAATCTCCCCCCGAACGTTGTGAGCTCTATTGGCAAGGGGCTAAGGGACCTCGGTAAAGGTGGAGCCGGAGTAGGAGCAAGTTCGAGAATGTTGCGTTCGGCAAATATTCTCTTCATCAGTCGAACATCCGGCCTCATTAAGCCAATGCAGGCATGGACGCCCACAGCATCACCTCGGCTTTGCTGCACTGTCCATATTAGCCCTTGGTCACGGGCTGACCAAATGTCACTGATATCTATGGGGTTGGGGTAATTAGCTATCTCCCTGAAGCCTACTCTAAAGGGGTGGGCTGCTTTGATGTGGACTGCCTCTGAGAATAACGGTTGTGTATCAAAATAAGACCTAGTCGTAGCTTCGTATATTCCCAGTATCTTCATGGTTCCCATGACATAGAAGAACATCAAATCTCCGGGGCGAATGCCGGCTACTTCAGCAATCGCAGACTGCCTTTGCGCCAAACTCTGCCTTTGCGGTTGGAAATGGGGGTCATTGATGGCAGCAATCCCGGCCTTCTCATGCTCGCGCCATGTTCGTTCATTAACGATAAACCAAAATGCTCGTGGTCCCATTTATAGGCATCTTCCTACTGAGCGTTTTTGGACACTTTTAAGCCACGCCATATAAGTCCTTAATCCGCTGCCGCAATGTAGTGGTAACTAGGCTTGGTCTACGGCTCTCGATTTCGGACGCAATCTGGCGAAGCCCATTCCCCGAAGGAAAGAGGGTTCGTATAAAGCTCTCATCCCAGAAAGCCTTCGTATTAGCAATACGCTCCCAAACCTGGATGTCTAATGAGCTTAATTCTTTCAGTGCATCGGTGCTTTCCATGTTGAGCATTTCGGTTTCTGTTAACTCTCTTTTCCACTCGTAAAGAAAGTCCAACAAGAGATCCCAATCCTCCGCTTTGGTCAAGTGTTCGAATAACTGGGAACCATACCACAAAAGGATAGTGTCTAGCTGAAGGTCGCGCCTGAGCTCCTCGCAATTGGCGCTGTAGAAGTTGCGGTTCTTGCTTAAAGCTGGGTCCACAAAGTAAAAGATGGCAGTCAGCTCACTTCCGTACTCGCGATGAAGAATCTTCACCTTCAGCTCGAAGTTGTTCCATTGTCCCCGGCGCTTGGTGGAGTCATGGTCGTCCCGCATTTTCATTTCAACCAAATAGGCATGCTTATCTGGAGCCAGGAAGTAAAGGTCACATCGAAGTTCCGAAGTAATTTGAGGGTCCAGCATTTCATAGCCATACTCTGCCAACCACTTGTCAAACACCCGCTCCATTACGTCACCGAAGCGTATCTCACGGTTCTGAAGAATATTCTGCAATAACTTCTGTCTCGAAATAGAGGGACGGAATAACCCCACGAACCGCTCAGGATTTTTCGCCATTCGCTCAAACAACTGAACCCGCTCACCACCTAGGAGCGTCTTGTTAAGAATATCACGGAAGTCAGAATACTCCACTTGGTTCTACCTGCTCCTTCCTGTTTCTTTCTGGCTCTCCCATACCTAATTGTAAAGCTTCAAGTCTCCTTTCGGCAGCATCAACATATTTTGCTACCTTCTCAACCATGATGAAGTGGCGCCCTAACTTCCGCGCTGCATATCCTGTGGTTCCTGTGCCAGCTACAGGGTCAAGGATGACATCCCCAGGCTCAGAAGAAACGGATATTATCCTTTCCAAAAGTACTTCTGGTTTCTGTGTTGAGTGTAATTTCTTGCCAGCCTCGTCTTTTAACCGTTGTTTACCAGTACATAACGGTATGTGCCACATGTTCGCAGCAAGCTTTGTGTTGGAGAATTGCTTTGCCACATCACGATGGAAGGTGTAATTCTTGGCCTTTTTGTCCTTAACAGCCCAAATAAGAGTTTCCGTGGCATTGGTAAATCTCACATTCAGCCAATTTGGCATTGGATTAGTCTTTACCCAAATAACGTCATTTAGTATCCAAAAGCCCAAATCTTGCAAAACGGTTCCTATTCTAAAAATGTTGTGGTAGGTGCCTATTGACCAGATTGTTCCTTCCGGCTTCATTACTCGTCTGACTGCCTCCAGACTGCTCTTGAGAAGCGCATCATATTCGCTAAAGGACGAAAACTTGTCCCATTCATCATTAACACCTTCAACAAGTGTTCGCACTTGCCATCTGATGAGTCGCTTCGCCGGCAGTTGTAGGAAGTAGGGTGGGTCAAAGAAAACCATGTCTACACAACCTGGAGGCATTTTGGGCAAAATGTCACGACAATCCCCTAATATGACCTTGTCTAGGAACGGTGCAAGCTCTGCTTCTGTAACTTCAATCTCCGCCTCTGCAACCTTAGGATTTCTTTTCAATTCGCTGCCTTCCTTTGTCTGTAATCTTCCATATTGTCTTACCAGCACCAACGACCTCGCCATTTGTAATCAGTTGCAATCTAGCCCACCGCACCAAGTTAGGCCATTTTTTGTCACCGCTTTTAAGCTTCTGAACCTGCTCCTCGGCGGACATCTGAGGAAAGTGCTGGGCTACTCTCAGGTAAATGTCCTGGGTGGCTCCTTGACCTCCCATGGCATCCAACTCTAGTAGGATGGGAAGCTCTATCTCTTCCTTGCTTGGAAATGACATCTCGACCCTCCTTCTCGGTGATTCTAACCCCATTTTAGACTCCTTTGAGAGTCAAGTCAACACCACATTTGAGGTTGCACATTCCGTCAAAATGTGTCTCATTTCCTTTGGCCCCCAACGTGCCATACCACCTCAGGTTCCCCATCAAAGTAGACCTTGATTTAGCATCAGAGTGAAAAGGCAGCATGGAAATTTGCTAAGCTTCGTTGCTTTCAGTAAACTATCAAGACAAGTTTTATTAGGCAGGCTGGTAACTATGGCTGAACTACAGACCGTATCGCAATTGCAAAGGCAACTGGAGAGGCTACAGAAGCAGAAGGCTAGGCTTGAGGAACCATATCTCAAACAACATGCGACGTTAACGAGGCGGTTTTATGCCTGGAAAAGAAGTCAGCAGGCAAAGATAAAAGCCCTTAACGACCAGTGGGAGAACCCCACCCAGGAACAAGTTCACGAACTCAAGACCTTAATGAGTGAACTCGATGAGAGACAGCGTACATTTGACCAGGAGCACGGACATATATGGAGTAGATATGAAAAAGACGGCCACCTAGGAACGGTGTTAGATGAGATCAAAGATATACAAGGAAAACTACGTCTTTGCCATCGTGGAGTAAAGAGGGAAATTGCGCCTGAACTCCAGGAGAGCGAGCCCGGTGGGGAAGGGCCCACTCTGGATGATATAAGAGAAGGCGGAGAATGGTGGCGACTAGGCTGGTGGCTTAAGGCAGAATTCCTGAGCCACTCGCGGTTTACAACTGAGGAGATCCTAATTGCACTTACGTCGGTGAAAAAGGTATACAACGGCAAGTGGTTCAAGCGAGAAATTAGTAAGGAGCCGTCTGAGCGTCATTATGTCGCTTCGCTACTCATAGGCCTTGGAGTCAATCCTGTTGACACGCTCACTGAGCTCGGAACGAGCCTTGCACTCGTTGAAGGATGTAACGGCGCTATTGGGCAGCTAAGAAAAAGACTGAAGAATCCAACACAGTATTTAACAGCAGCGTTTGAGCTTGAAATCATTTCCAGTTTGAAAAGAGATTTTGCGGAGGTGGAAGCTGCCCCCGTTGTTCCCAGCGGTAGGCAGGCCGACATCGCTGTAACAATGGACAGCGAGCGAGTCTATTTTGAGTTGACGATGCTACATACACCTGCCGAATTAAAAGAAATGCTAAGATTACGAAGCAGAGTAAAGCAGGCAGTTCAAGCTGTCTTGGCCCAGAAGCCATTGAATATACGTGTAAGACTGAGTCCTCAGTTCACCGAAGACCAAATTGGTGGGCTTCTTGGAGCACTGGGAAAAATAGATGTTCTTCCATGGGACATGCAAGTTGGCGAGACCAAAGTTAGCATTTCGAGAAAGACACCACAGGAGATGAAGAGGGAAGGACCAGTCGTGCAAGTAGAGGTGTCGTTCTCAGAAGGTAAGCGGTTTGGAGAGAAACTTAATGAGAAGAGACGTCAACTCCACCCCCATCATCCAAACGTCTACGTGATTAGACCCTTTTTCCCTGCAGTCAATCTGACTGAAGCAAAGTCACAAATAACCAGAGAATTTGAGCTAACTCCACCACGTCTACGTAGCCAAATAATGGGTGCACTAATTATTACGGAAATTCTGAGTTCTGATGGACTCCAAAGGGTGACCTTTTATGTAAGAAATGCACCGCAGTATATGCGGACAGGATATGTAGAAGTAGAAAAAGCACTCTTTTCAAGATGGAAGCGCAAGCTTGCAACATTAGCTTATTATCCGTCTTTTCCTTTCGACGATAGTGGTCCTTTAGTAGTTATCCTGGCTAAAGGACATAACGTCCCCTTGGTAGAAATCTAGCTATTCTCTAACTACAGAATAATAACAATCAGCCAACTTGTGCAGGAGAACCGTCTCCCTTAGCGAACTACGGCAAACTCCCAGAACTTCTCAGGCAGGGACAGTGGGCAGGGAACCCACTACTACTCGTAATCTTCTCCATTATAGCCTCCTCTGCGTATAACGACTATTATACGCAATGGGATACCCCGCAAACCGTCCTGCCAGGTCATGACTTCATCCTTGCAATACTTTTCAGGATGGAGAGAAGCCCAGAGACAATGCGCTGCACCTGACCGGCTCTTGGGCTTTTACCCCGTCGTATCTGGTCAACAGAGCTCCGTAGGTTTCCACCACTTATTTGTGGTAGCTAAGTGTCGGATAGTCTGACCTGGTTAGGAGAGACGCGAATCCATTTGTTATCCGGATTCTGGTCTTCTACTGGAATTTGAACAGGCAGTTCGGTGAAGGTGACCCAGCACCAGCATGGACTTAGATTGTTCGAGCAATCTTTTCCCCTCTAACTGAAGTTAAAATACTAGTGTTCGTTTATCCACTTAATGAGGTCTGCTTTTAAGAATACCCTCTTATTACCAATCTTATGAGATGGTAGTCCCTCATTCATCAGCTTATATAGAGTTTGATGGCTTATTCCAAGGAATTCTTGAGCCTCCGAGAATGTGAAGAATATACGTTCTATTTCCTTATCAGGTTTTTTCCTGCCCATCTCAACACTCCATATTAGTTTAGATTTAATAGTAGAACTTTGAGATATATTAGGCACGTATAGATAGGTTAAGACACTTATTGACACTAATACGCTTGAAGGTTTAAGATAAGTTCCAAAGGAGCGGTGGCTTATAGCTTAATGGAGTAGGTGAATTTCATACCAGGAGGCAAAATATGACCTTAATTATCGGAGCAAGGTGCAGAGATGGAATAATATTGGCTGCTGACCGCAGGCGGCTAGCGAGGTACGAAAGGGGGCCAAGCACAAACAAGCTGTTTAAACTGTCCTGCGGGGTAGCTCTCGCTGGCGCCGGTGATGATGCAGTACTAAACGAAGCACGGCTTTTAATAGACCGACGGATTAAAGAACTACAAAGCGAATCATCTATAACCTCTCTATTCGATGTAGTGGAGGTGACCGCAAGTATTGTTAACGAACTGGTTGGTCGCTACCAGGATAGGGTAGAGGAATCATTTGGATATGTGCTGGGTGGGTTGGATAATCTGAGTAGCGGCAACGCAAAGCTTTTTACCATTTTCGGTGCTGGCCTTTCGGATGTACCTTGGGCGTGCCTGGGCTCTGGCAGTTCCTATGCCCGTCCATTGGTGGACTTGCTAATCGCAGATGGGAGGCTATCCACTGAGGACGTAGAGAAGACTATTGCCCCGATATTCAGTCTGGTTTCTAATGTCCAGACTACGGTTGGCGATGGTATTGATGTGTGTATCTTTAAAGACAACCAAGTTGCTGAGGCTATTGTTTATAAAAAGGAAGCTAGCTTGGATGGATTGCGCACAGCCATTCTTAATGCTCTCGGTATCAAGTCTTGATAGGGTTCCAGAGGGAGGAGTCTTAGCCGCAGGATATGCTAGATGATAGAACAAGACAATGCGGTAATTATAAATGAGAGCTTTGCTCTACTTCGGGCAAAGCGTTATTGCTAGCAGACGATAAGCATAAGGAGAGACAAAACTCATAAAAAGGGAGAGTTAATTGAAGCGTGACAGTAAACACTTCTGAAGGTTAGCATGAGCTATGAAGCCGTAATAAAGCTAGCAAGAGAAAAACCGTCCAGCCCACCGGGTGTAGACTGGCTCAAGGTGGTAAGGGGCTGCTATGAGGAAGCTATGAGTCACGGGGGCAATAGATTTGCCGGGACTTGGGTATACAAGAGACAAAAGGTTGGATGGTTTCCTGGTTTAAGGATGCTCGAGAAATATGGGATTTTGAGAAAGGTGGCTACGGTCAGTGGTGGAGCCTTTTATAAAATGCCAGATATTGATGGGGTTGGTCGAGCCTTGCACGAACTTGGATATTTATAAAAGTTAACATGCCTAGACCTTATCTTCTAGTTCGAAACGCTCCTCATTACTGGCGCCAGGTGGCGTAGGAAAACCAAATTCCTCGTATTTGCCGGCGGCCAGCAGTGGATAGCTCCAAGGAGTGGAAAGAGTTACCGAGCCTATACCCTGGCAAGTCCAACCCATTGCGGGAAGACACGAATGCTCAGAAGATACTAGATATCTTACGAACTGTTCTGAGAATTCCTCAACCTAGGTGAGCATTAACGTTACGTGGAAACCCACTAACTCTGGTATGCGGAGAGCCAGAGCCACACAAACGCCTTCTTTCCCTGCCCCCGCGGCTGCGTATAAGGGTTATTATACGCAAGGGACACCCACGTAGGGTCTCTCGATTGCTTGCTACGTGATTATTCAGGTCTTCTTGCCCGGCCTGTAATTCTCCCATGGGGCTGATTTCCACAGAAAAGGGGTCTGGAAGTACGCCGTCATGCGCTGTAGTAGGTATTCATTCCAACCTGGGGCAACATAACGACGGTTAAGAGAGTTAAGTGGCCAGAACCGCATGGCATAGGGGTTCATCCCAAGTTCAATTAGGGTATTGAGCCGGTAGAGGCACTCTTCAGGAGTCTGGCCGGGAAAACCGATGAGGCAGTAGAATGTAACCTGGTGGCGGTCCAGGCCATTAGACCTCATCATGGCGGCAACACGGCGCACATCCTCCTCCACCTCCATGGTATCCCAAGCAAACCGCCAATACTTGAGCCGTAGTCGGGAAT
>JABUBP010000215.1_pt1 | contig 14770 bp, 16 predicted proteins | sample 7240331 | NCBI WGS metagenome assembly JABUBP01 (sample SAMN07256347, study PRJNA390944) | subsurface metagenome | isolation source: Methane hydrate marine sediment | place: Pacific Ocean: Eastern North Pacific, ODP site 1244 | collected 2002 | reverse complement strand
TAGTGGAGAGGCGGTGCGCGATCACGAAGGTGGTCCGCCCCTTCATCACTTCATCGAGCGCGGCGTTGACCTTGGCCTCGGTCACCGCATCGAGCGCGCTGGTGGCTTCGTCCAGGATCAGGATCGGCGGGTCCTTCAGGAGCGCGCGTGCGATCGACAGCCGCTGGCGCTCGCCGCCGGAGAGCATGCGGCCGCGCTCGCCGGCATGAGTGTCGAATTTCTTGTCGGCGCGCTCGATGAATTCCAGCGCCTGGGCGCGCGCGGCGGCCAGCCGCAGCTCCTCATCGGTCGCGTCAGGCTTGCCGACGCGCAGATTGTCGGCGATCGAGCGGTTGAACAGCAGCGCCTCCTGGAACACCACGCCGATGTTCCGCCGCAGCGCCGTCAGCTTCAGCGCGCGGATATCCATGCCGTCGATCTTGATGATGCCGGACTGCGGATCGAAGGCGCGATGCAGCAGCGCAATCGCAGTCGACTTGCCGGCGCCGGTCGGGCCGACCAGCGCGAAGGTCTGGCCCGGCAATGCCGTGAAGGCGAGATCCTCGATCGCCGGCCGCTTGCCGTCATAGGAGAAGGAGACGTCGCTGAACTCGACGAGACCGGAGAGGCGTCCGGTATCGACCGCGCCCGGCCGGTCGCGCACGGCGGGCACCGCGTCCAGCACGTCGAAGAATTGCTTCAGGCGCGGCGCTTCCATGAACACATTGTTGATGAAGCTCACCACCTGTTCGAGCTTCTGGATCAGCATGGTGGCAAAGGAGACGAACATCACGATCTCGCCGACGGTGGTGAGACCCTTGCTGTGCAGCGCGATGCCGACGGTGAAGATCGCAAGCACCGTGATGGTGGTGGAGGCGCGGGTGATGACGGTGACCAGCGCCCACCACGACAGCACGGGCATCTGCGCTGCGAGCAATTTGTCGGCGACGAAGCGCAGGCCCTGCACCTCTGAATCGATGCGTACGAAGCTCTGCACCAGAGCCACATTGCCAAGCGCGTCGGACGCGCGCGCGGAGAGGTCGCTGTATTGCTCCTCGACCTCCATCTGCATGCCATAGGTCTTGCGCACCACCAGCGTGGTGAGAACCGTGAAGATGACGCAGAGCACGAACAGCAGGATCGCCAGTTGCCAGTTGATGTAGAGCGACAGCGGCAGTAGCACCACCACCGACAGGATCGCGGCAAAATGCTCGCGGAAGAAGCCGAGCCATAGCCGCCACAGCGCGTCGGTGCCGCTCAGCATCGTCTTCATCAGCGTGCCGGAATGGGTGCCGGTGTGGTAGGTCAGCGGCAGCTGCATGATGTGTTCGAAATAATCGGTCAGCACCGCCTGGCGCTGGCGATGCGCCAGCTTGTCGGCGTTCAGCGCCACCGCCGCGCTGCAGGCGATGGTGAACAGGCCGAACGCCACCCAGGCCCCCAACAGCGGCCATGGCGAGTCGGTGGCGAACCACCCCGTCGTCACCGGCTTGCCCGACATCACGTCGATGATCTTGCCGAACAGCACCGGCTCGGCGAACTGGGCGCCCGCGAGAAGGAGGTTGGCGAAGGCCAGGATCCAGCCGAGCCGTGCTTCCTTGCCGAGCAGTTCGAGCACGCGGGTATAGAGGCGGAGCATGGACATGCGGCGGGAACTCGGAAGGCGGAAACCGGGTTCCCATTTTAATCAGGGATCGCGAAGCACGACTACCTAATTCGCGCGTGTTGGCCGCATGCACCGCCCTCATCCTGAGGAGCCGCGAAGCGGCGTCTCGAGGGATGGCTACAGGCGAAATCGGGGCCTCATGGTTCGAGATGCGCGGCATTGCCGCGCTCCTCACCATGAGGAGCGGGCACTAATTGATCAGCCGGCCATTGAGCGGCGGCAGGAAGCTGTCGTCGAAGATGTCTGCTGGCGTCGGACGCTTGTTGAATTTGCCGTCCTCGGCGAGCTGGTCGATCGACTTGTCGAACCGCGCGGGGTCGATGCCGCCGAGCCCGTTGCGCCGCACTTCCGGCGTCAGGACGTTGTCGCGCAGCATCAGGCGCAGCCGCTCCAGCTCCAGATCGCGCGTGCCGCCGTCCATCCGGTTCACCACCTGGTCGATGGCCCGCGCCGGCTCCTTGATGGTCAAATTGAGCCCGCCGATCAGGGCGCGCACGAACCCTTTCACGGCATCGGGCTTCGCCGCAGCGAAGGCGGGATTGACGATAACGGCAAGGCCGTAGGCCTCGCTGCCATAGTCGGAGAATTTCAACAGCACGAGGTCGTCGGCCGGCACGCCGCGATCCCTGACGTTGAGTGCCGACAGGAAGGACGAGCCGGTGACGGCGTCGACCTGGCCGGCCGAGAGCATCGGCTCGCGCACCGCGGCGCTGATGACGCTCTGATTGATGGCGGCGCGCTTGATGCCGTTCTGCTTCGCCACCGCCGGCCAGAACCTGGCGGCGGCATCGTGCTCGACGACGCCGAGGCTCTTGCCGGAGAGATCGGCCAGCGTCTGAATGCCGCGGCTCTTGCGCGCGATGATGGCAAAGCCCGGCTCGTTCAGCAGCACGAACACCGCCCTGGCATGCGCGGTGTCCGGCTTCTCCTTGTCGCGGTAGCGCATCAGGGCGTTGATATCGGCCAGTGCGATTTCGCTGGTGCCGGCTGCGACCTTCGCGATCGCTTCCTGCGAGGAGGCGGCGGCATTGATGCTGACGGCAAGGCCCTCGGCACTGAACAGCCCGCTGGTTTGGGCCATCACGAAGGGCGCCGCGACCGCGTTGATCGGTCGGTTCAGCGTGAACTGGATGGCGACGGGGTCTGCTGCGCGCGCAGCCGGACACACTACCCCGCTCAAGCCCGCCAGAAGGGCCAGCATGAAGCGGATTGCGTGGGACCGGTTTACGCGCATTGGACTACCACGAGAGCGAGCGGGTCTTCGATCTTGCCGCGGATGCCATGCAGGAATCATGACACCGCGAGGGCCCGGCTATTCTTTCCCCTTTAGTCTGAACGGGCGATGAGCGCCACGATTTCGTCACCGGTCGTTCAGCTTGCATTCGGGTTCGGGAACCCAATATGCGCCCAGTGGTTAGTAGATGGAGGCCTGCTGTCAGGCCGCTGCCACGGAGGACGTGAAAATGTTCGCGGATAAGGGTTTGGGTTCCCGTCTGGGTCGTATCGCCGTGATCGCCGGTGTCGCGGCGACCGTGCTGACCTCGGTCGGACCGACGGCTGCGGTTGCCGCGCCGGCTGCCAAGGAGAAGGGCCTCACGGCGGCAACGGGCACCAGCGGCGCCACCGATTTCAGCGCCCGCCGCCGCTACTATCGCGGAGGCGGCGGTGCAGCAGCCGCGGCTGCGTTTGCCGGCATCGTAGGCACGGGACTCGCCATCGCAGCCGCCAATTCCCGCCGCGACTACTATTATGACGGCGGCTATTACGGCGGCCCCGGCTATTACGGCAATCCAGGCTACTATGCCGCTCCGACCTACTACTATGGCGGCGGCCCCTACTACGGAGGCTACCGCTCGGGCGTGCCCTATTACAGGGGCCATCCGATTGCGAGCTGGTAACCCTAAGCGTCGAAAGCTCCCGCCGGCTCCACTCCGGCCGGTGGGAAATTTCGCTTTTGAAGCCGTATGTTAACGCCTCGGCCAGTGCTTTCGACTAAGTTTGAGCCATGAGTGATTCGCTCGAACGGCTCTATCTCGCTGTCATCGCGGCCAAGGATCTCGATCCGGCCACGTCGCGCACGGCCAAGCTGTTTCAGCGCGGTCCGTCAAAGATGGCCAAGAAGCTCGCCGAGGAGGCGATCGAAGTCGTCATCGATGCGGTCAACGGCGATAGCGAGGCCGTCATCCGCGAGAGCGCCGATCTCCTCTACAACCTGACCGTTCTGTGGGCTTCGGCCGGCGTGCGGCCTGAGGACGTCTGGCGCGAAATGGAGCGCCGCGAGGACATCCTAGGTATCGCGGAGAAGCTCCCGAAATCGTCGATGAAGCTGCCTAAAGCAGCGGCAACGCCCTCGCGGCGACGAATTGTCGCGCTGGAAGGCCGCGCCTACCGCAAACGGCACTGAAATCTCCCCGATTCCCGGCAATTCCCGGCATGGACAAATCGGCGCCATGATGGTTCATCGCGCCTCATGTTGAAGCGAATTTACGACTGGTGCATTGCCGCCGCCGACAAGCCCTACGCGCTCTGGATCATGGCGGCGGTGTCGTTTGCGGAGAGCTCATTCTTCCCGATCCCGCCCGATGTGATGCTGCTGCCGATGTCGCTGGCGCGGCCGCAGCGAGCCTGGTTCTTCGCCGCCGTCTGCACGATCTCTTCCGTGGCCGGGGGTATGGTCGGCTACGCCATCGGCGCGCTGCTCTACGATTCCCTCGGGCAGTGGCTGATGCACATCTACAATCTCACTGACAAGGTCGAGACCTTCCGGCAGTCCTACGCCGAATGGGGCGCCGTCATCATCCTGCTCAAGGGACTGACGCCGATCCCCTACAAGCTCGTCACCATCACGTCGGGCTTTGCCGGCTATAACATCTGGCTGTTCATCCTGTGCTCGATCGTGGCGCGCGGCGGCCGCTTCTTCGTGCTTGCCGTGCTGCTCAACCGCTACGGCGACTTCATCCGCAAGGAACTCGAGAAGCGGCTCACTACTTACGTGGTGCTCGGCGCCGTCGTGCTTGTTGCAGGCTTCTACATCGCCTATCGATTGGTGTAGCGTTCGCTATCCTGAGGGCGCTTGCGCTCGCAAATCCGGCGGTCGAATGCACCAACAGACCTGCCATCGTTCCGTTGATTGCGCCGTTGGCGCCGCAGCCGCGCTGTTGCTGATGCTGGCCCTTGCCGCCCCCGCCTGGCCGCAAACCGCACCTCCATCGCTCGGCCTGCAATCGCCCGCGCAACAATCCGCGCCGGCGGCGCCTGCGCCGCAGCAGCAGCAGGGCGAGCCGCCACCCGCGCGCGACGAAAATCCGGGCCTGATCAACGAACTTGGCAAGCTCTGGGACAAGATGCCGAAGATTAAAAGCCCTTCGGAGACGCTTGAGGACATCAAGGGCGCCGGCGAAAGCCTCTCCAACATGGCAAAGCCTTCGACCATGGTGACGGGGCGGATGGCCTGCGCGGTGGCCGCCAACGGCGCGCCGGACTGCAAGGTTGGCGCCGACAGGCTCTGCCAGAGCAAGGGCTACAAGGAAGGCAAGAGCCTCGACAGCGATGCGGTGGAGAAGTGCTCGCCCAAGGTGTTCATCCCCGGCCGCAAGCGCGAGGCCGGCGACTGCAAGACGGAAAATTTCGTCATTAAGGCGCTGTGCCAGTAGCAGGATATCGCAGCCTCAAGACGCAATCCATGACGCTGGGAAGATTGCCTTCATCGCATGATGTCTGGCATTTTATGCCATTACCCAATCTCCTGAAGGATCGCCTTACCAATGTCCATGCCCGCTCTGTTCAAGGGCCGCCTGTCGATACCCGTGATCGGCTCGCCACTGTTCATCATCTCCGTGCCCGATCTCGTGATCGCGCAGTGCAAGGCCGGCGTGGTCGGCTCGTTTCCGGCGCTGAATGCGCGGCCGGCCTCGTTGCTTGACGAATGGATCGCGCGCATTAGGGAAGAACTCGCCGCCTGGGACAAGGCGCATCCGGATCGCCTGTCGGCGCCGTTCGCGGTCAACCAGATCGTGCACAAGTCCAACAACCGGCTCGATGCCGATCTAGCCGTCTGCGAGAAGTACAAGGTACCGATGCTGATCACCTCGCTCGGCGCGCGCGAGGACCTGAACCAGGCCGCGCATAATTGGGGCGGCATCGTCTTTCACGACGTCATCAACCAGAAATTCGCGCACAAGGCGGTCGAGAAGGGCGCCGACGGCCTGATCCTGGTGGCGGCCGGCGCAGGCGGCCACGCCGGCACGATCTCGCCGCTGGCGTTCGTTGCGGAAACCCGCGCCTGGTATGACGGCCCGATCGCGCTGTCCGGCGCCATCGCCAACGGCCGCGCCATCCGCGCTGCGCGCGTGCTCGGGGCCGACTTCGCTTACATCGGCAGCGCTTTCATCGCCACCAAGGAAGCTAACGCGGTCGAGGCGTACAAGGAGATGATAACTTCCTCGTCGGCGGAGGACATCGTCTATTCCAACCTGTTCACTGGCGTGCACGGCAACTATTTGAAGCCGTCGATCGTCAAGGCCGGCCTCAACCCGGATGAGCTGCCGACCTCGGATCCCACCAAGATGAGCTTTGGCACCGACGCTTCCGGCGAGCGCACCAAGCCGAAGGCATGGAAAGAGATCTGGGGCAGCGGGCAGGGCATCGGCAACATCGGCAAAGTCATGCCCGCCGCCGAGCTGATCGCGCGCTTCAAGAAGGAGTATGAGGAAGCCGTCGATCCCGCGCTGGCGTAGGTGTCGCTTGCTTGTCTTCCCTTCTCCCCTTGTTGTGGGAGAAGGTGGCGCGCATCGCTAGATGCGCGACGGATGAGGGGTCTGTCTTCGCGGAAAGAACCCCCCACCCAAACCCCCTCTAAGAGCGAGCTTTCGCTCGTCTCGACCCACAAGGGGAAAGGGAGTCCTGGCATCGCTGCGTCCCTCACCACACCCCAAAAGAAAATGCCCGGGCCAAGCCCGGGCATTTTTGTTTACGGAGCGTATCGGCTTACTCGAGCTCGATCGCCTGGTACTTGCCCTTTTCGTCGATCGCCGTGCCCCAGATCTTGTGCGAGGCCTGGTGTTCGGCGCGGCCGTAGCCGAGCTTGGTGCCGAGGCCGAGGTCAAGCTCGCGCATGGCCTCCAGCGTATCGACCAGCTTCTCGGTGTCGAACGACGGGCCCGCTTTCTTGATCGCCTGGATCAGCAGGCTGGCCGCAACATAGCCTTCCAGCGAGACGTAGTCCGGCGCTTCACCCGGGAAGTATTTGGCGAGGGCGTTCTTGTATTCGAGCACGACACTCGAATAGCCGGACACCGCAGGCACCACCTGGGTCACGATGACACCCTGGGCAAAGCGCGGGCCCAGCAGCATCAGTTCGTCGGCAAGCGCGGTGGAGCCGACAAACGACACGTTGGTGTAGGTCAGGCCCGGGATCAGGTCCTTCGTCTTCTCGATGAACTTGGCGCAGGCGCGGTAGGCGCCGACCATGACAACCGCCTTGATCGGCGTCTTCTGCGCCTTCAGCGTGTTGACGGCTTCGTCGACCTCGACGGTGTTGCGCTTGTAGCCGAGCCGCAGGATCTGTGCGTCGTTGGCCCCCATGGCACGGAAGGCCTTGGCCACGCCCGCGAAGCCGGCATCGCCGTAGGAGTCCTGCTGTGCGAACACGGCGATCTGCTTCAGCGGAATCTTCCGGATCTTGACCAGATAGCGCACCGCCGCGTCGGTTTCCTCGACATAGCTGGCGCGATAGTTGAACACGTAGCGGTCCGGCGGATCGTTGCGCAGCAGGCCGGCGCCGGTGAAGGCACCGAAGAACAGCATCTTCCGCTCCAGCGCATAGGGGATACCGACGGCAGCGGTCGGCGTGCCGACATTGCCGATGATCCCGAACACCTGGTCCTTTTCGTAGAGCTGCTTCATCGCGTCCGGCGTGCGGGTCGGCTCGTAGCCGTCATCGGCGGCGAACAGCTTCAACTGACGTCCGTCGACGCCGCCGGCATCGTTGACGCGGGCGAACGCCGTGTCGATGCCGAGCTTCATCTGGCGGCCGAGCTCGCGCGCCGAGCCCGAGAAGGGCGCAGCGATGCCGAAGCGGATCTCGCGGTCGGTCATGCCGCGAACCACGGCCGGCGGGAAGGTGGCGCCCGGCGCGGGTCCGGGCGTCGTGGCGACGAAAGATGGTGCCGGCGAGGGGGCTGCGGCCGAAGGCGCAGGCATCGGTGCCGGAGCGGGGGCTGCGTTGGCGGGCGCGGGACCGATCACGGCCGACAGGCTCGGGCCTGCGACGGAGCGTTCGAGGTCGGCGAGCTGACGATCAGCGGCTCGGCAATCGGTCTTGCCCACGGCCACCAATGTGCGTCCTTCCGTCACGCCGCGGTCTAGCGCCTGCGTCAGGTCGGTGCGTTCGGCCTCGGTGCCGGCGGCTTCCCGGATGACGGAGGTGAACTTGTCGACCACCGTCTGCACGCGCGGCCTTGCGATATCCTTGCAGGTCAGCGCGGAGCCGACGACCGCACCGACGCGGGTTGCGAGATCTCGCAGCACGTCGAGCTTGTCACCGGGTGCGGCGCCGGCAGGACCGGCGAGCAACACGCCGATCAGGAGCGCCGCTGAGAACGGGGGACTGCACTTCCCATGCGTAATCGACCGAAGTCGGCGTTGAAGCATCATCATAACTTCCCCCTTTCGGGTAGTGCGTGGTTCAAGGTTCTGATTGGTGTTGTTCACTTGTTATCCGCGGAGTCAGCCGGCTTTTGCTGCCATTGCATGAATTGCTTCAGCAGCACTTCCGACTCCTCGTGACTGACGGCAGAATTGGCCGGCATGGCTGCCGGTGAGGCTGCAATGATCGACTGCAGTTCCGGCGACGGCTGCGCCTCGCGGGGCTTGACCGACGCCTCGGACTTCATCAGCGCCGACTTCATGGAGTCGATCACTTCGGCGGCCGACGGATCGGCGCTCTGTTGCCGCAGCGACGGGATCACGATGACGAAGAGCAGCGCGACGAAGGCGGCCGCGCCGACGGCGGCGGCAAAGCGGCCGACGACGCCCAACAGAGCACCGCGCGTCTCCGGCGGCTCTTCCATGGCCTCGGGATCGAGCGGGTGCCGCTGGGACTGGGACAGGGAGTCGCGTACCGCGTTCTCCAGTTGCCCGTCGAGCGTCGTATCCGTGATGGACGTCGCAGGCGCCCGGAACGGGCGGTTGGTTTCGCCCAGCCTGGGCAGCCGCGAGGCTTCCAGGTCGCGCGGCGTACGCGGCGCGTAATAGGCGGGGTCATTCGGGCTCAAGGGAGCTTTTTGGTCGATTGTCTCACTCATACGCTACTCCTCTGACGCGTGACTCTTACTCTTTCATCGAGCGGGTAGATAAAATTCTCGACGGCTGGGGTTCGCGCACGAACCACCTGCCGACGTGTTGATTGATCGACAAACCCGGAGGAAAGAAATTGAATCAAAACGTCGCCGGCGATCGCTGCATCGTCCGACGGAATTGAACTTGCGGCGCGGAAAACGGCCCGCAGCCGCTGCATGCCCACAGCGCCCCATTGCCCATCCCCTGGCAAGAGCCGCGCTTCTGCGCGGAGTTTTCACCGGCCCGGAAGGCCGGCGTCACCGTTCTCTGATGGAACATGTGCTGGACATTAATGTGCCCAGATCGCGGCAAATTCGCGTTGAGTTGTGGCGCATCCGCAACTTAGGGCCTTCCGGCGGACATGCAGCAGCCTCTGTTGTTTGCCGGGAGGTTCATCGAATCCCGCGCTAAAATCCGTCTTTCCTTGGAAAAACAATGGCCTCCGAGATGCCCAATTGCGGCCACAGGGCATTAAGTTTTCATTAACCATGCGGCTCGATTGGTAACCATTCAATAAGAAAGGTCGAGCTGCCATGGACGCAATCGTTGAGCCCACCCGCCAATTGGTTCGTCTGCGAGGCCGGTCTTACCTGGCCTTCGTGTTCTCCCCGGTCGTGCCGATCATGGAATGGCTGGAGGATATCGACGCGACTCTGGCGCGCTCGCCCGGCTTCTTCCTCGGCAAGCCGGTGGTTCTTGATCTTGCCACCGTCGATCTGTCGGGTTCGGCGATCACCCATCTCGTGATGAGCCTGGAGAAGCGCAACATCCGCGTCCTCGGCATCGAGGGCTGCGAGGCCGCACGGCTCACCCCGACCATGCCGCCGCTGCTCACCGGCGGGCGGCACGCGCCGATCCAGCAGGTCGAACCCGAAAAGCCGGAGGTCAAGCCGCCGGCGTCGTCTCTGCTGCTCGACAGCCCCGTGCGCTCCGGCCAGTCCATCGTATTTCCTGACGGCGATGTGACGGTCGTGGGCTCGGTCGCTTCGGGCGCAGAGATCGTCGCCGGCGGTTCGATCCACGTCTACGGCACGCTGCGCGGCCGCGCGATGGCCGGCGTCAACGGCAATTCCTCGGCGCGGATCTACTGCCACAAGATGGAAGCCGAGCTGCTCGCGATCGACGGCTACTACCAGACCGCCGAAGAAATTCCCGATGCGTTGCGTACCCGGCCCGTGCAGGCCTTGCTCGATGGCAATGTCATGCGGGTCGTCCCGCTTAGTTAAGTTGCTCAATTAGACAGTATGGAGGTTTTGAGATGGCCAAGGTTCTGGTTGTGACGTCAGGCAAGGGAGGGGTGGGCAAGACCACCACCACGGCCGCTCTGGGCGCGGCGCTGGCGCAAAGCGGCAAGAAAGTCGTCGTTGTGGATTTCGATGTCGGTTTGCGCAATCTCGATCTCGTCATGGGCGCCGAGCGGCGCGTCGTGTTCGACCTGATCAATGTCGTGCAGGGCGTCTCCAAGCTTCCGCAGGCGCTGATCCGCGACAAGCGGCTGGAGAACCTCTATCTGCTTCCGGCCTCGCAGACCCGCGACAAGGACGCGCTGACCGAGGAAGGCGTCGGCCGCGTCATCGCCGAGCTGCGCGAGACTTTCGACTGGATCATCTGCGACAGCCCGGCCGGCATCGAGCGCGGCGCCACGCTGGCGATGCGCTACGCCGACGAGGCGATCATCGTCACCAACCCGGAAGTGTCGTCGGTGCGCGATTCCGACCGCATCATCGGCATGCTCGACTCCAAGACCGCGAAAGCCGAGAAGGGCGAGCGGGTGGAGAAGCATGTCCTGATCACCCGCTACGATGCCGCTCGTGCCTCGCGCGGCGAGATGCTGTCGATCGAGGACGTGCTGGAAATCCTGGCGTCGCCCCTGCTCGGCATCGTTCCGGAAAGCCAGGACGTGCTGCGCGCCTCCAATGTCGGCTCGCCGGTCACGCTCAACAGCCCGGCCAGTGCGCCTGCGCGCGCCTATCTCGATGCCACGCGACGTCTGCTCGGTGAGAAGCTCGAAATGAGCGTACCGGCCGACAAGGTCGGCCTGATGAACCGCCTGCTCGGACGGAGGGCTGCATGAGCGTGAAGTTGTTCCGCCTGTTTTCCCGCCCCGAACCCCCGCCGGCGACCGCACCCGTGGCGCGGGAGCGGCTGCAGATCCTGCTGGCGCACGAGCGTGGCTTGCTCGGCCAGCAGCCGGATTTGCTGTCGAAGCTGCGGGAGGAAATCCTCGCTGCGGTATCGCGCCATGTTGCGCTCGATCCCGACAAGGTTATTGTCCGGATGGAACGGGGCAAGGACGTTTCGACTCTCGAGGTCGATATCGAGCTCCCCAACGGACTCGAACTGCCGCTCGCGGCCGCGGGTTGAGCCGAACCCGCCTCGCCGCGAGAATGTAAGTCCCTTTTTGATGGAAGCCATTTTTCGCGTCGACGGCGCCAATGCCGTCACCAGCCCCCATGCCGCCGGCCCCTGGGATCCGAACATGCAGCATGGCGGCGCCCCATCCTCGCTGGTGGTCTGGGCGGCCGAGCGGATTCCTGCGCCGGCGCCGATGCAGATCGCGCGTGCCACGATCGATCTGATGCGCCCGGTGCCGGTGGCGCCGCTGACCATCGAAACCGAGGTGCTGCGCGAGGGCCGCAAGATCCAGCTCTGCGCCGTCAGGCTCCTGGCCGATGGCAAGCTCACCGTCGGCGCGACGGTGCTGAAGGTCAGGCGCGAGAAGCAGCCGCTACCAGCGGACATCGTCGAGCCGGCGCTCGATGTCGCCACGCCCGAGCAGTCCCGTGAAGAACCGCAGAACAGCCCGTTTGGATCAGGCATGACCATCCGCGCCGCGCGCGGCCGCTTCGGCGGGCCGGGCGCGGGCGCGATCTGGTACCGCGCCGACCGGCCGTTGATCGAGGGGTCGGCGATCTCGCAGGCGATGCGCGCAGTGGCGGCGTCCGACTTCTGCAACGCCTCGAGCGCGCTGGACTGGACGAAGTGGACGTTTCTGAATGCCGACCTCAACGTCAACATGGCGCGCGAGCCGGTCGGCGAATGGATCCTGCTCGATGCCGTCTCCTGGATCGGCCCCGACGGCGCCGGCCTCGCCATGGCGCGGCTGGCCGACACGAGCGGCTATTTCGGCCGCTGCACGCAGAGCCTCGTTATCGAGAAACGGTGCTGAGTTTAGGCTTCTTCGTTGAGCCTGCTTGTTCAACCAGCGCAGCCGCAACGTCGCCGGCGGTCTCGACATAAGCGGCGTCGCGATGAATCAGCATGACGGTTGCCGCGCCGTCGAGCAGGATCACGATCTGCCGCGCAATCTTCTCCGCGTCGCGCACGCCATCGTCCGCCAGCTTGTCCGTCATCCAGGCCTCGAACCGCTTCTTGTGCGCGGCGCCCGCCTTGATCGCGGGATGGCCGGGCATGCTGGCAAGCTCGGCGATGGTGCGCAGGAAACCGCAGCCGCGCCAGTGCGGCGTATCGGCTGACTTGCCAAACGCGCGGAACAGCCCGCGCACCTTGTCCGCGGTCGAACCTTTGGTCTCGCTGAACCAGCGTTCGTAATAGGCCAGCGTCGGCTGGTCGCGCGAGGCGAGATAGGCCGCGATCAGCTCGTCCTTGGTCTGGAAGTGATAATACAGCGTCTTCTTGGTGACGCCGGCCTTTTCCGCCACCGCGTCGACGCTCGTGGCGCGCAGGCCCTCGCTGTAGAACAGTTTTGTCGCGGCAGCGATGATGCGCTCGCGGGTCGGATTTCCGTTCGGCGGCATGACGGCAATGTATACCGCCTAGTGAGTATACGCAATCGTGGCGATCTCCTAAGCCGGACTTCGAACCGGCTATGCTTACGGAGGTATCGCAATGTCCGATCTGGTGCTGATGGAAGTGCGCGAGGGCGTTGCACTGCTGACGCTCAACCGTCCCGACAAGCTCAATGCGTTGAGTTACGCGCTGGTCGACCGGCTGATGGTTCTGCTTGATGCGATCGAGGACGATCCGGCGATCCGCGCCGTCATCCTCACGGGTGCGGGCCGCGCCTTCTCCGCCGGCGCCGATATCAAGGAGTTTTCCGAAAGCGTGCGGCAGGGGCCTGATGTTGCCGTGCGCGCCTTCGTGCGTCGCGGCCAGGCGCTGACCGCACGAATGGAAGCCTTCCCGAAGCCGATCATCGCTGCCGTTAATGGCCTCGCCTTCGGCGGCGGTTGCGAGATCACCGAGGCCGTGCACCTCGCCGTCGCCAGCGAGGAAGCGGTATTTGCCAAGCCCGAGATCGTCATCGGCATTCCCCCGACGTTCGGCGGCACCCAGCGCCTGTCGCGCCTTGCGGGGCGCAAGCGTGCGCTGGAATATCTTCTGACCGGCGACACCTTCTCGCCGCAGCGCGCCTGTGAGCTCGGTGTCGTCAACCGCGTCGTCGCGCCGGATGATCTGCTGCCCTCGGCGTTCGATCTCGCCGCGCGCATCTTGCGCCATTCGCCGCTGACGGCATCGCGCATCATCTCCGCCGTGACGCGTGGGCTCAACGCCTCGATCGCAGAAGGTCTCGCGATCGAGAGCGAGCAGTTCGCCCGCATGGTGCCGACGCACGACATCCGCGAGGCGCTCGATGCGTGGATCGGCCGGCGCAAACCGCAATATCAGGGCTGCTGAGGGGAAGATCCGATGAATTTCACCAGCTTCAGCAAGGAAGATTTCGCAGTGCTCCACGCGGACGTCAGCGGCGAACCGATCGACATGCTCAACCTGATCCGCCTGCGCGATGAGGCCGCCTACGGTGATGGCCGGCGATCGAGCGGTGTGGAGGCGTACGCCACCTACGGGCGGATCAGCCAGGAGGTATTCGCGCGTTTCGGCGGACAGATCGTCTGGCGCGGCCGGCTCGACCAGATGCTGATCGGCCCGAAAGAAGAAGCATGGGACGTCTGCTTCATCGCGCGCTATTCCTCCGCTGCTGCCTTTGCCGAGATGGTGCGCGACCCCGTCTATCGCGAGGCGATGCAGCACCGCCAGGCGGCGGTGGAGAACTCCCGCCTGATCCGGCTTGGACCGAAGGAGGTCGGCTCAAGCTTTGATGGACCGCGCCCATGATAGCGGTGATCTTCGAATCCTGGCCGAGTGACGGCAAAATGCAGCGCTATCTCGACATGGGAGCAGCGCTGGAATCCCATCTGAAGGATCTCGACGGTTTCATCTCCATCGAGCGCTTTCAGAGTGTGAAGGATCCCGCAAAGCTCGTTGCGCTCTCGTTCTGGCGCGATGAGGCCGCCGTCGATGCCTGGCGCAATCGTCCAGCGCATCGCGCCATCCAGTCGGCCAGCCGCGACGAGGTGTTTGACGATTATCGGCTTCGCGTCGCCGCCGTGATCAGGGACTACGGCAAATTCAGCCGCGGAGACGCGCCCGCCGACAGCGGGGCCTAGTTCTTAGCCCACCATCCGGTCCTTGCCGGCCCAGAAGCTTGCCTTCAGCACCTTCTTGTCGACCTTGCCGACGCCGGTCATCGGCAGCTGCCTGACGAACCGGATTTGCTTCGGCGCATGCGCCGCGCCCCATTTGTCGTCGGGCACGCCGACCACCGCGCACATCGCCACGTCGGCGTGCTGGGTGAGCACGTCCTCCACTTCGCGCGGGAAGATGTTGAAGCCGCCGGAGACGATCATGTCCTTCTTGCGGTCCAGGATGAACATGTAACCGCGCTCGTCGCGGCGGGCAATGTCGCCGGTGTGCAGCCAGCCGTTCTTCAGCGTCTCGGCGGTGGTGTCCGGCCGCTTCCAGTATTCCGCCATCACATGCTGCGCA
>JABUBP010000214.1_pt1 | contig 14797 bp, 16 predicted proteins | sample 7240331 | NCBI WGS metagenome assembly JABUBP01 (sample SAMN07256347, study PRJNA390944) | subsurface metagenome | isolation source: Methane hydrate marine sediment | place: Pacific Ocean: Eastern North Pacific, ODP site 1244 | collected 2002 | reverse complement strand
CCCCATGCTCACCCCCAGCCAGATAATCATGCCGCTGCCGGCCACGCTCAGCACCAGTCGCACGATGCTGTTATGGAAGAACTGGGCGAAGCCAAAGTAGATGAGCAGGATTAAGGGTATTTCAATCACCGCATGGCCGAGGGCTATCCAGACCCCTGCCCACGGCGATTTGTAGCTTTTGGCCAGCGTAACGGCAAACATGGGGCCGGGCAACATGACCCCGGAGAAGGAAATGACGATAACGCTCAGCAGGATGGGAAACATTAGAACCCCTTCGCTCATCATATCATACTCATCTATTCGGTGTCTTAATAGCTTGAGTTCGCTACAGTGATGGATTATACTTTGCCGTAGAGGGAAGGCGAGTGTCACTGGACTTAACCAAGATTGTCTCACAGGCAAGCTCCATGGTGACGCGGCTGCTGGAAGGTCGCGCCGAAAGGCAGCAGCGACTTCAGTACGCACGGCAAATCTTTGGCGACGAAGCTATTGACCTTGAGAAGCTTAAGCAGAAAATCGCGGCCAGCCGGACCACCTGGCTGGTGGCGGAACTGGCCGGCGGTCTGGCAGAGCGATACCCTGCACCACCCCTCCCCGACGGGTTTGACGTTATAGCCACCGATGGCTCCCACATTGACGTTGACCGGCACCGTTCCACGCGGTGCTATCTGATAAACATCGGCGCCGTTGCCCTCAGGTACGGTGATGAACCGGATGCGGTGCTGGACAGCGTTCCGCACCTATACGCTGAAGACGAAGACCTGGTGATAAAACCGGCAGCCGCGACCGGCCGTGAGCAGATGGTAGAGGGCACACTGCTCGGCATCAAGCGCGCCGTTGAGGAATGCCGACACCTGTCCATGCTGGCTGCGGAACAGCCCCCGGGCAGCACCACGCTGGCATTGCTCGATGGCACTTTGATTCTCTGGGGGCTGGAGGCGTATCCCGACTTCGTCGCCGAGGCGCTGCTGGGCAACGGCTTTTTGCTCTGTCTCGAAGAAATGAGAAGGCAAAACAGGGATAAAAAGGTGGCGCTGGCCAGCTACATCAGCTTCCCGCGAAGTACAGATGTGGTCAACGTGCTGCGGGTGGCCATCTGTCCGCACGAGGTGTCAGACTGCGACCGCTTCTGCCCGCCCGGAAAAGACCGGGACTGCGAGGGCGTGGGCGGAGTTACCGACCGCGAACTGTTCATGGACGCGCTTGAGCCTGGGGAGAGGTCGGCGCTTTTTATGAGTCCGTCGAAAATAACGAAGGAACGTTATGGGGAGCACCGCATTTATTTCTGCTATATAAGACTTGAGGAGGAGGTGGCGCGGGTGGAGATGCCGCGCTGGGTGGCGGAGAATAATGAACTGCTGGATATAGTGCATGGTCTGCTTCTTGACCAGTGCCGGAGGGGGCAGGGCTACCCGGTGGCTTTGAGTGAAGCCCACGAGCAGGCGGTGGTCACCGCCGCCGACCGTACCGAGTTCTGGCAGCTGGTGGAGTCTTTATGTGTGGAGGAAAAAATCCCCACCCTCACCTCCGCCAAGAGTTTCAGCAAGAGGACGAGGTGGGTGTGAAGTAAGCTGGGGGGGTGTTGATATGAAGGTGTTTTACGTTTTTATGGGACTAATCCAAGCACTTATCTTAAGAATATTCCCCTTCTTAGGATACGAAGGCGTAATCAATACACAAATCAACATTTATAAAAGAATCAAAAGGGTAGCGCCACCGGACATTTCAGAAAACGAAATATTAAATTATTTAATCGATTCGCGGGTTAGATCTTTGCCTAGGATTTCATCACAAGAAAGTGAAATTGCTTACTACTTGCCAATACTCGAAAATTCTGAAAAGACGCTAGAAGATGTAGTGTGGTCAATAGTAGAATACGAGTACTTTCTAAGCAGTGAAGGTAAAACAATCAATAAACTTCAGAGGATGGGAATCCCACGGGATGAGATACCAATGGAAATCGAAAGCTTGAAGGAAAAACCTAGAATGTACCTAAGGAGAAAGATTGATAAGGAAATCAAAAATGCATGAAATATCCAATATAGTCATCGAAGAAGAGAGGCTAACACGACTGTTTTACAGTAGCCTGTAGGAGGAGGAAAGAAATGGGCAGTAAAGGCAGAAAAAACGTAAAGAAAGCCAAGCAGAAGAAAGAGAAAAAGGAAAAGGGGAAGTAAGAAACAGTAGAATAAGAGAGATTTGACCTCTCTCTTTCCTAAAGGGAGATTGAGAGGGATTTCAAATCCCCCTTTTCCCCCCTTTTCCAAAGGGGGAATAGAGTACCACAGGAGGTGAGACTAATAAACTCTAGTTTAGCAGACCGAGTTGGCGAGATAATCGAGGCCAGCACCGCCGGTTTTACCGCGCAGTGCTACGAGCTTTACGAACTGCCGCCTCTGGGCAGCCTGGTGAAGACGAAAGACGGTGAGCTGGACATCTACGGCATCGTCTGCCATGCCACCACCGGCGGCCTGGAGCCGGGACGTCGGGCCATCGCCCGCGGCAAAGATGAGGCCAGCGAAGAGGCCGTCTATCAGTCCAGCCCCCAGCTTTCAAAACTGCTGCGCAGCGAGTTCGGGGCGCTGGTGGTGGGACACCGAAAAGGAGATAACATTTACCAGTACCTGCCCCCAGGTCCGGCACGCATCCACGGCTTTGTTTATCAGTGCCCGCCTGACGAGGTAAGGGAGTTCGGTAAGTCGCTGGGCTTTTTGGATATTCTGGTGAGCGCCCATCTGCCGGTATCAGCTGAGGAAATCGTACCCGCGGCGCTGCGCTTGATGAGCCAGACACAGGAAGACCCGCACGCTTTTCTGGTGGCGGCGGGCAAGGAACTGGCGGTTATGCTCGGCGGGCAGTATAATCAGCTCCGGGCGATTCTGGGGAGGCTGAAATGACGGAAAGATTGGGGCTCGTAGTCTCCGGTTCACTGGAGGGCGGCGTTGAAGTAAAACTCGATGGCTCGGTATCCGTGGAGGATATGGCGGTGGGGAGATACGTCACCATTGAGGGACAGAAACAGAGATTTTTCGGCATGATTACCGATATCGGGCTGGGCGTAATCGACCCTCGATTCACCCTGACACCGCCCGATATTTCCGACCCGTTTATTTCCGAGGTGCTCTCTGGCACCAGCACCTACGGCACATTGCATGTGCTGCCCATGCTCACCATCAGCGGAGATGCGGACAGTCTCATTGAAGGGCCGCATCCGGTGAAGACGGTACCAAGTCATTTCTCGGCGGTCAACCTGGCAACGCAGCAGGACGTGGAGCTTGTCTTCGGCGGCGAGGACGAGAAACGGTTCTACGTAGGAACGCCGCTGGATATGGAGACCAAGATATGCCTCGACCTGCCGGAACTGGTCAAGCGCTCCAATGGCATCTTCGGCAAGAGTGGCACGGGCAAGACTTTCCTCACCCGCATCTTGCTCATCGGCATGCTGCAGAAGAGCGCCGCGGTGAATTTGATATTCGACATGCACAACGAGTATGGCTGGGCAGGGACAAGCGAGGGGGGCAAATCGGTCAAGGCGCTGAAGCAGCTCTTCCCCTCGAAGGTAGCCGTGTTCACTCTTGATGAGGAAAGCTCCCGAAGGAGAAAGGTGAGCACCGACTTCGTGGTGAAAATTGGCTATGGTGAGATTGAGCCGGAAGACATGTCGTTGCTGCGCCAGACTTTGAATCTCACCGAGCCGGCGGTGGAAGCGATTTATCAGCTGCGGCGCCGGTTTGGCAAAAACTGGTTGCAGCAGGCCGCCGACCTGTCCGATTCTGAGGAAACTAACGAGCTGCTTAAAGAACTGAGCATCCACGAGAGCACCTTCCAGAACCTGAGAAGGGGACTGGCCACGGTGAGCCGGCTCCCCTTTATCGAGCCCCAGGCACCGGATAATGCGGTCAAGCGCATTCTGGAATACCTTGACCGGGGCATAAACGTCGTTCTGGAATTCGGCCGCTACACGGACATTACCGCCTACACCCTGGTGGCTAACCTGCTCACCCGGCGGATACATGCCCAGTACCGGGACAGGATGGAAAAAGCGATGGGTGAGGATACCGTCAAACCGACACCGCTGGTGATCACCATTGAGGAGGCGCACCGTTTCCTCAATCCGGAGGTTGCCGGCCGGACCATTTTCGGCATCATTGCCCGCGAGATGCGCAAATACAATGTAACGTTGCTGGTCATTGACCAGCGCCCCAGCGGCATAGATACCGAGGTGATGTCGCAGATGGGCACCAAGATAACCTGCCTGCTCGACAACGAGCGGGATATTGACAGCGTCCTGGCTGGCGTATCCGGCAAAGGCGCGCTGAAAGCAGTGCTTTCCCGGTTGGAGCCAAAGCAGCAGGCCCTCATTTTCGGGCATGCCGTACCGATGCCGGTGGTCATCAGAACGAGGGAGTATGGCTCACCGCAGTCCTATAAGGAATTGCTCACCACCGGAAAGGCCGGAGGCGGGGAGCAGGCGGAAAAGGACATCGAAGAACTGTGGGGATGAGGGGCTGACCCGCCGCAGAGAATAGAAACGATTGAACTATATTAAAGCATGACACGCCTTAACTGGTTCGCTACTGGCGCTGGTATCATCCTGGGCCTCATTTTTCTGGTTGCCGGTCTGGGGAAACTGCTCAACCCGATGGAATCGTCTGTCATTTTTGTTTTCCCGGATTTTTTACCAAACGCGGTGGATAAGTTCATCTACCAGTGGTTGCCCCGTATTGAGGTTTTGATTGGCGTGCTCCTCATCACCGGTATTATCGCCCGGCTGACTGCTTCCCTGGCGCTGGTGCTTACTTTAGGCCTGATTGCCAGTAACAGCATAATGCTTGTTCAGGGGCTTGGGGACAAGCCCTGTGGCTGTTTTGGCGAGGTGGAGAGGTGGGTACAGTTAAGGCTGTCTGTAACCGGCGCACTCTATATCGATGTGGTGATGCTTATACTGGGCTTTATGGTCGTGTTGTATTATCAGGGCAAGTTTGTTAATGTCTATCCCTGGTTCTTGAGGAGGGACTGAATTGCCGAAGGGAAAAGTGGGACTGGCACTGGGGGGTGGTGCGGCGTGGGGAATGGCACACATCGGCGTCCTGACCGTTTTGGAGAAAGAGGGCGTTCCTATTGACGTGATTGCCGGCACCAGCGTCGGTGCCATTGTTGGTTCACTCTACGCACAGAGTAAAAATGCTGGTCTCATAAAAGAGAAGGTCATCGAACTGTCAAGGCGCAGACTGACCCGGTTCATAGACCCGGCATTGCCCAGGACAGGGCTGATTAAAGGGGAAAAAATCAGTGACCAGCTGGCTTCGTTTCTTGGCGGCCATATCAACTTCAGTGACCTGCTGGTACCTTTTGCCTGCACCGCGACCGATATCGATACCGGGGAAGAGGTCGTGTTCGACCGTGGTTCCGTAATAGAAGCAGTCAGGGCCAGCATTTCCTTACCGGGAATATTTACCGTGGTGAGGCGGGGAGGCAGGTACCTGGTGGATGGCAGCTTGACCAACCCGGTGCCGGTGAACCTGGCCAGAAGAATGGGAGCCGACTTCGTTATTGCCGTCAACGTCATTCCGGACGTGATTGACCGTTCGCATGACTCAGTTGAGGAGCGTATCAAGGACGCCAAGGAGCCAAATATCATACACGTTCTGCTCCAATCCATACACATTGGTACTTATTCATTGGTTAAGTCCAGTTTGGAGAAAGCCGATGTTGTGATTGAACCGGACGTGGTGCATATCGGGGCGGCGGAATTTCATCATGCCCGGGAGGGCATCAGGCTGGGGGAACTGGCGGCACAGGAAGCCGTGCCCGAAATCAGAAGCAGGTTAGGCGCCTGAAGCCGGTGGGGAACGGCATTGCCTGAATCTGAAGTTGCTTCCACGGAACGCCGCCATTTTCTGGCCGCCTGGCAGTATCCGCAATACCGCCTCCTTTTCCTCTCTTCCTTCGGTACCTATATAGGCCGCTGGATAGACACCGTGGTTGGTGCCTGGCTGATCCTGGAGATGACTGATTCTCCTTTTCTGGTTGGTCTGCTGGGGGCCTGCCGCTTTGTTGCCATGCTGTTAGGACCTTTCTGTGGTGCCGTCAGCGACCGCTTCAACAGGCGTCATATTCTTATCATCGTGCAGGTGGTTTATGCCATTGGTGCCCTGGTCATTATGATGTTGTTTCTGACCTCGGCTCTTGAGGTATGGCATCTCTTTCTTTTTACCCTGGTGGGTGGCGTGTCATACACATTTGATTTCTCTACCCGGCATGCCACTGCGGCCGATATTGTGAAGAGGCACCACGTGGTGGCGGCTATTTCGCTGCTGTTTGTAGCCCAGGGCAGTACCACCATACTGGGCCCACTTCTTGGCGGCAGTCTGCTTGAGGTCATCGGGGCCAGTGGCTGCTTCGCCCTGATTGCCGCCAGTTTCTGCCTGTCATTTTTATCTCTCCTGCCCATGAAGATCGAGCCGCCACCAAGGCCAGCGGCCCGGGAATCAATGTGGCAGAATCTCGTGGCGGGATTCCGCTATTTAAGAAAAGACCGGTCCCTTTCCGCCTTGATACTTATCGCCGCTCTGGTAAACTTTTTAATTTTCCCGTACTGGTTCACTTTAATCCCGGTTTTTGCCCGGGATATTCTGCATGCCGATGTTGTTGGCTATGGCCAGCTCATGGCGGCAATCGGGCTCGGTAATACGATTGGCCCATTGTTGATAGCCATACTGCCGGATTCAATACATCGGGGAAGAATGCTGGTTACGGTAACCATTGTCTGGCCAGTCATGGTGATGCTGTTTTCCTTCTCGCGCCTGTTTTCCCTGTCGCTGCTTCTTCTGGTTATGACCGGATTGAATCAGGGAATGTGCATGGCGCTCATTCAGTCAATGCTGATGATGTGGTCTACCGAGGAAATGCGGGGCCGGGTTTCCGGGGCACGTGCGTTTGCCATCGGTACGCTGCCGCTGGGTAACCTGCTCACCGGCGCCGGTGCCGGCATCTGGGGAGCACCTGCCATGCTGCTGGTTAATTCTGCCGCTGCCGTAATCATCGCGATTATCATAATCGTCTGGGCTTCAACATTGCTCAGGAAGTAATAATTGCCCTGAAAAATTCTGGTTGCGAAGACTAAAGAACAATGTTATAATTGCTATTGCAAATGATTATCATTAGCATTAAAGGACGCAAGGCAGCCGCAAGATGACCACGAACCGAGTGAAGCTTAATAACGCCGGGAAGAGATTTACCCATCAGCGAGCCCTGATTATGGATATTATCCGCCGGGGACAGGGACATCTTGACGCCGATGAGATCTTCCGGCGTGCCCGTGAGAAAGAGTCACGCCTCAGCCTCTCCACAGTCTATCGCACCCTGCAGATGATGAAGGAGCTGGAACTGGTAGACGAACTGCATTTTAGCGAGAACCATCATCACTATGAAGTAAAACCGACCAAAGAACACTATCATCTGGTGTGCCTTGGCTGTGGTCGAGTTATTGAATTTGGCTATCCATTGTCCCGCTACCTGAAAAAAGAAGTTCCAGAATTGAAAGACTTCGACATTGATGAAACAGAAATACGTGTTGCCGGCTACTGCAATCTGTGTCGCCGGACCCGTCGGCAGGGCAACATGGCTATATTGAAAGGTGATATATGACGATAATAAAGCAGGTAAATTTGAGCCAGATGTATCCTGGACAGAGTGGAAAGGTGGTGGAAATCGACGGAGGGGTGGGACTGGTGAGCCGTCTCAGCGCCATGGGTATCAGGCCGGGTAGAAAAATTACTAAATTAAGTTCGATGTTGATGCGAGGGCCGGTAACCGTGCAGCAGGGCAGTACCCGGCTGGCCATCGGATTCGGCATGGCAAGAAAAATTCTTGTCGAGATCGAGCAGTGATGGGGTAGGGGAATGCCGTGTCACGGTGTAAAAACCCGGGTTAAAAAGCGCCGGGGTGAAAAGAACGGCCTGAGGAAAATTCTCCTCATGGGCAATCCCAATGTCGGTAAGAGCGTCGTTTTCTCACGGCTGACGGGTCTGCGGGTTATCGTTTCCAATTATCCCGGCACCACAGTTGGCTACACGCAGGGACTGATGAAGGCCGGGGAGGAGACGGTGGAAGTGATTGATGTGCCCGGTACCTACGGCCTGGAGCCAACCTGCGAGGCGGAGGAAATCGCCTTACAAATGCTCGACACCGGCGATGTGGTCATCAACGTGGTTGATGCCACCAACCTGGAGAGAAACCTTAATCTGACGCTCCAGTTACTGGAAAAAGGTGTCCCGATGGTCGTGGCTCTGAACATGTGGGATGACGTCGGACACCGCGGCATCCGCATTGACCTGAAGCGACTTGAAGAGCGGCTCGGCGTGCCCGTTATCCCCACGGTGGCAGTGACCGGACAGGGAATCAAGGAGCTGGTGGAAAGTATTCCCGAAGCCAGGGCGCCCAATCTGCCGCCAGGCAGCCATGATGAACGGTGGGCCGCCGTTGGCAATATTGTGGAACAGGTGCAGCAGGTCACTCACCGTCACCATACCTGGCTGGAGCGTCTGGAGGACGCCAGTGCCCGCCCCTTTACCGGGATTATCATTGCTGCGGTGGTTCTGGCGGGCACATTTTCCGGTATTCGTTTCATCGGTGAAAGCCTGATCACCTATGTCCTTGACCCCATATTTGAGTATCTCTGGACGCCGGTGATACTTTTTTTCAGCAACCTTATGGGTGGCTCCGGCATTCTCCATGACGTGCTGCTAGGTCATATCGTGGCCGGCGAAGTAAATTACATCGAGTCATTTGGTTTGCTGACCACCGGTCTCTATGTGCCTTTTGCCATGGTATTGCCCTATATCGCCGCTTTCTATCTCGTGCTTGGCCTGCTGGAAGACGTCGGTTACCTGCCGCGTCTGGCCGTTCTCATGGACACCATCATGCACCGCCTGGGACTTCACGGCTATGCCATTATTCCCACGTTGCTGGGGCTCGGCTGCAACGTGCCGGCAATTCTGGCGACCAGGATACTGGAGAGCAAACGGGAGAGGTTCATCGCGGCCACACTTATCTCCATTGCCGTGCCCTGTGCCGCGCTGCAGGCAATGGTCTTCGGGTTGGTGGGAGAGCGGGGCATCCAGTACGTCGCCATGGTCTATGGGACGTTGTTTCTCGTCTGGGTTATTCTCGGTTTCATCCTGAATCGCATGGTGAAAGGATTCAGCCCTGAGTTGTTAATCGAAATTCCGCCATACCGTATACCGCCGTGGCGGACCGTGCTTCAGAAGCTATGGTTCAGGGTTTATGGCTTTCTGCATGAGGCCATACCGATTATACTGGGCGCGGTGCTGGTGATGAACATACTGTATGCGGTCGGCCTCTTTGATGTAATCGCCAATGTCACGGCACCGGTGGTCACTGGTCTGCTCGGACTGCCCAAGGAAGCGGTGGTGGCGCTAACAATAGGCTTCCTGCGCAAGGATGTGGCTTTGGGTATGCTGGCGCCTCTGGCGCTAACCTCGGAGCAGCTGGTCGTCGGCAGCGTGGTTCTGGCGATGTCTTTCCCCTGCATCGCTACCGCTGTGGTGCTTTTCCGGGAACTGGGCGCGGTGGGAATGCTCAAGGCAGCGGCCATAATGATTACCGTGGCGCTTTCCGTGGGCGGGCTGCTGAATTTGATACTGTAATCAAAATTATCAAATCCAATCATTGGTGTATGGCATTATCTTGGCCTTTGGGGATGGTGTTTCTCGTAAATGGTATAATAGGGTAATGATATGGCTTAGGAATCCGGAGAGAGGAACTGGTTAAGTATCAAGGCGGTAGTTAAGAGTGAAGAAGCCTCAAACGAATCAATCTTTCATAGATGGTACAAATCTTCACTTAACTATGGTCAATATAGGCTGGCAACTTGATTATAGTAAGTTCAGGATTTACCTTAGTGAGCATTACGGCGTTGGCAAGGCATATTATTTTATTGGATATGTTCCCGATAATGCTGACCTTTATACTAGTCTTCAGTCGTATGGTTACATATTAATATTCAAACCCACTTTGGAAATAAAGGGTGGTAAGATAAAAGGAAACTGCGATGCGGAAATGGTTCTACAGGCGATGATTGAGCTTCATCACTATGAAAAAGCCGTGTTAGTAACAAGTGATGGTGATTTCGCTTGTCTTGCCAAATACTTGAATAGCATTGATAAGCTAAGATGTGTGTTGGCACCCTGCAAAACCGGGTGTTCTCATCTATTGAAAAAAGCGGCTGGCAGCAAAATTGCTTTCATGGATAATCTCAGAAAAAGTTTAGAATATAAAACGAAAAAAACTCTATAGGGACGGAACCCCACAGAGTTTCTTCCATCGTGATTCTGATATTAGGATATCAGAATTGTTGATATTTGTCAAGATGCTTTTGGGAAAAATGGCTCAGTCTCGGTAGATGAAAGCGGAATAGTAGCCAGTAATAAGGAATCAGAACTATAATTAATAGTGTCAAACTGTTGATTTGGGAATAACTTAATGCATTGGGTATATTACGGAGGCCGTTTTTTTACCCGGGTGGTTCTGTTCCTCTTTACTAGGTGGCGGGTGCTCGGCAGGGATAACATTTCGGATGAGGGGCCGTTACTCGTTGCGGCCAACCATCTAAATCTGGCTGACTCGCCGATAATGGGTTGCAGTATTAACCGGCAGGCGATGTTTCTGGCCAAAGAAGAGTTATTCCTACATCGGATTCCGAGGTATATCGTCGGTAACTATGGCGCCTTTCCGATACGGCGCGGCGGCATGAACCGGGGTGCCTTGCGCTTCGCCGAGAAATGGTTCGGCAGGGGGAAGGTGCTGATTCTCTTTCCAGAGGGACGACGGAGCATGGAAGCGCAGATAGCAGATGCCTTTTCCGGCTCGGCACTCATTGCGGTGCGAAATCGTGTTCCTATATTACCGGTGGGAATTTATGGTACCGAAAAGATAACCGGTCTTACCTGGTGGTTGCGCCGTCCCAGAATCACGGTGAATATCGGGCGCCCGTTTTATTTACCATCGGTGAATGGCAAAGTGACCCGGGGACAGCTTGCGGAGTTCACACACCTCATTATGACCCGTATTGCCGAGCTGTTGCCCGAAGAATACCGGGGGCAATATGATGGCGAAAAAAGCCAGCCGGATGACTATTGAAAAGGCGGACAAGGTAGGTTTCTGCTTTGGTGTGAAGCGGGCCATTGACGTACTGGAGAAGGTGGCCTGTGAGCGTGGCGGTGTGGAAACGCTGGGGGCGGTGGTGCATAACCGGCAGGTGCTGCAAAAGCTGGCGGCAATTGGCGTGAAAGTGGCCAAAAACGTGGACGATATCCGCGGTGATGTAGTGGTAACCAGCTCTCACGGGATAAGCCCTCAGCTTGAAGAGGAAATAAAAGATAGAAACATTGAAATCATCAGCACCACCTGTCCATTCGTGCTTCGGGCACAGGTGGCGGCCCGCAGACTGGCGGAAGCCGGCTTTCTGGTGATTATTTACGGCGATGCCGAGCACCCGGAGGTCAGGGGTATTCTGGGCTGGACCAAAGGGCGGGGTCTGGCGGCACTTGATGATAAATTCATTGCCAGACTGGACCGGATACCGCGCCGCATTGGAATTTTATCCCAGACCACGCAGGTGCCGACCCACTTTACTGATTTCGTCAAAAAACTGATTGATACCGCCTTTATCCGGGACTCGGAGATGCGGATAATTGACACCATCTGCCATGATATCAGAGAACGCCAGGCAGCCGCCATCGAACTGGCCGGCCAGATGGACCTGATGCTGGTTGTTGGCGGGCATCACAGCGCCAATACCAATCGTCTGGCCGAGTTATGTTCTCAGGTGACAGAGACATACCTGATAGAAACCGCCGCTGAAATCCGGCCTTCCTGGCTGGAAGGCAAACATCGTATCGGCGTAACCGCCGGCGCTTCAACCGACGAGCAGACGGTTAATGAAGTATTGAAGTCTTTGCAGGCGTAATTTAAATTGACAGGCAGGTTACGGTACGGGATATGCCGGGAATAGGGTGAATCTTCCCCGTAACCAGGTCGCCAATATCATTCAGGCTATCACCCTGCAGAATGGCAATGATGTCATATGGACCCGTCACGGTATCCACCGACAAAACCCCTTTTAATTTTTGCAGGGCGATAAGAACATCCCTGGTTTTACCTACCTCAGTCTCAATTAAAACAAATGCCTTGGCTGCCACCGGACGCACCCCCTTTCTACAAGACTGCTTTCTCCCAAAATCCCCTCGGTAATCGGTAGTATAGCCATCGCAAAGGGCTCTGTCAAGGTAGGTGTCAGGTTCCTGCCTTGACGCCAGCGAGAGCTTTACCTATAATTTTACTTGATTCAGGTGGTAAATGTTAGGTTTCGCAGAGAATTTTCCCATCTACGGTCAGGAATTAAGCGCGGTGTTCACGGTTATAATCAAGTGACAGGAATTTTAGTCTGTTGGCTGATTTCATAGCTTGAATAAGAAAGGAGTATTTCCTTGGAGTATTTTTTGACTGAAGAGCAGAAGACCATTAAAAGTTTGGCCAGAAAGATTGCCGAGGAGCGAATTTTACCGGTGCGGGCGGAGCTGGATGAGAAAGAAGAGTTCCCCCGGGCAATCATAAAGAGCCTGGCCGATGCTGACATGTTCCGCGTCTTCGTCCCGGAAGAGTATGAGGGGCTGGGCGGCGGCTGTCTGGAACTGTGTCTGGCGGTGGAGGAGCTGAGCCGGGTATGCGCCGGAGTAGCCACAACCTATGCCGTGAATGCCCTTGGCTCCTTTTTTCTGATAGAGTATGGCACTGAAGAGCAAAGGCGCAGGTACCTCCCGGATATTGCCGCCGGTAAAAAATTAACTGCCTTCGCCATCAGCGAGGCCACAGCGGGCAGCGATGTCAGTGCCATCAAGATGACCGCGGATAAGGTTGCAGGCGGCTATCTGCTCAACGGCACCAAACAGTTCATCACCAACGCTGGCGAGGCTGAGCTTTACACGGTGATTGTCCTGACCGACAAGACCAGAGGTGCTCGTGGCGCCAGTGCCATACTCGTGGAGAAGGGCACGCCGGGTTTTACCTTCGGCAAGAAGGAGAAGAAAATGGGCATCCGGGCATCAGCCACCGGGGAGCTCATCTTCCGAAATTGCCATGTCCCGGAGGAGAACCTCATTGGTAAGGATGGTTTGGGATTTGTTCAGGCGATGCGGCTCTTTGACCAATCACGCCCGGGGATTGGGGCGCAGGCGGTCGGGATAGCGCAGGGGGCGCTTGAAGTGGCAATGGACTATGCTCAGCAGCGTATCCAGTTTGGACATCCGATTATTACTCTGCCGGTGGTGCAGGACATGCTGGCGGAGATGGCCATTCAAGTTGAAGCGGCCCGGGCGCTGGTCTATGCCGCAGCCAGGACAGTGGACAGCGGTGCCAGAAAAATTACCGAAGAGTCAGCCATGGCCAAGGTTTTCGCCTCGGATGTAGCGATGAAGGTTACCACGGACGCAGTGCAAATCTGTGGTGGTACGGGCTATATGAAAGACTACCCGGTAGAGAAGATGATGCGGGACGCCAAGATAACCCAGATATATGAAGGTGCCAACCAGGTTTTACGCAGCGCCATCGCCGGGGAACTGAGAAAGCGAAAGGCAAAGACGGAATGAACGTCGTCGTCTGCCTGAAGCAGGTGCCGGGCACCACGCAGGTGAAAATCGATCCCCAGACCAACACCCTTATCCGCCAGGGAATCGAGAACATCATCAACCCTTTTGATACCTATGCCATTGAGGAAGGGGTTCGACTGAGAGAGCGAACTGGCGGCAAGGTGACCGCCATCAGCATGGGTCCTCCACAAGCGGAAACCGCCCTGAGAGAAGCCATCTCTCTGGGTGCTGACGAGGGGATTTTGTTGAGTGACCCAGCATTTGCCGGCGCTGATACCTGGGCGACCTCATATACTATATCAGCCGCGCTGCGCAAGCTGGGCCAGTATGACCTTGTTATCTGCGGCCGGCAGACGCTGGACGGCGATACCGGGCACGTCGGTCCGCAGCTCGCTGAGATGCTGGCGCTACCGTTTATTGCCTATGTCAGCCAGATTGAGGAGATTGCTGATGGCAGCCTGCGTGTCCAGCGCATGGTGGAGGATGGGTACGAGGTCGTTGAAAGCCCCCTGCCAGCGGTAATAACCGTGGTCAAGGAGATTAACATGCCGCGCCTGCCTTCGCTCCGCGGTATTGCCCGGTCGAGAAGCGCCACCATACCGGTCTGGGGAGCTAAAGAGTTAAACACAGACCCGGGCAGGGTTGGTCTAGCCGGCTCTTTTACCCAGGTCATCAGGATATTTTCTCCGCAGCGGGTCTGCCAGGGCGAGATTTTCCAGGGTGAGGCAGAAGAACAGGTTGATTGTTTAGTTAATCGGTTAAAGGATGACGGGTTCATTTAAGGCAGAAAGATATGAGTAGCGAGCATTACCGGGGAGTATGGGTATTTGCCGAGCAGAGGGACGGCAAAATCAAGAGCGTCGCCTGCGAACTATTAGCCAAGGGGAGAGAGCTGGCCGATGCGTTACAGACGGAGTTGAGCGCTGTCTGCTTCGGCCACGGCATCGGCGAGGTTGAGCAGCTTATTGCTCACGGTGCCGACAGGGTCTATTTAGTTGATAGCCCCGCGCTGGCAAATAACCAGGAAGACCTCCTGACGCAGCAGCTCATCGAAATGATTCAGCAGCACCGGCCGGAGATTGTCCTGGCCGGGGCCACTGCGCTGGGACGCGCCCTAACTCCCCGCT
>JABUBP010000213.1_pt1 | contig 14813 bp, 10 predicted proteins | sample 7240331 | NCBI WGS metagenome assembly JABUBP01 (sample SAMN07256347, study PRJNA390944) | subsurface metagenome | isolation source: Methane hydrate marine sediment | place: Pacific Ocean: Eastern North Pacific, ODP site 1244 | collected 2002 | reverse complement strand
TAAGGAAAGAGTCACCTGTTCCCTACCTTAATCTTTCTGTGTCTTTGGCTCCCCATGACAGCTTCTCATACCAACTAGATTATGGAAGGCAAAAGGAAAGATTTACCGGCTATCTCAGTGCAGGGAGCGTTTCCACTCCGCATTGGGTGAAATACGAGCCCGAAGAGCTTTATTTAGGAAAACACGAAGAAACTATCGCCTCGGAGCTCATCTGGGGTTCTCTGACAAATAGAACGCTGGTACTTAATTTAGAAAGAGAGGCGAAAAAGATCGATCTTCCCAATGAGCAGGAAAGAAATAAGCACGAAATTGAAATAGGAGCGAACCGAAGGCAAGAGTGGAAAACGAGCATTTTTACCATTGACGGCTGGGCTAACAGGTCAGTGGTAAAGGATCCAGAAGTTGACCAGGAAGATATAGCTCTGGGAACCGGATTGGAGCTGCGACTAAAGAAGATCCCCTTAGATATTGGAGTTAGTGTGGATTATAGTTCCTTCAGCGAGAAAACTCAGACTTACCTTTGGCTAGAGGATGATGCTATTACTTTTAAACGAATAAAGGAGCTAACTCTCGGTTTAGGAGGAGGAATGAAGGCAATAACAGGATCAGGCTCTCAATTTTTGCCCTCTCTTAAGCTAACTTACCAGATAAATCCTAGGTTTCAGCTAGGCGTAGGCGGAAAAAGGCATTTTTACGTTGCTCGATTTTCGGATTTATATTTTCTCCAGGATTATGTAGAAATAAATGAGGATCTTGATCCAGTGAAGATCTGGGACTATGAAATTAAGCTGGAGTATAAACTCTCCCCTCTGGCAAACCTTTCCCTGGTGGGATTTTACAAAGAGGGCGAAGATACCATTTGGAATTGGAACGCTATCAGTTCCCAGGCCAGACCGGAAATTCGTGAGATGAATGTTTCGGGGGGACGTCTAAATTTTTTACTTCACTTCGGTGAGGCACTTGAACAGGGGTTCTCTTACACCTTTCAAAAGGCAGAAAATGCCCAAGACGAGACTATGGTAATTCCCCACTACCCCCAGAATGAGGGAGATCTTTGGCTCATAGGGAGAAGAAACGGCTGGGCAGTTGAGCTAGGAGCAAAATACATAGGTAAAAGATACTACGAGGAAACAAGCGAGGAGAAGCTTGACAGCGGCTGGATAGAAAGATTCAAAATCTCCAAAAAGATAGGCAAAGCCATAGAGTTGTTTGCTCAGTTGGAATTAAATGATTATGATCTCTGGAGGAATTATCCCCTGGGCAAGGAAAAAATGTCCCTCGGACTTAAAGCCAAACTTTATTGACCCGGTAAATAGCCTGCTAATCAACTTCTTTAGTCAGCCGACTCTACATTAGTTAGAGAAGCAGTTAAAGTTCCTATAGATGTGGGTGCTTGAAACTTCACCGGAAGGTGTCTCTCATCATCAGAAATCCATAGTTTCACCTGTTCTTCATCCGAGACCACTTCCGAACATAAGAAAGCTGAATAATTTCCGCTGTAGGTTGTCACTTCTTCCTTCTTAAGTACTTTTATCTCCACCTTTCTTAGATTACGACCTTCAATCAAAGAAAGTGAAAAAGATTTTCCCACTCGTAAATCCTGAGCTCTAAGCCAGTAGATTAAGGAAGCTATATCCATAGCTGGAAGTGAAAACTTTCTCTTAAACTCTCCCTTCCAATCCTTAATCAAAGCTACACCTTTAGTCTGATCTAGCTCAACTTCCCGATCTTTGATACGACTTCCCTCCTCAGAATGAATTGTTACCCGCAGTGGATAGAGGGTCTTTACATCCACAAAACTTTCTATTTGACGATCAAAATGCCAAAACAGCGAAATAGGGTTAGTCGTCCTCACCCTTGAAAAAAGATAGTAGGTAAGACAACCGTTTATCTTCACCGTATCTTTTATTTCCAGGATTTGCTCTCCCGCAGGAAGACCAAAGAATTTCACCCTATAGGTCAGTTTCTCTCCCGGTTCAAAGGGCTGAGTCTTTTCCCCTCTACCAGGAGTAACCAGAAGAAGAAAAAAATAAAAAACCAGACCAATTCTTGCTAGACTTCTCCCCTTCATCTCGTCCCTTTGGTGGCAGATAAATCCTACCACGCAAGTATCCGTGAATAGTTATAAATATAGCATATGAAGTCAGGTTGTCAAAATCTTATTCCGGTTTCCTGAAAAAACTCAAGGAGGATCTTTTGGGAAACAAGAATTCATTACTAAATTGACATACTTTTACAGTCTATTATGATAGCCTACCAGGCTGCCAGACTGAAAGCAAAGAAAGTCAAAAATAAAAGGGGAGAGGTTAATGCTGAATTTACCTCAGAAATTAGCTAAATTAGAGAAAAAAGGTGAGATCATCAAGGTGGGAATTGTTGGAGTAGGGCAGATGGGAGCTGGAGTAGCAACTGTCATCTCTCGGATGAAGGGAATGGATGTTTTAGCTCTTGCCGATATTATTAAGGAAAAGGCTATAAACATTTTTGAGGAGATAGGGGTTTTGCGGAAAAATATTTTTTGTTCATCAGATGATCCGGATGAGTGTAGCAGAGCACTGGAGAAAGGGATGCGGGTAGCAACCAATAAAGCTCAGGTTATTCCTCTTCTTCCTTCTCTAAATGCTATAGTTGAGGCTACTGGCATACCCCGGGTGGGTGCAGAAGTTGCTTTTAAGGCCATAAAGAACAAAAAAAACATCATAATGATGAATATAGAAACCGATGTTACAGTTGGTTGCATTCTTGCCGAACTCGCTAAAAATGCAGGTGTAGTCTATTCGGTAGGAGCAGGAGATGAACCAGGTGCCATCAAAGAACTTTATGATTTTGCTAAATCCCTAGGGTTTAAAATAGTAGCAGCAGGAAAAGGTAAAAACAACCCTCTTGATAAAGAAGCAACACCGGAGAACCTGAAAGATATCGCCTTAAAAAAAGGGATGAATCCTAAGATGCTGACCGAATTTGTTGATGGTAGTAAAACTATGATCGAGATGACCGCTGTTGCTAATGCTACAGGTCTTGTTCCTGATGTAAGGGGGATGCATGGCCCAAGATGTGAGTTAAGTGAACTTACCTCTATTTTTTCCTTAAAAGAAAAAGGAGGAATTCTCAATGAGGAGGAGGTGGTTGATTATGCTCTTGGCACGATAGCACCTGGAGTTTTTGTAGTTGTAACTACGGAGAACAAACGTTTGAGAAAAGATCTTGAATACCTTAGGATGGGCAAGGGTCCTAACTACCTTCTCCATCGCCCCTATCATCTTGCCAGTATAGAGGTTCCTCTTTCTGTAGCAAGAGCGGTTATTTACCAAGAACCAACTTTAGTATCTTCAGGAAAACCTGTTGCAGAGGCAATTACTGTTGCCAAGAGGGATTTAAGAGTAGGAGAGAGGATAGATGGTATTGGAAAATTTGATATCTATGGTTCCATTGAAAAGGCATCTGTTGCCCACAAAGAAAATCTTTTACCCTTGGGTCTGGCAGAGGGAGCAGTGCTAAAAACCAATGTAAAAAAAGGTGGTTACATTACTTGGCACCAGATAGAGCTTGAAAAAAGAAGTGTCTTGTTGAGCTTAAGGAGACTGCAAGATAAGCTCTTTTCCCCGAAGGAGAATTAAAATAATCAAGTAGGGGGAGAGTTATATGAGGGGATATGTTCTCGTAAAAGGAGAACTGAAGCTTGACAGAACTATAGAATTGGCTATGGTAAAAGACACACTCATAAAGGAGCCGTCAATGAAAGCTGCCATTTTAAAGGCAATTGAGGATTTAGAAATTAAGAAAGTCCCCACTCCCCATCCTTCACCAGAGGAAATACTTATCAGGGTTAGAGCCTGCAGCATATGTGGAACCGATATAAAGGTTTATCATCATGGACACAAGCATATGAGATTTCCTAGGGTTACCGGGCACGAACTCGCAGGAGAAATTGTGGAATTAGGCCGTAAAGTTAATGGCTACAAAATCGGAGAAAGGGTAGCCGTAGCTCCGGCTATTCCCTGTGGCAGATGTTTTTACTGTAGAAGAGGTATGCAGAGTATGTGCCTCAATCTTTCTGCTATAGGCTATCACTATGATGGAGGTTTTGCCGAATTTATGCTGATTCCCGAGGATGCTGTCCATAATGGATGTGTGAATCCCATTCCATCAAACCTTTCCCTTGAAGAAGCAGCCCTAGCCGAACCTTTAGCCTGTGCTATAAATGGGCAGGAGCTCTCCAGGATCAGCCTGGGTGACACAGTAGTGGTGGTAGGAGGAGGTCCCCTGGGATGCATTCATGTGCAATTGGCTAGGGCAAAAGGAGCAGGCAAAATTATCCTTATAGAACTTTCCCCGCAAAGAATAGAGTTCATTAAAAAGTTCACTCAACCCGATGTGGTAATCAACCCTTCTCTGGAAGATAGCATAAAAGGGGTGTTAGAAGAAACTGAGGGAAGAGGTGCTGATAAAATAATTGTTGCCTGTCCCAGTGGGAGAGCACAGGAAGATTCACTGCAAATGGTGTCTCCCCGTGGTATAGTCAACTTCTTTGGAGGGCTACCACTAGATGAGCCCTTTATAAAGTTTAATTCCAATCTTGTACATTACCGGGAATTTTATGTAGTAGGAACCCACGGTTCGGCTCCTTATCATAACCAGCTTGCTCTATCCCTGCTTTCTCAGGGGAAAGTAAAGGTTAAAGAACTTATCAGTCATCGCTTACCCTTGGAAAAACTGGAAGAAGGCCTCCATCTTGCCGAAACTCAGAAAGGAATGAAGATACTTATCACATCTTAACCTTCCCCGCAGAACCATAAGCTTCTAATTTTGTCTTTATCGTTTCTTTAATAGATGAACAGGCCTTTTTCAAAATATCCCTCTCACTAGTTGAATCTATCAACTCCTGAGGATTAATTCTGTCAAGGTCTTTCTGAGTCAAATTTTTACGCAGCTCTTCTAAAAAGACTTTCTTTAAAATAGTCCCCACGTTAAATTTATGCACTCCTTTATTGATAACCTTCTTGATCAGTTTGTCGGGAAAGCCTGTTCCTCCATGCATTACTAAAGGTATGCTCACTAATTTATCAATTTTTTCCAGTCGTTGCCAATCTACAGAAAATTCCTTATGGATCAACATATGAACATTTCCCACAGAAATAGCTAAGGCATTTACCCCGGTTTGGTGGACGAAACAGGCAGCAGCCTCAGGATCGGTCAAAAAATCTCTATTTATCCTTTCTTTCTGGGAAGGGATCCTACCTACCTGTCCCTCTACATCTATTTCCAGCTTAGTTGCCTGCTTCACAATTTCCTTGGCAGATTCGATATTATCTTCTAAAGCCAGACCACTTCCATCAAACATCACGCAATTAAAGCCTAGTCTCATTGCCCTTTTAATTAATTCTGGATCGGAAACCTCATTTAAAATAAAGGCAGTGGGAACTCTTGAATTTTTAACCAGCTCTTTACCTATGGCGGCGAAGCCAGTAAGTTTTACCTCATCCCAACCTGAACCCTGAACAAAAGTTCTCCTCCCAAATCCTATTATTACGGGAGACCGAACTTCCTCAGCTGCCCTCAGAGATGCCTCAAGGGAACCATAATCCCAGCTCTCAAAGTAACCTACGGCGTAGCCTCTCTTCTCTGCCTCCTTCAAAATTTGGCTCATTGGCATGAGTGGCAAATTATTCTCCTTTACAAAGAGAACATCGTTTTACTTCCAATTCAATCTCATTATTTTTTATAAACTTTTCTGCCTCGGATCTAGTGAACACTCCGGTTGTAGTCCCCACCTCCCTCACGGCAGATGCCCCCATAGCGCTGGCCAGCTTCAACGTCTCCTCAAGTTCCCAGCCATTTATAACACCAAAGATAAAACCAGCAGAAAAAGCATCTCCTCCTCCAGAGGGATCTACCACTTCAACTTCATATGTAGAGGCTCGAGCCATCTTATCTTTGGTTCTCACAAACGAACCTCCCTTTCCTATCGTGATAACTACCGTCATCTCGTAGTTATGCCTGAGCATCTCTTTAGCTTGTTCTCGGGGCTCAACCCGACCGGTGATTAACCTGGCTTCGTCGGAATTGGGAAGAAAAAAATCAGTAAACTCAAGTGCCCTTTTGCACTTGTTTATCCACCTAACCTCTGTATGAGGAATCACCACATCTAGTACAGTAATTAAACCATGTAGTTTAGCAAATTTTAAAAGTTTGGTTAAAGAATCTTCCTCCAGTTCAGGAAGAACCCCATATCCTCCCACATAGAGAACTTTTCCTTGACTAAGATAGTCAAAATCGATATCGTCGATATTAAAATCAGCATTGGCGCCTAGAGTATGGATAAACCTTCTATCTTCTGAATGAGTAAGGATAATCATGGTCTTAGAGGTTCCGAGTTTATGAGACACAGCAATTTTTGAGATATCCACTCCTTCTCTCGCGAGATCCTCCTTAAGAAAATCGCCGAAATGGTCATGGCCCACTTTTCCCAGCGCCCCGACTTTTAATCCCAACCTGGCTAAGCTCACAGCCGTGTTGTGAGCATGTCCACCCCCGGAGAGGGAAATCTCATCGGTAGATATTAGCTCGCCAGGCTCAGGTACCTTATCAATAGGGCTGCAAAGAATATCCACTACCAGGATACCCAGACACACCACCTCAATCTTCTCACTCATTTTTTAATCTTCCTCCAGAGTCCATTTTTCTACCTTTCCTGATCTGTGCTAACTTTCCTGCTGATTTTGACAATCTTTCCCAAGGCCTTAGTATATTTTTTTCGCAATCTGGTAGCTCTGTCTACCCTTTTTTATATCACAGGCCTGCAGTACTGTCAAAGAATCCAAAACACCAAAATCCCCATTTTACTGGCAGTTAGCCTCAAATGTTTGCTATGGCAGGTGATTTTGATATAATCTAAGGGTATAAAACTACTTTAGGGTCAAAAATGTCTTTCATTTTGGGAATAGATCTGGGGACCTCCAGCGTGAAGGCTCTTTTAGTAAGCGAAGGAGGAGAGATTGTTGCCAGCTCATCTCAAGGATATCCCACTTATTCTCCTCATCCTACCTGGGCCGAACAGGACCCAGAGGAATGGTGGGAATCTACTATTAGAGCGGTAAGAAAAGCCGTTCATCAATCCCATATAAAACCTTCCCAAATAAAAGCAGTGGGACTGTCGGGACAAACTCACGGGACAGTATTGGTAGGGAAAAATCTTCTTCCTTTGAGAAAAGCCATCATCTGGATGGATCAAAGAAGCATTGCTCAGACCCGATGGCTTCAACAGAAAATAGGAAAAAGATTATCGCGAATAACCGGCCTTCCCATAGCCACAGGTTTTATGACTCCTTCTCTTCTCTGGATCAGGGAAAATGAACCCGGGATCTGGAAAAAAATTGACCAATTTCTTCTTCCCAAGGATTATATAAGACTGAAACTAACGGGAAATTTAGCTAGTGATGTCACCGATGCCGGGGGAACACTTCTTCTGGACACTGTAAAGAGAAAGTGGTCGCTGGAGATACTCCAGAAACTAGAAATTCCTGCCAGCTTCGCTCCCCTCCTTTACGAATCATGCCAGGTTACCGGGAAGATCACCAAAAACGCAGCCAAAGAGATCTCTCTCAAAGAAGGTACCCCCGTGAATGGTGGAGGAGCGGATCAGATAATGGGAGCGGTAGGCAATGGCATAGTTGAAACCGGAAGGGTAGCCTGCAGTATTGGAACGGGAGGATTGGTGGTAACCCCCATGGATCATCCTCAATTGGCTCCTGAGGTAGGCTTGCATACTATCCCCCATGCTATACCCGGAAAGTGGATTCTCATGGGAGCGATTCTTTCTGGAGGATCAGGTTTGAGCTGGTTTTATAAGCAAGTGATTTTAGGAAGGGGAAAAACTCTTAAAAGTGAAGATTCTTATCAATCTCTATTCCGAGAAGTTTCACCCAGTCCTGCTGTTTCGAAAGGCTTAATATTCCTTCCCTACCTGAAAGGCGAGCGAACCCCTTATCTTGATCCTCAAGCAAGGGGAGCATTCATAGGCCTCAGCCTTCAACATAACAGAAGAGATTTAACTCGAGCTATAATGGAAGGAGTAGTTTTTGCTTTGAGGCAATCGTTAGAGAAATTTAAAGAGTCAGGAATTGAAATATCCAATGTCACCACCTGGGGAGGAGGAGCAAAGAATAAACTCTGGCGGCAGATTCAGGCCGATATATTCAACCTACCCATCCTCATTTCTCCCACCCAGGAAGGATCTGCCTATGGTGCCGCCATAACAGCGGCGGTAAGCGTAGGAATTTTCTCCAGTATAAAAGAAGCTTGCCAAGAATGGATTAGAATAAAAGAGAAAATTCTACCCAACCCAAAAAATGTGGCAGTATATAACAAAGCCTATCTGATTTACCGGGGTTTATACTCTAAACTAAAAGATGACTTTCATGGTCTTTCTGAATTATAAATGTCTTAAACTTAATTTATCTTCTTGATATAAAAAAGATATAAATCATTTTTTCTTCGCTTCTACATCAATCCATCTTTCCTCTTTGACTGACTTTTCCACCGCCTCCAGAACTCTCTGGCATTCAACTCCATCGGCAAAATTGGGTGTAGGAAGCCTATCTTCATCCAGGGCTTTCATAAAATCATAGACCAGGTGAACAAAGGTATCTCCCCACCCGATGATGTGTCCCGGTGGCCACCAGGCTTCTACATAAGGATGAGTAGCTTCGCTAACCTGAATTCTTCTAAACCCCTGCAAACCATCAGGGTCCTCACAGGAATAGAACCAGAGCTCATTCATATTCTCAAGCTCAAATAGGAGGCTCCCCTTACTTCCATTTATCTCTAACCTCAAGCCGTTCCGCCGGCCATTGGCAAGTCTGGTTGCTTCAAAAGAGCCCAAAGCTCCGTTTTTAAATCGGGCTAAAAAAAGAGTAGCATCATCAACCGTGACTTCTCCCAGTTTACCTCTTCTTGATCCTGCAGTAAGGCCGGTGGTAAGCTCCTCGCTCACTTCAGGCTCTGGCCTCTTCTTAATAAATGTCTCCTGCATCCCGACGACTTTAGCAAAATCTCCCACCAGATATCTGGCTAGATCTATTATATGGGAATTTATATCACCATGAGCTCCGGCTCCTGCTTCTTCTTTTTTCAATCGCCAGACCAGAGGAAACTCCGGATCAGTGATCCAATCCTGCAGGTACTGGGCCCGGAAATGATAGATTTTCCCCAGGCTTCCTTCTTCAATCAGTTTTTTAGCCAGACCGACAGCGGGAACTTTTCTATAATTAAAACAAACCATATGCTTTACCCCGGCTTGCCTCGCTGCCTCCAGCATCTCCTCAGCCTCAGCCAAACTTACCGCTAGCGGCTTCTCACAGAGGATATGTTTTCCAGCTTTAGCCGCAGCTACGGCAATTTCCCTATGAGTTGAATTGGGAGTATTGATATCAACCAGACCAATATCTTGGCGCCCGACAAGTTTTTCCCAGGATGTTTCGTAAGCTTCCCAACCAAACTTTCGGGCAGCTTCGGAAACGGCAGTCTCTGTTCGGCCACAGATCACCTTCATTACCGGCACGGTCTCAATCTCAAAGAACATAGCCACATCTCGGTAAGCATGTGAATGAGCTTTGCCCATAAACTTATAACCCACCATCCCCACATTGATCTCTTTTGCCATAAAACTCCTCCTTTTTATCCAACTGCATGCCTTTCACAAAATTCTAGAGGGAGCATAAAATTGAGACAGAGACCTTTGTCCCATTTTTTTTGCTCTCGCTCACTTTACCATAGCGCTTTTCCTGCTTTCTCATTTCTCCTGAGACCAAACCACAGAAGGCAGAACATCAAATGAACATGACCGATCAACCAATTTAACCATTTAACGGAGTGTACTTAGGGTTATCTTTCAAAACCGCTCCACCATTCTCCTCCACCATCATCTTGGCAAATCCACACTTTTCGATAATTTCATAGTTATGTCCGGCGTCTCCGGGAAAGAGGGTGAGAAAAACAAACTCCTTATTTCCGGTATTTATGGTTCTATGACCCCAGTAAGGGGGTATGTATCCCAGTACACCCGGTTTCATATGGATAGCAGAGACTCTTCCCTGTCTGGTTTGCATTAGAAGATAACCCTCCCCCTCAAGACAAAAGTAAATCTCTGCAGTACCCTCCTTAGCGTGGAAATGCCCCTTGGTCATAAAGTACTCATCCCCCACTTTTCCAGGATAGATTATGGTGGTGCTATAGATTATGTGCCCCGTCTCCTCAGGGATGTTTACCTCCCGTATCTGGTAGATGAAGGGGTTACCTTGAGATAAGAGTTTTTTAAGGGCAAGCTCATCTGCGTACATCCCCTGCATGTCACTTGTCTTTCTCTCGATTACCCGATCCGGACTTACTACTCCTCTTTTAAAGTCCACCAGAGTCCTTACGGGCTCCATCAGTTCTTTCATTTTTTTGTTCCTCCTTACCACCAGCGATCTTGAGCAAATATGCCCGAGCGAGCAACAGAACCCCACCGCAACTGGAGTCTTCAGAGCATTAGCTACCTGAGCTCCCTTTCTATCCAACTGCTTGTCAACCGTAGCTCATCTTAGTTATTGTAGCAAATGAAATTTTAGTGTAAAGTAAAATTAGGTGGGGGTTGGTCCTTTAATAGGCTCTTTTACCCTGGCAGGTTTTTCTCAAAGGTGCTGAATTAAAGAGGATTGATTTAACCTAACCTATTTCTGTCCTATCAGTTAGAGTCTTTTTCTCGACAGATGTCGTCTTAACGGTAACAACCTCATCGATATTGTCAAAGGCCCTGTGAAATGCTTCTATATAGTGTTTCATAAGCTCCAGGGGCTGAGGAAAAATGGGGTAAGGTTCAGAGCAAATCACCAGAGAGTCAGCTAACAGCTTCAAGGTTTCTGGATAATCGTTTGGATCATAGCTTATCTTTTCTGCATACCTGCAGCTCCAGGGACAGCCCTTGCCATAGCCTTCCTTAAGCTGAAAGAGAGTCTGACCAAGAATAGGGACAGTTTGCCAGAGGACAGCATCTACCCCCTCTGCCTGAAGAGTCTTCATTACCAGATCTCTGAACTTATCCGGCTCCATATCTAAATCCAGCTCATCTGGATTTAGCCTGATTCTGTATTTATGATAGATATGGGTCCTATCGGGAGGAACAAAGGGAGGAGTGACTCCCTTAATCTTTGCCAGATGCCCGGATAAATACTCAGCGTTTCTCTTCCCATTGGCATTGTATTCATCTAACCTTTTAAGTTGACTTCTAGCAAAAGCAGCCGGCATCTCTTGAGTCCTATAATTCCATCCCATGGTGTAAGCATTGTATTTTCTTCCTTCCTCGGGCTTAAGGAACTCTCCAAACATCCTCACCATGTTGGCTTTACCCCTGTATTCTTCATTATTAGTAACAAAAAGGCCACCTTCTCCTCCCGGCATATTCTTGGTAGAGTTTAAGCTAAAGGCCGCCATATCACTGAAATTGCCAGTCTTTTTACCATGATACAGTGCTCCATGAGACTGAGCAGCATCCTCTATCACAACGAGATGATGCTTTTTGGCAATCTCATTTATCTCGTCCATATCTGCCGGCAGGCCATGAATATGAACAGGCATTATAGCCTTTGTCCTGGAGCTAATCTTTTCTTCTATCTTTTTTGGATCAATATTGAAGGTCTTAGGATCGATATCCACAAAAATCGGTATGGCGTTATGATGCAGGACCGCCACCGCTGAAGCTAGAAATGAAAAGGCTGAGGTAATAACCTCATCCCCAGGCCCAATGCCTGCTGCGGCCACCGCCATATGAAGAGCTGCTGTTCCACTATTTACAGCTATGCAGTATTTTGTCCCAACATATCCGGCAAAGTCTTCCTGAAGGCCCACCACCTCCGGAGCATAGGGACCCCAGAGGATACCCCTATTCAAAACTCCCATCACGGCCTTCTTATCCTCCTGAGTAATTACTGGCCACCCTACCTTTAATCCCTCAGGCACTGTCCTTTTCCCTCCAGCAATAGCTAAATCTCCCTTCATCACCAATACCTCCTTTCTATTTCAGAATTGGTACACTCTTTCTAGCTACGTAACTTACTCTGGGGTGTAAAGATATTCTTGAGAACAAGAATTGCTGATCCCAGAGCTCCAGCATCGTCGCCCAGGGTAGAAATTTATCGAGCTTTATTCAAAATATTAGAGAAATTTTCCTGTCCCCTCTTAAGTATGATAAGAAATTCCTTTAATCAATCAAGCCTTCCTTCATAATTTTAAGAAAGTCGTAGCTTATTATGACTAAAATTCAGGAGTGTGCAAAAAGAGATCGTTGAGAAAGGGAATAAAGAGCGCTAAACCTCTTATGCCTGGATATGGCGGGATAGCGCCCTTCTCCATAGCTTCTCTAATTCATCTAGGCCGATATCTATGATTTTTTTCCCATTCATACCAATGATGAGTTTATCTCCCTCTATTTTTCCTAACTTAGCAAGGGGAGCCTTATTTTTATGAGCTAGATCCCGTATCTGGTTAAAATCTTCAGGACGGCAGGAGACCACAAGGCGGGATTGAGTTTCGCCAAAAAATAGACTATCGGTCCTGAGAGAGAATGGGAAATGAGAAGGCAAAAGATCAATAATGGCTCCAATTTTCTGATGAGAGTTCAAGATGCAGCACTCAGCTAGAGTCACTGCTAAACCACCTTCAGAGCAATCATGAGCGGAGTTTATTAAACCCGCTTTGATCGCCTCAAAGCAAGTTCTTTGAACTGCTTTTTCTCTCTCCAGATCGATTTGGGGTGAATCCCCCATCTTTAAGCCAAAAATTAGTTTAAGGTATTCACTTCCCCCCAGATCATCCTTACATTCTCCCAAAAGGATGACTAAATCTCCTTCTCTTTTAAAATCCGGGCTGCAGTAGCGGTCCACATCCTCAAGCAAACCCAGCATACCTACTACGGGAGTTGGATCAATAGCTCCTTTGGGATTCTCATTGTAGAAACTAACATTACCTCCCGTCACCGGCGTGCCCAGAATCCGGCAAGCCTCAGCCATTCCTTCCACGCATCTTTTAAACTGCCAAAAAATCTCTGGCTTAGTAGGACTACCAAAATTAAGGCAATTGGTGATGGCCAGGGGCTTAGCTCCAGAGCAGACCACATTTCTGGCTGCTTCTGCTACCGCAATTTTCCCCCCCTCATAGGGATTAAGATAACAGTAAGTACCGTTGCCATCAAAGGCTAGAGCAATGGCCTTTTTAGTCCCCTTGATTCTTATAAGGGTACAATCACTACCAGGAAGAAGAATGGTGTCAGTTCTCACCATATGGTCGTACTGTTGATAAACCGTTTCTTTGGAGGAGATGGTTGGCAACTGGAGAAGTTTTTTTAAAACCTCATTCGAGTCTCTGGGCTGAGGAAGCTCCGAAACCTTAATACTCCTGGTCCGTGACAAATACTCTGGTTTTTTCTCTTTTCTGGTATAGACCGGTGCCTCTTTAACCAGAGCCCCGGCGGGAATCTCAGCTACTACCTTATCCTTATCAAATACCCGGCAAAAACCGTCAGCAGTTACCTTACCGATAGTCACCGCATGAAGATCCCACTTTTCAAAAACCTTCTTGGCTAACTCCTCTTTTTCGCGTCTAACAATGAGAACCATCCGCTCCTGTGATTCAGACAACATTACCTCATAAGGTATCATCCCCGCCTCCCTTTTGGGGACCAGAGAGATATCTATCTCAATGCCAGAACCTCCCCTGGAGGCCATTTCGCTGGTGGAGGAGGTAAGCCCTGCTGCTCCCATATCCTGCATAGCCACCACTGCCCCGGAGTTCAAAAGCTCCAGGCAAGCCTCGACAAGCAATTTCTCCCGGAAGGGGTCCCCTATCTGAACCGCGGGTCTATCTCTATCTGATTCCTCGGTTAGCTCTCGAGAGGCAAAGCTGGCTCCCCCCAGGCCATCGCGACCGGTGTCTGCGCCTACGTAAAGAACAGGATTTCCCACCCCGGTTGCCCTGGCCTTAACGAGGTCATCTTTTCTGGCTACCCCCACACACATCACATTCACCACGGGATTACCCTCATAGGTTTCATCGAAATAAACCTCCCCTCCCACAGTGGGAATGCCAATCAAATTGCCGTAAGCAGCAATTCCACCTACTACTCCGGTAAATAAATAGCGATTGCGACCATTATCCAGATGACCGAAACGGAGGGAATCAAGAAGGGCAACAGGGCGGGCACCCATGGTAAAAATATCTCTGATGATGCCCCCCACACCGGTAGCTGCACCTTGAAAGGGCTCCACCGCCGAGGGATGATTGTGCGATTCTGCCTTTATTACCACGGCTAGTCCATCACCGATATCGATAACTCCAGCATTTTCTTCCCCTGCCTTGACTAAAATATTCTCACCCGAGGTGGGAAAGAGTTTCAAAACCGGTTTTGAACTCTTGTAACTACAATGCTCACTCCACATTACCGAAAAGATGCCGAATTCGGTAAAATTTGGTTCACGAGAAAGAATTTCCTTGATCTTCTCGTATTCGGCCTCGGTTAGCCCATGACCTTTTATCAGCTCCGGAGTTATTTTTTCAGGTTCTTTCAATTACCCACCTCTAATTTCGCAGGATTCCACATAATCGGCGATTTTCTCTTTCATTTCCTCCAGTTTGTCTTTAGAATACGGCCCTATCTTTTCATATTGCTTATCGAGAGTCACCTTGGGCGCAAACTGTTGTAGGACATATTTTCTGATACCTTCAAGGCTCCGGGCAATGGAGATGACATCTTCCTGGTCAACAAGCCCTGGAACAACGGTGGT
>JABUBP010000212.1_pt1 | contig 14818 bp, 21 predicted proteins | sample 7240331 | NCBI WGS metagenome assembly JABUBP01 (sample SAMN07256347, study PRJNA390944) | subsurface metagenome | isolation source: Methane hydrate marine sediment | place: Pacific Ocean: Eastern North Pacific, ODP site 1244 | collected 2002 | reverse complement strand
ACGCAAGGTAGTGGTAATAATAAAGAGGAGGTAGCTTTACTTGGTGATTTTGTAACATAGCCAGTTGCGGGTGGCTCAACAGTAACCTCTAATGTGTATGTTGTTGGTGGTGGTGGTTTCTCTCTGAAGGCAGCAACAACCCACCAATTTGCAGTCATCGTTATTTGGATGCTGCGTGATGTAGACCCCACACCAGGATAGGATGGCCAACCTCCCCAGTGGTCAAATTCATAGCCTGTGTTGGGGTAGGCGGTTAAAGTGACTTTTTCCCCTTCTGAATAAGTCGGTTTATCCGGTGATTTTGTAACACTCCCAGTGCCGGGTGGTTCGATGGTGATTTCTAAGGTATATTCTGCCGGTGGTACTACTGCCTCAGGACTGACAACAATGCCCGGTATCTCTTCCACTACTCCCCAACCTACTGGAATAATGGGGCTGGCAACGATGCCCGGTATCTCTTCCACTACTCCCCAAACTTCTACCACGATAAGGGGAGTGGCAACGATGGCTGGTATCTCCTCCACCATTTCCCAAAGCTCTACCTCAGCAATGGGGGTGGCAATGCTGCCTAGTATCTCCTCCACTGCCTCCCAAGCTTCAGCTTCGGTAGTGGGGCTGGCAGTGGCTAGTATTTCTTCTACTTCTTTCCAGGCTTCTGCTTCGGTAGTGGGATTGGCACCGATGCCTAGTATCTCTTCCACTACTTCCCAGGGTGTTGCTTTACCAGATACAGTAAAGGTGGTTTCTTCAGTAGCCACTGGTGGAAATGGCGGTAGCATCAGTCTATCTATAGCCATTGTTGGGCCGGCATATAAGCCGACAGTGAGCTTGAACTCTCCCTCACGCTGAAATCCATTGGCGAAAGTTACCTCGAAATCGCCGCCGATAGCTATGTCTGATTCTCTTTCCCGTGGGGCGCCAATTATCGGCATTATCTCCTCCCACCAGGTCTCTGGATACTCAGCGGTAACTATCACCCAGACTGGCACTACAAGGGGAATGTTTAAAAGCTCTACTTTACCCTTTACTGTGAAGGGTTCCTTCATCTGAGGGCTCTCTGGGGTATAGGTAATATCCTTCAGGGAGAAGAACATATCGCCCCCGCCGATCTCTGGGGTTTCAAATATTTCAGCTCGTTGTTCCATTTTTAACTACCTCAAAAAGAAACAGGGCAAGCAAATACTCGCTTGCCCCGTTTTCCGTTCTCAGTATCTTTTAATTTAACCCCTTTTTGTCATTTAGTCAACGCCCGCATCATGGCAATTATCGCTGGGGAGATTTTATCCTGCTTGATGAACTCATCATACTGCTGTGAGGTCAGCGTTTTCCGCAGCTCGGCGAAATGCAAATCTTCGATAACATCGGACACTGCATCCCCTACCACAGGAATCATAGCCGGCACCATTGCTCCATCAATAGCAATAGCATGCTTCATGGCGTTTCTGCTCTTCTCGTCAAGAGAAGGCAATTTAGGTCGCTCTATCTTGTGCTCCGGGAGAGACACCTTCCCGAAGGGCGTAGGAATGGTGGTTGAGGGTAATGTTGGTGGCCAGAGCTTGGGGGACTCTTTCTGTCCAGGTAGCTTTGGTAGACTGGGAGGCTTGAACATTTTTCCCTCCTTAAACAGCAATTTTAGTCCTGTCGGTCGTAATTTCCACGGGAACCAGCCCTACTCTTAATTCTATTTGAGCAGGTTGTGTTGTGTCAAGAGTTAGCCTCCAGTCATCGGTGCTGAAGGGCCCGATATGGTCAGTCTTTTCAATATAGTCAACGAAGGAATCATAAGTAGCCTTGACGTATATCCCGTAGAGGAGAGGAAGTGGCAAGCCATTCCTTACTGCAAAAAGTAGATGTCTTTTACCATCAGTCGTCTGCGTGCCGAACTCACCGTAGAATTTGAGCACAGGCTGGGGTGGATGCGCTAGGTACTCAGATATCTTCTCACCAAAGGTCTTCGGTCGGTCAACTTCCACCAGTTCCAGGATCAAGGTACTCTCCTATTTCTTCCAAGGCCATCTTAAAGCGAACATCTTTGGTAAGGGAGGTCCGATATCTGGCGACATAGGCAACAGGTTATTTAGTGTTTCTCCCCTCCTCAACCTCTCCAGGGGTGGGGTAGAACCCTTGCCGAATATTCTCTCGTGGAATGATCTGCGTTCCCTTTCTGTTTTGGCCATAATTTATCTCCTTACTACCAATCTCCTCTTAGCAGTTCCCTAGGCCAGCTAAGGGCCTTATAGTCTTCAGGTGGTAGCCAGATTGCACACCAACCCCCTGGCGCTATTTTGCCCTCAACTACCTGGCAGGAGTCTGGTCCCTGCCAGAACAAACATTTCCGGCACTTATAGTCCCAGAGGACAGGGGGTGGAGAAAATGGCATATAGGCTACGGCTGGCTGGGAGAATTTACCCTCTTCGGCTACACGCCTATTTAGGTCATCAACCCACGGCTGAAGCGTACCCGGAGAGATAGTAGCATTGGCTGCCGCTTTGCTAATGGAAGTGATAAGCAAGCCAGGAATAGAAGTATTCAATTAGCTCCTCCTCAATTCCTCTATTAGCTCGGGTTTGGTATAGAAAAACACTGGAAGCGGAAGACCTTCCCAGGGAAGCGCAGGGCGAAGATCATTTATGGTGAGTTTCGGTCCTAGCTTTTCAGCATAGTGAAATGCGCCATAGGTGGCCGTCGCTCCCAGACCTCCTATAACACCTACAAGTAGCAGCATTGGGGGAGCAACCATCACTCCTCCTTCAAGCTTATTAAGAAGCTTACTAGGTCCTCAGGTGCCTTCTTCATTATTCCCTCGATGCGCTTCAACACCTTCTCCAGTTTCTCGAGCTTGTCGATGGGCATTGAGTTGATTTCCCGAATGAGCATGACAACCTGGTCGAGCTCTGGGGCAGTTTTGGCAACTCTCTCGGCTATAGTGAGAACTTGTTTTATTGCTTTGAGATGCTTCTCATCAGGGAATTTCTCCATTGTTTTGGTAAGCTCGGAGAGTCTGGGGAGGCCAAGTGCCTTTTCTACCCTTTCCATTACCACGGATGCACCTCCTTATTAAAAGTCTAACCCCCAACGGGTAGTTAGTCAAGCAATGCTTCTTTTGATGGTACTGGTGATGAATTCCTTCGTAATCGGCGGGCACTGCTTGAGGTCACTGGAGAAGTCATCGCCCCAGAGATAAGGGGTGAACGCAGCTGACAACTTAGTGAATATAGCTTCAACAGGGGTAGCCTTAAACGCAGTCTCGATTTTAATTTTGACCATTATGAACTCACCAACCCACTCCGTCAGCTGCGCCAGGGTTGGTGGGTTAGGATGAGTAAGCCAGAAAGACCCTGGCTTTTCAATATCAGCCATAGTGTCAACCACGGCGTCTATAGGGACGAGGTTTAATTTCCCTGCAGGATTTGCCTTCAGCCTAAAGACAGGCTCAATTATGGGGAGCCGCAGTGTCCCTTCTATCTTTCTCCGCACAATCTCTGCCCTCTGGTGAATTTTAATCACCAGGGCGACGAACTGAGAGAAATGCCCTGGGTAAAAGTGCTCCGCTGTTCCCATAACTATTGATGGCTTGAAGATGGTCACCCTGGGTAGATCAGCTTCCTTGATCATCGTTTCGCAGAGGGCTTTTGACTGCTCATAGGTGTTTCTTCCCTGAGTGTAAGCACTCGAGGTGAAATATAGGTGTGGGATCTCGTGCTTAACGCAAAAGTCGAGCACATTCTTTGTACCCAGAACATTGGTCTGCCATATCTCCCCTTCTTTATCCACACCTAAGCTATGAATGGCAGCTAGGTGATGAACAGCATGGATATCTTCAGGCACTTTACTAAGGCCGAGGTCAGGCTGGAGGATATCCCCCACCAAGGGAATAAGGTTTTTACCGGGAGCTGGCGGATGACGGGACAAGCCGTAAATGCGATTCCCTTTGCCCAAAAGCCGCTCAATAAGGGCAGTACCCAGGAAGCCCGATGCACCTGTAACTAATATAGCCATCTCAGCCTCCTATAATTTGGCCTACTAATAGCAATATGGGATATAATGCTGCCACTAGGACAAGGTAACCCCCTACTTTTCTGAAGTTCGCTTTTATTAGAACTAGACAGGCAATCATACCGGGGAAGGTTAAGAAGGTAAGTGCTGTCATCGGGGATAGGATACCGGTTGCGATTAGGAAAACCTGATAGACAAACACGAACAGATACCAGGACATGATATACCACTCCAGGCTTACATCGTATTCCCACACCTTATAAGCCAGGCTTTTAACGCCCTTCTTTAAGTTGGCTTCGGCATCAGGCCACTCATCAAAGGCCAGTCCGAGGTAAGCTAGTATTACGGCAACGGGGATGCTGACTACTAGGCCAGTAATCCACGGTGCGCTGGGGTTAACTGAGAACATTCCAAGTAAAACTGGTATCGGACCGACTCCAACAGCAAGAGCAGTCTCATGCGACCAATTGAATTTCCCCCAGGCATACCAAAAAGTTATCAGCATGCCGGCAAGAGCCAGTGGCAAGAGCACCCAGGTGACATTTATTGCTAGATACAGAATTGGGATAAGCGCTAAAACATACCAGCCAATAGCATTGAACAATACCTCCTTTTCGCTGACGATACCCAATTCAATGATGCTTTGTCCACCGGTGTAGTCTTTCTCAGCACTGCGGTCCCCAACCTCGCCTTTATCCAGCCCAGTCCAGGCGTAGTCAAGGTAGCTGTTGAACGAGTGTCCGCCGGCCATAATCAGCAAGCCACCGACCAGTGCTATCCAGACATTGGCACCAAGACCTCCTGCTAGCACAGCACCTATCAAGAGTGAGCACCCAAAGAAGGGAGCAGCAAACCACCTAGGTAGAGTGAAGAGATGCGCTTTAATTTTGCCTTTCATTTAAGACCTCCTTAAGTGTAAATATGTAAAAGTACCATAACAAAAGTACTGGAAAGAGGGATGACTAAATTATCGTCAACATACCTAGTTGTCTTGGTAAATCTCTCAGCGATAACTGCAGTAATAGCCCCAACCGCACCAAGCCAATAGGGTGTAATAAAGTAGGCCAGAACCAGGCAGGTAATGAGCATCCCCAGGCTCCCCCAGTTGCCTTTGACCTCTTTATTGTAGATTTTACTTCGGATGATCCCAGTGACAGCATCACCACCGCCCATGAAACAGAGCGGGACTATGGCCAGCCACGGTTCCCCCAGTAGCCCCCAGCATAGCCCGATGGTTACGATTCCTGTCGCCGGGAAGTGAACCTCAGCCAGTGCCTGCGGTCTTCCTGAGCCGCCTACACCGCGAAAAGTGTTTGGTCGGAAGAACCTAGCGTAAAGAAGCAAGGCAGTAAACCCTGTTGTTAGGATAAGAGGCCACCAGAAGGTGTTGAATAATAACGGGCACAAGAGAAAGCCAACACAGCCTCCCAGGTGCCCCAGCTTTCGACTAAGATACTGGGGGATCTTGTAGTCATAAAAAAGGTTCGCCAGATATAAACCAAGTAAGGCTGCTCCGGCAATTAAAAGAGCAAATGGCATTTCAGCTAGCACTTTGCCCTCCCAATATCTTCCGCATCTCAGCCAGGAACTGCTCGAAAGCCTGGGCAAATTCCTCAGTGTCGTAAATTATCTTATTGGTGTTAGCCCGGAAATACTTCCGGCTGATCGCCGCTCTGGGGGATAGGCTGCCATCAATAACATCAAGAAGCACCTCATCGCCGCTGGGATAGTTCACTAAATCGCCGTCAACCAAGAATTTGTCCAGTTTCTCATAGGGTATCGGTGGGGCCTGGTCAAGCATCTGGAGACGCTGCCCCTTGTATTGGAAATACAAGATGCCTCCTTCAGGACCGGTCACCCTGAGCTCGGCATATTTGTTCTCGACCTCAGCTAGCTTCTCTTTAGCCTTTTTCGATAAGCTGTCAAAGAAATGAGCCTGCCGAGCCGTGAACCTGCGGAACATATTCTCTATCAATCCAGCCATCTACAACCTCCTGACTATCCCTTTGAATACCTTTCGCTTAAGCTTTTTGACCAGGGTGACATCCTTCAGGACTATCGGTTTCGAGCTGGTAATCCTATCTGCGAGTCCCTGGAAATAAGGCTTGAGCTTTTTGGCGTCTCCAGTCTGGGGAATTGAAGCCAGGAAAGGTATTCCAGCTTTTTCAGCAATCTTTTTCAAATCAACTCTAGGTGAGAGGAACTGGTATTCTATCTCACCATGCTTACAGAGGAAGCCGTCCTGATTGGCTACTAGGCCGATGATGGGGATCTGTTGGACTCGTAGTAAGTCTATGGTTCGCTGTAACCCGGTGTTTGAGATAACTGATGGCTGAGAGACGATAAACACACCAAAGAGGTCCTTTACCTCGTTGAAGAAGGAGAACATCTCGTGGCTAGTACTGGGGGGTAAATCAGCTATAAGAAAGTCAAGTGGTTCTGGCCAAGTAACTATGTCAGGTGAAAGAAGCTCCCCAACGAAACGCCATTTACTGGAAGCTAGAATATCGTCAATCTGTCTTTTCAATGATTTCAGGTCAGCAGTCTCCATAATGTCCCTAATCTGGCTAAGTTCCTTGTGCTGCTCACTCTCCCATAGCACGGCATTATCTTCTCCAGTATAAGAAGCAATCGACAGTAGCCAGTAACCATCTACCTCAGGCACGACTATTTTTTCATTCACACTATCAAGACCAAACTTTGGGGAGTGGGCCAAACCTAGTGCTGAATAGAGGTTAGATCCGGTCACATCCAGGTCTATGAAGCCGACCTTATAGCCCTTGCTAGCTAGAGCTAATCCTAGCCCTGCTACCACTGAGCTCTTTCCCACCCCTCCTTTTAAAGCTGTCACTGCTATTTTCTTCATGAACCTTCTCTCAAGCCCCCAAAAAAGAAACGAGGTAAGCAAATAATCCTCGCCTGCCCCGCTTTAAGCCCATTATAAAGCAGAATTTAGAAAGCGTCAAGGGGCTGTGTGTAATAAAACGGGAAATGTCGTTGGTTGCTGAATAGTAACCGAGCCTCTTTGTCGCTTTTGTCAAGGTATAGCTCTTGCTTTTTGTCGCAAAGAGTGCTATACTTTCAAAGAATAGAAAAACGGGGCAAGCAACCTTCGCCGTAAGGGTCTTGCCCTTTCTTTTCGGGAAGGTTGCTACCAGAGGAGGTGAGTCTATGACGCAGCAAGTAGGGAAAACTCCCACACAGGAGTCGGGCAAAACGCCAGAGGCTAAGCCTGACTATGACCTTCACATCAAGGTCCCGGCTGAAATGAGGGAGATACTTAAAGATTCTGCTGAGCTTGCCTATAAATTGGGGGATATTCCCAAACCTGACCTGGTTGACCTGATGAACCTGTTTATAGGTTGGGGCTTACAAATCCAAAAGCAAAAATGGCTCGACCGCGTTGGCTACCGTTAATCTCCCTACTTTATGGATTTGGGGAGTGAAGAGATACTCTCCATATTGATAGCTAATTTGGGGATAGTTATTGAGTCAAAATAAAGCTGGAGAGGGCTTGACCCCACCTTGAATCAAGCAAAGCTAGAAAGGTTGAGCTAAATAAAGCTGGAAAAGGGAGGTAAGTGGAAATGGAAGAGTTCAAATGTTCGGTAGAAGGATGCGAGCACGAACCTTTTAAAACTGAGACGGCACTAAAAAGCCATTTGAGAAACAAGCACCCAGACTTTGCGCCAGGAGGAGAAAAAGGGAAAGCACGTGAGGTCCCCATCGTTGAGGAGGACTTTGCCACACTGCTCCACAAGTTCAAGATAAAAGGTGAACTGGCAACCAACATCGCCGAGAATATTTCTCATACCGGCGGCCCTAATGTCTTTGAAGAGCCTGAGCTCCTCGTCAAACGCCTAACTTCCTGGAGTAGCGATGTCAATCCTTCCAGACGAAAGCTCATAATTGAGCAGTGGTTTGCCGAAAAGGGAATAGACATTCCTCCCGAGGTCCAACAGAAGGCAGGAATGACAAAGGAGCAAATCAAGAAGGAAGAAGAGAAGACAAAAGAAGGTGATGAAGTTAGGTATGTCTACGATGAGAGCGCACGCGTCGTTAGAATGGCGAAAGAAAGTGAGCGGGGAGGGACACTAGCACAGGCAAAGGAGTTAAAAACAATGGCAGAAGAAAGCGATAGAGCAGGAGCCGAATCACCCTTTATGCAGAATGAGGAAGGCGGTTGGATACTCAACCCCAAAGCAAGGGTCACTGGGGTGGAGCTTATGGCCGTCCAGTTCATGCAGCAAGCGCAAGCAAAGGGAGAACCGGCCGATCCTATTACGGCAATGACCAAAGCTGCACATGACATGGCAGCTCTTCGTGAGACGTTTGGTGGCGGAGCTAGCACTTTGCCCTCTTGGATGACTGACCCCGCCGAGTTTTTTAAGGTGATCAAAACTATCACCGGTGATACTGGGGGCGACAGCGCACTAAAAGAAACACTGGCCGAGATGCGTAGGTCAGTGGATGAGCTGAAAGAGGAGAGGTACCGGGAGCAGTTTGCCGGCCAGCAGAAGCAAATCCAAGACCTCTACAATGTAATGAAGCAAACGCTGGATACAGTCTCAGACCTGAAGAAGGGAGGGACCGGCGGCCGATCTGAGATGGACATCATCCACGAAATCGTCACCGGGGGTAAGGAGGAGTTATCAGGCCTGAGGCATGATGTGAAAGAAGCAATAGCTAGCAAATCCCTGCCTCCAGGCAAGAGTGCCGGAGAGAGAGAAGACAGGAAAAAGAAGGTGAATAAAGCCCTCAAAGTTGATGAGGAGATTGAGACTATCGGGAAGCGGATCTTCTTTCGCCAGAGTTGACATCATCCAAGAGCGGAATTACAATTAAGTAAAGACGGGGCAAGCCAAGGTTGCTTGCCCTATTCTTTTCTAGGGAGGTGAGTCTAATGCCCCCAGAGCTGCCCGGATTACCTAAAATAAGGCTACCTGAAAGCCCACTGAGTCCACTCAGGAAAGTGCTCCATGGGAGTCGCCAACAGATTGAGAAGGTTGGTAACGATATCCGCTCTATTGCCGAAGAGCTTCATGGTGGTACCCCTGACGGGACTTCTACTATTCAGGACACTGAGGGAGCCTCTGAATTTGAGCTACAGCGCCGCACAGCAGAGCCTGGCGCAACCCCCCCAGGGGCCAAAGGCACGGCGTGTCTCCCATGCTCGAGGGACCATTTATCAACCACGTCATCAGCACTTTCCGAGGGGATAAGGTTCGCCCGGGATAAGGGCGTGAAAGACCACGAGGTGATGAGACGAATCCGCATCGGCTTGGACGAACTCAATGCCATGGAGCGCATTGATCTTGCCCCAGAGGAAACTGCCAAACTCAAGGGGGCAGAAAAGGAACTCGCCGACTGGGTGCTCAGGCAGTCCAGAGATCTGAGGCATGCCATCACTGAGATAAGGGATGCTGATACACTGGAGCAGGCAGCGGCCAGGGCAAGCACTATCACCGAGGAGTTCATGACCCAGCTGTGGGCAATCCCCGAGGGGGAGTGTGAGACCTGTGGTGAGCTCAGGGATAGGCTCAAGGAATTTGTAGAGAAGAAAAAGAGGGAAAGGACACAGGAGCCTAAGCTAACCCTCGAGGAGGCTAAGAAGCTGGCTGCCGAGGAAGCAGGGAGGGAAGTTGAGAGGAGATGGTAATCTCAAGAAAAGAGGACCTGATTAGGGGGATAGAAGAAAATGGCTAAGGTAGCTGTGCCTGAAGTTGAATTACCAGAAGGACTGGTGGTTGAAGCAAAGAAGTATAAAACCGCTCAGGAGTTTATTAAAGAGGGTGAATATGACATAAGGCGTGTGCGACTGACAGACCTAACTCCTGAAGAATTGGCACTGGTACGCAAGGCAGGCTACAACATATACTACAAAGACCTCTATACACAATATGCGGAAGGAATAGATTATGTGGGACTTGATCCATCTGTTCCTTCTACTTTTCCATTAGAGGTATTCCCTGAGAAATTAAGGGAGGTTAAGCAAATTCCTTCTGGTTTAAGACGCGGGAAAACTTATAATCCTCTTTTCGCTTCCCCTGAAAAGTTTTGGATTGAGGCTACCAGGCCCGCCGGGAGCAACCCCGGCAAAGAGCTGTGGGAGATGACTGAATTAGTTGGTAATTTGAAGAAGGGTGCTTGGGTACAGTTAAACCCCGAAGGCAGAATGTATCAGATAACTGATATTGGCAGAACTAGAGCTACCTTAGTAGATGGAGAGGGCAACAGATCAACTATCCCAATTCGGCAAGCTGTCTATCCACTTGAACCCAACCCCCCAGCAGTTGAGGCAATTCTCAACTCTATGCCTGCTGTGCCTGAACGAGGATTAGTGATACGGCGGGTTGGGAAAGGTAAAGAGGGGGCTCCGTGGCGTATTGATGACTTGGGTAGCGGAGTTTTAATTGAAGGTGGTTTTGCTTCTCGTGCTGAGGCGAACAAAGCAATTTTTCTAATTAGAAAAAAGGCTCGAAGAGCAGGACGCCAAGATTGGCAATTGTCTCAGATTGAATATGTGCGATTATCTTATCCAAGGGCAGTAGGGAAAGGTGCGTTCCCATCGCTTGAAAAAGAGCATGAGATCTTGATTAGAAAGGCTTTGTCCGAAGGCAAGCTAGTTCCCACAGAGGTCTTAGCTGATTATCCAGACTTGGTGACAGGTAGTAACCCAGGCTTAATAGGCCCCATTGTGGCGGCAACTGTCGAATGCCCAATTTGTGACGAGGTGATAGAGATCCCCCAGTATGATAAAGTCACCAGGTCCGATGCACTTAGCGAACACATTGGAAAAGAGCATACAGGCTATAGGGCGAGATTAGGAGGGAGTAATCCGATGATCAAAGAAGGATTGACCAAGGAGCAAATTACCGAGCTAGCCATTGGAACTGCCGATAAGTTGCTAGCGTGTGTAAGGGAGCGGGCACATAGTATTTTGATGCTACACAGCCTCCCCTATAGTGAGGACAGGCAGGGCATTGTCGTTAATGAAGCTGAGGCCAAAGCCTCACCCTGCCGCTGCACTGAGTACCGCCCTGGAAAGAAGCTCTGTTTCAGCAAAGGTATAATTGGCGCACTCTCAGACGAACAGAAGGAGAGCTACTGCCCCACCACAGTATTTGTAGAAAGCGCGGGACTCGAGAAACGCTTTGAAGACTGGATGGAGTCAATTGGGACCTGCAGGACTGAGATAGCCGGGATAGTTAAAGGCGAGAGGCTAGACCCCTGGTTAGGTTGCATGTCTCGAGAGCTAACTGCTAAGGGAATGGGAGCCAGTGGATCAGGAGGCAATAACCCAGGCTTACTAGGCAGCATTGTGGCCGCAACTGTTACTATGCAAAAGCTAGAAGAGGAAAGAAAGAGGAAAAAATAAAATGGACATAAGCAAGGCAAGAAAGGTTGTCGAGTTAACCAAGGATAACAGGAAGATACTGCTTACTATCTATGAGGGTGGCCAGGTGTCCAGTTGCATTGAGGCCGAGGCAAAGAAATACTGTGAAACCTGCCAGTGCGATGAGGGGCTTTGCCAGGAGTACATCGAAGACATGAAGGGCCGGGGCTACCAGGCAACCGAGGTAGAGCTCGGCGAGCTTGAACTTGAGGAGAGCCTTCCGAAGTTTCTACAGGGAAAAGAAGTACGGGTTAAACCACCAGTAGCGGTTGAGACCAAACCAGCTATAGTAGTCGAGCCGGCAGTAAGCGAGGCTCCCGACAATCCCTCAGTAAGCGAGGATACCGAAAAAAATGACTGAAAAAAAGTGCTCTGTAGAACTGAAACCCATGAAAGTCTGGGTTCAAGAGGAAGACCCGAGAGGCATCTGCCGGGAGTGCCTTTTAGGTCCAGTGCTCCAATGGTACCGCGATGAACTGAATGGCAAGGGCCATACCAAGTTCGTGGAGGAGCTGACCCAAATTGCTCATGAAGCTGAAGTTTTGCCCTTGACACTTTGTGAGAAGCTTGATAATATAAAAAGTGAAGTGGAGGAATCATTGAGGGAGAGGCTTGAGGAGTTCGATTGTGCTGCTCAAGCATATGAGCCTAAAGATGATTCATGATGATGATGAAGTCCACAAGGAGGTGTCTTAATGGGCAAAATAAGAATGGCTCAGGTAGCAGGGCTACCGGTCCGGACCCTCCGGCGAATGGTGGGGATCCCTGCCCACAGGCCCAGCGCTTTCAATGCTTGCATTGGCGCTGCGCTAAAGGGTAAAAAGTATTCCACACCGGCAGTCGGAACGGGCGGACAGCAAGACAAGAGGATCCAATCCGCCTTTACCAGTGCAGTTCATTCTTGCGCCGGCAGGAAGGCGTAACTTAACCCTCCACTGACAAAAATAAGCCCACGGTTTAGACCTTTCCCCGGCCGTGGGCTTTCTTATGTAAAAGTGGGCTACTACTTACGCTGCCTGGAGGCCAGAGAATAGTAGCAACCCTCATTATGACAAGCCTTCCACAGATTACAACCAGTCTGAACAACGATTTTGTTTTGTTCCTCGTTTGCCGTCACCTTCAAGGGAGAGATGACTATAGAGACAGCCTGTTTTTTCCCTTTATCATCAACGAACTCGCTGCAGGCACCCTGCGTGGCCTGTATATTGACTTCCATGCTTCCCTCCTAAAGCAATTTCCTCATCCTAGTCTCTCGGTTTTGTGCTTAGCATCCATTCCCGCCAGCAATTTTCACAGGTGCCGCTGAGCAAGTGGTCAAATTTATCGTGGCATATCATGCACTCGAGGTCTGTGCCTTTCTTAATCTCGGTTTGAGCACGTTTGTCTGCAAGGTAGACCTCAGCACTTTGCCAGCCAGCAGGAACTGAGGTATTGCCGTTTCCAGGATTGCCCGCATCGTTAATGGCAGCTCTCAGTCCATCGGTATTGCCACCCTGATGTTCTATTTCGTCGGCAAGGTCGTTAGCCTCTTTAACACTGAGCCTCAACATCGCACTTACCCTCCTTTGTTCTGGTCCTGTCTCTAGTATATCACCCCTGGTCGGCTCCCGCTTGACTTAGTGCAAAGAGCCACCTACAATATAACAGGAGTTATATTTGTTTCAAGGAGAAAGGAAGGCATGGATATTGAAAAATTTCTCAACCATTACTCAGGTCTAGCAGAGCTCACTCGGAGCGCATATCGCTACACGTTGAATATGCTTGAGAGGCGCATCATCACCGATGAACCGACAGACGACGATGTAAGAGAGTTCCTGAGGGAGTTCAAAGTTGGCACTACTCTTCAGAGACACAAGGCGGCAATCAAAAGGTATTTCAACTATAAGCAGAGACCCTGGTTTTTTGATAGCAAGGAGTTCGCCACAGCCCGGAAAAAGCTGCCTCATTACCTGCGCCGGGAACAGGTAGATCAGCTCATTGATACGCCAAAAAACGAACACGATAGAATGTTCGTCAAAACCCTCTTCCTGACTGGGATAAGAATTGCCGAGCTTATGAGCCTAACCAGGGAAAGCCTCGAGCCCGATGGTATTAAGTTCATCGGTAAGCGCGACAAAGAGAGGTTCGTCCCCATCCTCGATGAGAGCTTCATGAGAGAGCTCCAGGATTACGCCAAGGGGTGCGAAGGGAGACTCTTCCCCAGAAAGTATTGGGATTACTGGCTAAACCTACGTCGGTTGTGCCTGGAAGCCGGGGTCGAGATGGTGTCCCCCCATACCTTGAGGCACAGTAGGGCTGTAGACCTGGTGAAGCGCGGGGTGTCTTTAGGTGGTCTTCAGACTTTTTTGGGGCATGAGCAACCTTCAACCACTTTAATATACTCCCAACTTACTCAGAAAGACCTAAAAAAGGAATTAGAGAGAGTGGAGGGCTAAAATGGCAGAAGTAATTTTTATCGCCTGTCCTTGGTGTGGGATGAACCGTGTGTTGGAGAAGACTGGAGCTGGCGCCATAGCCCGAGGGCTTACCATCACTGATATCAAAGGGAGGATACGCTTTGACCATATGGACTTGGGAAAGGCCATTATTGTCCAGATTAGGGAAAGAGCACCAGGCCCAGAAACAAGAAAGAGGCTCCGGAGAGGAGGCGGTACTGGATTCCCTCTGGTAGGAGGCCTCACTTTACAAGAGATGAAAGATAGCCCTGATTACACAGACTTAATAGAGCAGATGAAAGCCACTGCTACTGAGGTTTTAAGTATATTAGAATAGAGAGGGGATAAATGAAACGGAGGATCCGGGGGGGGGGGGCTGTGCGGGGTGCTCTTCATATTAGCCATAGCTGGAATTGTATGGGGGCTGTGTGGAGTGGCTTTATTGGCTAAGTTTAGTACGCCAATATAATAATGGTGAGCGAGCCAAAAACGGTGAGTAACCCAGTATAATAGAGCGAGCCAGAATACTTGAGCAGCCCATAATAAAGGAGCGAGCCAAGATATTAGAGAAACCCATGGTAGGCGAGCGAGCCATACCTCCTGAGTAACCCAGGACTGAGGAGCGAGCCAGAAGCGAAGAGTAACCCATAGACTAGGAGCGAGCCATTGACACGGAGTAACCCAATGTAACAGAGCGAGCCAGCAGAGAGGGGCTAGCCACAGAAGCTAGCCCCTGCTTCTTTTGGCCTCAATTTTAACTTCATTTTAGCTTCATTTTAGCTTCAATTCTATGAATTGTAATTTGCTCTTAAATATAAATATTCCAGTTTGAGGCTATGAAGTATACTTCAAACAGAATTACAATTATCTTGACAATGACCAAAAAAATATGCTATGGTATCTATAGTACTTTAAAAATTGAATAATGATAGCTAGCTTCGATAGGTAACATTTATATGATTGCTCATGTATTCCCCCTTTGAATGTATTA
>JABUBP010000211.1_pt1 | contig 14822 bp, 18 predicted proteins | sample 7240331 | NCBI WGS metagenome assembly JABUBP01 (sample SAMN07256347, study PRJNA390944) | subsurface metagenome | isolation source: Methane hydrate marine sediment | place: Pacific Ocean: Eastern North Pacific, ODP site 1244 | collected 2002 | reverse complement strand
AGGGGGGGGCAGGCACACCCCGTTCTTCAATGGCTACAAGCCCCAGTTCTACATCAGGACTACCGATGTTACCGGGGCCATCGAGCTGCCGGAAGGTGTGGAGATGGTCATGCCCGGTGACAATACTAAGATGAAGATAAAGCTTATTTACCCGGTAGCTCTGGAGAAGGGCCTTCGCTTTGCTATCAGGGAAGGAGGTAGAACTGTCGGCGCCGGAACCTTTACCAAAATTCTAGAATAACATGGCCAAGAAAACTGAAGCCAGAATTATAATTCATCTTGCCTGCACTGAGTGTAAGGAAAGAACATATACTACGACCAAGAACAGAAGGAATGACCCCCAGCGGTTAGAGCTCAAAAAGTATTGCCCCCGTTGTCGTGCTTACAAACTCCACAGGGAGGTAAAGTAGCACGCTAGAAGCGTGATTTGAGAGAGCCTTCCATGGCAAATCCTACTGCAAAAAAGAGTGGTTCCAGATTTAGTTTTATTAGCGGGATTATCGCTGAACTCAAGAAGGTAATCTGGCTCTCCAGACGCGAGGCAGCATATTTAACCGCTCTAGTGCTCATAGTTGCCATTACTGTAGGTATTATTCTGGGAGCCCTTGATTATGGCTTTTCCTTTATCGTGGATAAACTGTTTGTCGGTGGCTAGAAGCCTTTGCCTAAGCTTAAAGCACCCAACTTTGGAATGGTTTTTACCGTTTAATGTGTGAGGTTGTTGTGGCCAGGAATCAAAAAAATTGGTTTGTGGTTCATACCTACTCGGGGTATGAAGAGCGGGTCAGGAAGAATCTTGAGCAACGCATCAAGTCGATGGATGATAACGGGGACATCTTCCAAATAGTCATACCTACCGAAGAAGAGATTGAGGTTAAAAACGGACAGCGGCGTACAGTAACCAAGAAGATACTACCCGGTTACATCCTGGTTCAGATGAAAATGAACGACCTGAGTTGGCACATAGTGCGTAATACCCCAGGCGTCACCGGTTTCGTAGCCAGTGGCAATAAGCCAGTGCCGCTACAGGAAGAGGAAGTCGGCCGGATTATGAAACAGATGGAGGCAGAAGCACCACGGGTCAAGGTTGGCTTTCGGCAGGGACAGAGTGTACGGGTTATTGATGGACCTTTTATTGATTTTATAGGTACGGTAGATGAAATAGATGCCGAAAAGGGCAAGATTAAAGTGCTTCTGTCTCTCTTTGGCCGTGAAACACCGGTTGAGCTTGACTTCCTGCAGGTGGAGAAGCTTTAAGCATGGCTAAGAAGGTAAAAGCGATAATAAAGTTGCAGATCCCAGCCGGGCAGGCGAATCCAGCGCCTCCGGTAGGTCCGGCTTTAGGTCAACACGGGGTTAATATTATGGCCTTCTGCAAGGAGTACAATGAGCGCACTGCCAAGCAGGCCGGGTCTATCATCCCGGTTGAAATAACCATCTATAGCGACAGGTCTTTTACCTTTATCACCAAAACGCCGCCGACCACCAACCTGTTGAAGAAGGCGCTAGGCGTGGAAAAGGGCGCCAGCGCCGCCGGTCGTGATGCGCCTATGGTGTTATCCCGGGATAAACTCCGTGAAATAGCCAAGCTTAAGGCTAAGGATTTGAATGCTGCTGACATCGAGGGAGCGGAGCGAATAATTGCCGGCACCGCCCGAAGTATGGGCATTAAGATAGAGTAGAAGATGGCAAAGCATAGTAAAGGTTATCAAGAGGCAGCTAAACTGAGAGACAGGACAAATGAATACTCTCCTCAGGAGGCTATTGAGCTGGCTAAAAAGATGGCTCATGCCCAATTTGATGAGACGGTTGAGCTTCACCTTAGGATGGGTGTTGACCCGCGAAATTCCAGCCAGCAGATACGCGGTGTTGCTCTCCTGCCACACGGACTGGGGAAAAAGGTGCATGTTTTAGTCTTCGCTCAGGGTGAAGCTGAGAAGATTGCTCAAAATGCCGGGGCGGATACCATTGGTGCCGATGAGCTGGTTAAGAAGATAGAGGGCGGCTGGTTGGAATTTGATACCGCCATAGCTACCCCTGAAATGATGGGCAAGGTGGGCAAGCTGGGCAAAATCCTGGGCCGTAGGGGGCTCATGCCCAATCCAAAATCGGGAACTGTTGTCGCCGCAGATGACTTACCCCGTGTAATAAACGAGGCTCGCAAGGGCAGGGCAGAGTTCAAGCTAGATAGAACAGCCATCATTCATTTGCCCCTGGGTAAGGCTAGCTTTGAAGATGATAAGCTGCTGGCCAACCTGGCGGCAGTGATTGAGGCGGTGATGAAGGCTAAACCCAGTGGTGCCAAGGGGCAGTATGTTAAAAGTGCTTATCTTGCTACCACCATGGGGCTTGGCATCAAGCTTGACCTGAAAACAACCCTCTCTTTGAGCACCGCTTGATGCCAAGAGGAGCATTAAAAATTTAAATAGTCTCTTTTCATCCTGAGACAGCAGGTGCCGATTAAGGCTTAATATTAAGTGCCTGCCGAGGATAAGGACGCAGAGCATGTTTTGGTTCAAGTCCTTGTGCCGCAGGCGTAGGGGCTTTTTTACTGCTGTTAAGCAGTTAGGAGGTGATAAAGGTGAGTCGGGAACGTAAAGTGCAGACCATTGACGAGTTAAAAGAGGCTATGGCTAAGTGTAGCGCCGGTGTTTTAACCGACTATCAGGGGCTGTCAGCTTCTGAGCTGACTGTCTTGCGTCGTAAACTCAGGGAACTGGGCATTGAATACCGGGTGGTCAAGAATACCCTAGCCCGTTTCGCCGCCGAAAGGGCGGGCAAGGATTTTCTCATCAGCTCCTTTGAGGGGCCGGTAGCTATTGCCTTCGGCTATGGTAAAGTGGTCGAACCAGCCAAGGCCCTGCTTGACTATATCCGCAGCTCAAATTCAACTCTGGCTATCAGGGGTGGCTTTTTAGCCGACCGACTACTGACCCAAGACGAGGTTAAAACCCTGGCGACAATACCATCAAGGGAGATATTGCTGGCCCAGATCCTGGCCGGGATGCAAGGCTCCATCAGTGCCCTGCTGAACTGCCTTGCCCACCCGCTAAGGGAAATAAACGGAATATTGCAAGCTAGAATTAAACAATTGGAGGAGGAATAAAATGCCAGAAAAAGAAGAAGCCGGACAAAAAACCAGCCAAGTGACAGCCAAGAAAGAAAGGCAGTCGCCAGAAAAACCGGCGGCGGCAAAACCTGCCAAGGCTCAAGAAACTGCCGGCGAAACCAAGTCAAAGGAGGCCAAGAAGGCAAGCACCACTCAGGATATAATAGAGGTTATCAAAAATATGACCGTGCTTGAGCTGTCCCAGCTGGTAAAAGCCTTAGAGTCCGAGTTTGGCGTCACCGCCGCGGCTCCAGTAGCTGCAGCAGCGGCACCAGCTGAAGCGGCGGCACCGGCTGAAGAAGAGAAGATAGAATTCAATGTGATTCTAAAAGCGGTAGGTGATAATAAGATCAATGTGATTAGGGCGGTGCGCGAGCTGACGGCTCTGGGCTTGAAGGAGTCCAAAGACCTGGTGGAGTCTGCCCCCAAGGCGGTAAAAGAAGGGGTTAGCAAGGATGAGGCAGCGTCGGCTAAAGCCAAGCTAGAAGCCGCCGGAGCCACTGCAGAAGTTACATAATAAACTCTTAAGCACCATAGCTAGGAGATGTTTGGCTATACTGCTGATGGATTGGTTGATACTACAGGCATAGCTGAGCTGTGGCCCACTTGAAAACAACGCTAAGAACCTCTATAGTATCACCGAAGGGCACTCCAACAGGGAGCAGTTGTCATATGCCGCAGACGGACTTGTGGATACTAATAGGCTTGGGCGGGCTATTTGTCCTCCTTGGAGTGGGTGCATTTTTCTGGGGCCGTGGTGAGGAAAAAAACTATTATAAAGCCATTTCAACCCGTACCGATATTCGGGAGTATATGGAGCATACTCCAGAGCGCCCTGAGCCCGGGGGATTAAAGGTAGGCGGTTTAATTGCCATCTTTGTTGGCCTGGTTATGCTGATTATGGGGGGTGCTTTTTGGCTTTCGGGCTGAGGCGAAGGCTTCAACTATGGATTGAGAGGCCTCAACCGGTGGCCTGCCGGTAACTACCCTGTCCGGTAATATCATACCGCTGGAAATCACTATCTTTATTCCCTCGTCAACTGGTATATCGGTGTGGGTAATCTTGTCCTCAGTGACCATCTCAAAGTAGCCAGATGAGGGTATTGGTGCTGTTGGAATATATATAGCATAAAGCTTTTTGCCCGATTTATCGGTTATTTCATTGGTAATAAAGGCCAGCGTCGTCATACCCTCCCTGGGGAATTCTACAAAAACCACCTCACGGAAGGCAGCCTTGTTCAGCCCGGCCCCGGAGAGTCCTTCCATGACCTGTTTTAGGCCGGTGTAGAGCTGCCGGAACACCGGCACCCTCGTTAGTAATGATTCAACAGAGCGGATTATTTTCTTACCAAGATAATTGCTGGCGATGACGCCGGTGATATATATCAAGACTATGGCAACGCCAAAGCCCAGGCCAGTAATCTCCTGGCCAAAGATGGCTTTGATGATTGGCTGTAGTATATCGTCAATGGCTACAAAGACCAAGGCTAAAATCCATACGGCGATACCTAAAGGAACAACAATCAAAATGCCAGCCAGGAAATTCTTCCTCAGGGCTCTTATAAGCCAGTGACCGGTAGATTCACCTTCCTTCTTCATTATGCCTCACTTTCTAGTTAGCCTAAACCATCCGTCTTGGTCTATACTGGATGGCTTCAGCTATGTGGCTTGCCATAATTATATCACTATTTTCCAGGTCGGCGATGGTGCGGGCCAGCTTCTGTATGCGATGGAAAGCACGGGCTGAGAGATGAAGCTGGGTCATAGCCGCTTTAAGCAGGCTCCGGGCGGCTTCTTCTGCCTGGCAGAATTCCCTTACCTCTACGGGTGTCATCTCAGCATTACAGGAAAGCCTGGTGCCGGCAAGGCGTTTATTCTGCCAAGCACGGGCAGCGGCAACCCTGGCTTGTACCTTTTCTGATTGTTCACCCAGCCTGTCATCAGACAGCTTTTCATAGTCAATATGGGGTACTTCAACAAATATATCCACCCGGTCAAGAAACGGCCCGCTTATTCTTTGCTGATAGCGTGACACCAGACCGGGCGGGCAAGCGCACTGTCGGAAGGGGTCGCCATAGTAGCCGCAGGGGCAGGGGTTCATCGCCCCTACCAGCATAAAGTTGGCCGGGAAGGTCAGAGTCCCCCTAGCCCGGCTGATAGTGACCACCTTATCCTCAAGAGGCTGGCGCAGTACTTCAAGCAACGAATGGCCAAATTCAGGCAGCTCGTCAAGAAAGAGCACTCCACGGTGACTGAGGCTTATTTCGCCCGGTCTTGGCCAGTGGCCACCACCGACCAATCCGGCATTTGAGATGGTATAGTGGGGAGAACGGAAGGTCCGGTTCATGATAAGAGGGGTATCTTGGGGTAGTAGTCCGCTGACACTATAAATCTTGGTAACCTCCAGGGCTTCCTCATTGGTCATGGGGGGTAACATTCCCGGCAGTGAGCGCGCCAGTAGCGTTTTACCACTCCCCGGGGGGCCACACATTATTACGTTATGTCCACCGGCAGCGGCTACCTCTAAAGCCCGCTTAACATGTTCCTGCCCCTTAATGTAGGCCAGGTCAACGGTTGGTCGTGCCGGAGGAGGGGCATCAATTTGGACCTTATCAGGTTTATACTCAGGGGGCTCTATTTCACCACGTAGATAGCTGGCCAGCTGGGCCAGCGAGGTGAAGGGGATGATTTTAGCGCCTTCAACCAAGGAGGCCTCTCTGGCATCCCTATCAGGCACAATAACATTGGCCAGACCTTTCTGGCGAGCCAGGGCAACCATAGGTAAGATGCCATTGGTGTGGCGCAAGCTGCCATCCAGAGACAGCTCGCCAAGGAAGAGAGTTCCAGAGACATCAGCTGATAACTGCTCTGAGCTGAGAAGGATGCCGGCGGCAATAGGTAAATCATAAGCCGGGCCCGCCTTTTTAAGGTCAGCCGGCGCCAGATTAACGACAATACGCCTCATCGGGAAGACATAGCCAGAGTTTCGGACCGCCGCCCGAACTCGCTCCCTGGCTTCCTGAACAGCAGCATCAGGCAAGCCGACAATAGTAAACGAAGGCAAGCCGGGGGAAATATCTACCTCAACCTCGACGATGGCTCCTTCCAGGCCGACAAGAGCACAGCTTATTACCTTGGCTAGCATTTTATTTACTATGTTAGCCTGAAGCCTGCTGGGTGTCAATTGCGAAGACTATCTTTATCAGGCGAGGTATTGCATCCAAAGGTTAATTGTGCTATAATATATAATGATTTTAGACGAAGACGGAGTATTGGAGTGGGTTTAATCCCACTTTTTTGTTGTATGGCAAATAATGGAATTGGAGGTCTAATTCCAGGGTGAAGAGCGATTTTTTACTGGCCATAACACAGCTCTCGGCCGAGAAGAACCTGTCCAGAGAGGTGGTACTTGGCGCAGTAGAGGCGGCGCTGGCATCAGCTTACCGGAAGAATAATTTTGCACCCAGTCAGAACATTTCAGTCAAAATTAATCCTTCCAGCGGAAAGGTTGAAGTCTGGGCGGAAAAGACAGTGGTTGAGCAGGCCTCAGACCGCCGCCTTGAGATATCATTAGACGAGGCACGCAAAGTAAAGCCAGACGTGCAGATTGATGATGCTATCTATGTAGAGGATACGCCGCATAATGCCGGGCGTATTGCCGCCCAGACAGCAAAACAGGTTATCCTGCAGCGTCTCCATGAGGCAGAGCACAGTGCCATTTTTGAGGAATATGCTGATAAACAGGGCGACATTATCACCGGAGTGGTGCGACGCATTGAGCTCCGCCAGGTATTTATTGACCTGGGCAGGGCTGAAGCGGTGATGCCAGCAGCCGAGCAGGGGCCCAATGAAAGATACCGTGTCGGGCAAAGGCTAAAGGTTTATCTCCTAGAAGTAGCCCAAACAGCTAAAGGGCCTCTTCTAGTAGTGTCACGCTCACACCCAAATTTACTGCGCCGGCTTTTTGAGCTTGAGGTACCAGAGATTTATAACGGGACTGTGGAGATAAAGGTAATTGCCCGCGAGGCTGGCTACCGCAGTAAAGTGGCTGTAGCAGCACGTCAGGAGGGAATTGACCCGGTTGGCTGCTGTGTTGGGCTGCGCGGCATCAGGATACAGAACATCGTCAACGAATTAAACGGTGAAAAGATCGATGTTGTTAACTGGAGTCCAGATATGGCTGTCTTCATGGCTAATGCCCTCAGCCCGGCCCAGGTAGTAAGTGTTGGCCTGAGTGAGAAGGAAGAGGCGGCTACCGTAGTCATTCCTGACAGGCAGCTTTCTTTAGCCATTGGCAAAGAGGGACAGAATGTCAGACTGGCGGTAAAACTCACTGGCTGGCGAATAGATATTAGGAGTGCCTCTGACGCTGAGAAGGAAAGGGCGGAAGCTGCCCAAGAAGAAGCAAGGGTCGTCAGCGAGGAGATTGCTGAAGTAGCTGAGGCTGCGGAGCCGACCTTAGTTTCAGCAGAGGTGCCACTGAAAGCGGCCAAAACTTTGTCGGCTGATGAAGTAGCACAGGAAACAGTGACCAAACAGCGGCTCCGCTTTGCCGAGGATTTATTGTCACTGGCACCACCCAAGCCCCAAACTAAGGATAAAAAGAAGAAAAAGAAGACTTCTCGGGCAAAGGAAAGTGCTGAGGATGGTATCCGATTAAAGAAAAAGCGCCGGGGGGCAGAGCTTCATGAAGACGAAGAAGGGGAATATTACTAAGCATCGCCCAATGCGAACCTGCATCGCCTGCCGCCAGGTAAAAAGCAAGCGGGAACTAATCCGTTTGGTGCGTGTTAGTAGTGGCATTGTAGAGGTTGACAGCAGTGGTAAGAAGGCGGGGCGGGGCGCTTATTTGTGTCCCGAGCCTATGTGCTGGCAGGCCGGGCTAGCGACTAGTCGTCTGGAGCATACCCTGCGGACTACTCTTGCTCAAAGAAACAAAGAACAGCTTATTGAGTACGGAAAAACCTTGGTAGGGGGGTTAGCCAGTGGCTGAGGCAGGTAAACAGGGTGATATTGCCGGGTCAGCCGGCCAGGGGGCTGATAAAGAAGCAGCCGTGACCTCGGTTGAGATTCCACATACCCTGAGCGTCAGGCAGCTGGCTGAGCTTCTCAGGGTCAGTGTCATTGGTGTTATTAAACAGCTGATGAAAAACGGTATCATGGCCAATATTAACCAAGTCATTGACTATGACGTGGCCTCGGAAGTAGCCACCAGCTTTGGCTACAAAGCCCAGCCACAGCCCCAAGCGGCTCGGAAGGCGGCCAGCGTCATTAGTGAGATTAAAAAGCAGCAACTCCTGATTGAGGAGCCGGGCAATCTAAAGCCTCGGCCGCCAGTAATCACCATTATGGGGCATGTTGACCACGGTAAGACCAGGCTCCTTGATGCCATCAGGCAAACCAATGTTATGGATACCGAAGCTGGCAGTATTACCCAGCATATCGGTGCTTATCAGGTGGAGGTTGAGGGACAAAAGATTACCTTCCTGGATACGCCGGGACATGAAGCCTTTACTGCTATGCGGGCTCGAGGCGCCCAGGTGACTGATATCACTGTCCTGGTTGTGGCCGCTGATGATGGCGTAAAGCCACAGACCCTGGAGGCTATAGACCATGCTCAGGCAGCCGGAGTGCCTATCGTGGTGGCTATCAACAAGATTGATAAGCCAAGCGCCAACCCGGATGCCGTTAAACAACAGCTGGCTGATGCCGGTCTCGTTATTGAGGAATGGGGAGGTGACACCGTCTGTGTCTTAACTTCAGCCAAGGCTAAGGAAGGCATCCCCGAGCTACTGGAGAACCTGCTACTGGTAGCTGAGATGGAGAACCTCAGGGCAGACCCATCTCAGCCAGCAAAAGGGGTGGTTATTGAAGCCAGACTGGACAAGGCCATGGGGCCACTGGCTACAGTATTAGTCCATGACGGCAACCTAAGACCCAGCGACATGGTAGTTGTTGGTACCACCTGGGGCCGGGTCAAGGCAATGTTTAATGATACCGGTAAGCGGGTAAGGAAGGCCAAGCCGTCTACTCCGGTTGTCATCCTCGGTTTACATAGCATTCCTCAGGTAGGAGATACCCTGACCGCTGTAAGTGATGAGCGACGGGCACGGGTTTTAGTTGAGGAACTCCAGAAGGAGGCGGGGTTGTCACTAAAATCATTAAGCCTCACCAACCTCTTTGACCAGATAAGCGCCGGCCGGGTCAAGGAACTCAATATTGTTTTTAAGGCTGATGTTCAGGGCAGCATTGAACCGATAAGGACTTCTCTAGAGAGGCTGGGGACAGATGAAGTCCAGGTTAACATTATTCATAGCGGCAGTGGCAACGTTGCTGAAAGTGATGTTATGCTAGCCAGTGCTTCCAATGGGCTTATCATTGCCTTCAACACCAAGGTTGAGGCCGGAGCACAGCGGGTAGCTGAAGCCGAGGGCCTAGACATCCGCCACTATAACGTGATTTATGATTTGGTAGGTGATGTGGAAAAGGCGCTTAAGGGAATGCTTGAACCCAAGTATGTTGAGGTTATTGAAGGTCGGGCAGAAGTAAGGGCTATCTTCCCCGCTGCCAAGCGAATCAAGGTGGCTGGTGTCTATGTTACCGAGGGCAAGGTAACTCGGGATGTACAAGCTAGGATACGACGCAATAACGAAGTTGTGGCCGAATCTGTGGTTAGCAGTCTGAGGCGTTTCAAGGACGATGTTAAAGAGGTAGCCGCCGGCTATGAGTGTGGTGTTTGCATTAAGGACTTTAATGACTTTCAGGTTGGTGATATATTGGAGTTCTTTAGCCGGCAGAAAGCTGGCTAGGAGAATTGACAATGACACATCGCATTGAGCGGGTGAACCATCTTATCCGTCAGGAAATTAGTGAATTACTTCAGCGTCAAGTCAAGGACCCAAGACTGGGCCGCTTTGTGTCTGTCACTGAGGTTGTGACCTCACCTGACCTAAAATATGCCAAGGTCTTTGTCAGTTGTCTTTGTAGTGAGGAAGAAAAGAAGGAGATACTGAGCACCCTGGTGGCGGCCTCAGGCTTCCTGCATAATGAACTGACCAAGCGTCTGAGATTGCGCCGTATTCCCGAACTCAACTTTCGCTGGGATAGTTCTATTGAACAGGGGGCTCACATCCTGAAGCTTATAGACCAGATTACCAAATCCGGAGGCCAGAGCTAGTCGTGGACGGCATACTGAATATTAATAAACCCTCAGGCAAGACCTCTTTTGCCATCGTATCCATGATCAAGCGGCTGACCCGAGAGCGGCGGGTTGGTCATGCCGGTACCCTTGACCTGAGAGCCAGCGGCGTCTTACCAGTTTGCTTTGGTCAGGGGACTAGAGTGATTGAGTTTCTAATGGAAGCCGGCAAGGTGTACCGGGCTCAGATTGAACTAGGGGTGGCTACCGATACCCATGATGCCACCGGTAAGATTATCCAGCATGGAGACCCCTCCCAGGTTAGCCGGGAGCAAGTCGAGCAGGCACTCAACTCCTTTCGCGGCTTAATACGGCAGACGCCGCCAATGTATAGCGCCGTTAAGTATCATGGCCAGCGTCTTTATAAGTTAGCCCGGGCCGGTATCACGGTTAACCGGAAGAGTCGGCTAACCAGAATCTATTGCCTGGAGCTCATAGATTTTGAGCCGCCTGTAGCTACAGTAGAAATAGAATGCGGCAAGGGCACCTATATCCGCTCACTGGCTCATGATTTAGGCCAGCTGTTGGGTTGTGGCGCCCACCTAAAGGAGCTAATTCGCCTCAGGTACGGCCCCTTTAATATGACGGATGCAATTGCACTCGGGCAACTTGAGGATGCCACATATTACTGGCAGCGTCTAGTCTATCCTATAGATGTTGTCCTGTCTCATTGGTCGGCTGTGGTCTTAGGTGACAACCAGGGGTGGGTTATAAGGAATGGTGGCTCCGTGGTCATTAAGGATGGTCCGGTTAGCGCTAATTTTGAAGGGCGGTGCCGTGCCTATAGCCAGGATGGCCGCTTTCTGGCTGTATTGTACTTCAATCCCGAAAGCGGCAAGTGGCAACCGGAGAAGGTCTTTGTCCAACCCGACTAACCGGCAGTAGACGATTTCGGCATTCTCAGGCTCTTGACAACCTGCCTACAAAATGGATATAGTTCAATGGTTTTGGCTTTTACTGGAAAGGAGTTTAAAATTGGGTAGTATAAATGTAGCCATAATAGGAGTCGGTAACTGCTGCTCATCGCTGGTACAGGGTGTTAGCTTCTATAAGAAAACGAAAGACGTTGAATTTGTCCCCGGGCTTATGCATGTTAATCTGGGAGGCTATCATATAAGTGACATCAATTTTGTTGCCGCCTTTGATATTGACAAGAACAAGGTGGGCAAGGACCTGGCCAAGGCAATCTTTACGCCACCTAATAACACCTTCAAGTTCTGTGATATACCAGCCACCGGCATCAAAGTTGAGCGGGGCATGACTCACGATGGCCTGGGTAAGTACCTTTCTCAAATAATAGAGAAGGCGCCGGGCCCAACGGCTGATATAGTTAAGATACTGAAGGCTACCAAGACCGATGTGGTCATTAGCTATCTGCCAGTGGGCAGTGAAGAAGCAACCAAGTGGTATGTTGAGCAGGTGCTGGAGGCTGGCTGTGGCTTTATTAACTGCATCCCCGTCTTCATCGCTCGGGAAAAGTACTGGCAGCAGCGCTTTGAGGGTAGAGGGCTACCCATTATTGGTGATGATATAAAGTCTCAGGTCGGTGCTACTATAGTCCACCGGGTGCTGACCAGGTTATTCAGGGACCGTGGCGTTAAACTGGAGCGTACCTACCAGTTAAACTTTGGCGGCAATACCGACTTCCTGAACATGCTGGAGCGAGAGCGCCTGGAATCCAAGAAGATATCAAAGACTAATTCGGTTACCTCTCAGCTTGACTATAAGCTTGACCCAGACGATATTCATGTCGGCCCCAGCGATTATGTTCCCTGGCTCACCGACCGTAAATTTTGTCATATCAAGATGGAGGGGCGCACCTTCGGTGATGTTCCCCTAAACCTGGAATTAAAGCTTGAGGTTTGGGATAGCCCTAACTCAGCCGGGGTGGTTATTGACGCCATAAGGTGCTTAAAGCTGGCTCTGGACAGGGGGTTAAAGGGAGCACTTACAGCTCCATCTGCCTATTTTATGAAGTCACCACCGGTTCAATATACCGATGACGAAGCCCGCAACCTAGTGGAGCAGTTTATTATTGAGTCTGCCAAGGTCGGGGTGGCCAAGCAGCCTGGGCAAGGAGAAGAGTAAGTTCACCCCTGTTAGCAATATCTTAAACAAACTTGCGGTGGGGATTAGGTAGCTACTATGAAGATTGCACTGGTTTCCCCTTATGATTTTGTCCACCCCGGTGGTGTGGTCAACCACATCCTAGCCCTGGATAATCAACTTACCAAAATGGGGCATGAAGTCAGGATTATTGCTCCAGCATCTAGGGCAGCGCCTACCGGTGATGACCGGTTTGTACCCATTGGTAGACCTCGCCCGGTTCCTGTTCGTGGCACTACTATTCGTATTAGCCTATCACTCAGGCTGGCATCCAAGATAAAAGAAGTACTGGCCAAAGAGAATTTTGATGTTATTCACCTGCATGAGCCATTCATGCCCATGCTTTGTACCGCTGTGCTCCGTTTTTCAGATAATGCAGCCAATATAGGCACCTTCCATGCCTGCCATGGCAGCCCCGGCTACAACTTTGGCTGGCCCATCTCCAAAATTATGTTGCACCGCCGGCGGCGCAAGCTTATCGGCAAAATAGCCGTATCCAAGCCGGCGATGGAGTTTGCCAGCAAATATGTTCCTGGGTACTATAATATTATCCCCAACGGCATTGACTTAGAGCACTTTTCTCCAGATGTCGCCCCCATTGACAGGTTCTGTGATGGCAAAATAAATATTCTCTTTGTTGGCCGCCTGGAAAAGCGCAAAGGCTTCGACCACTTGCTCAATGCCTACCAGCAGGTCAAGAAAGAGGTCCCCAATTCTCGGCTTATCGTTGTTGGTCCCGGCACCAGACTACGCAAGAAGTATGAGAAACGGGTCAGGCATAGCCGCCTGGAGGACGTTGTTTTTGTTGGCTATACACCCTATGAAGAGCTCCCCCGTTACTATAAGACGGCCGATGTATTTTGTTCACCGGCTACCGGCCGGGAAAGCTTCGGCATCGTTCTGCTCGAGGCTATGGCCGTTGGTAAACCCATAGTAGCCACCAGTATAGAGGGTTATGCCAGTGTTATAGCCCATGGCAAGGAGGGGCTGCTGGTGCCGCCAAAGGATGATAAGGAGTTGGCTCGGGCTCTAATCTCCCTTATGACTGACGAGTCACTTCGGCAGCAGATGGCGGCCAAGGGAATGATTACGGCACAGGAGTATAACTGGGAAAAGATTGCCCGCAGAGTTTTTGATTACTATGTCAGAATACTTAGCGAGCCTCCGTGGCAGCAACGCTTCCCAAAATATAAGGCTATATCAGCTTCAGCCTAAAATAAGATTGGTCGGGTAGCTTGGCTAGCATTGTTCAGGTAAATATGGTAAATGACAGGTTATTGCAGGTTCGCAAGGCGGCATCCCGTTATTTTACCAACCCGGTAGTGCAGATTCTAGCCAGGACACCGGTAACCCCTAGTGCCATAACCTGGTTTGGTTTTGCCCTGGCTGTTGCTGCTGCGGTACTTATAGCCATGGGGCATCTGCTTATCGCCGGCGTCATGGTGCTTGTTGCCGGATTCTTTGACATGCTGGACGGGGCTCTGGCTCGCCGCACTAATCGGGTTACCCATTTCGGTGCCCTCCTTGACTCTACCCTTGACCGTTTAGCCGAGGGAGGGCTACTGCTTGCCATCTTGTTTCTTTTCGCCCAAGAGGGGTCAACTATCGGGGTTCTGCTTGCTGGCGGCGTCTTGATTGCCTCATTACTTGTCAGTTATATCAGGGCTAGGGCGGAGGCATTGGGGCTTGAGTGTACCGTGGGGCTGTTTACCCGTCCCGAAAGGGTTATCGTGCTGGCGCTGGGCCTTTTGCTGGGCGGGCTGGAGATTGCCCTGTCTATTATAGCCGCCCTTAGCTTGCTTACCGTGGGACAGAGGCTAGTTTATGTGTGGCAACAAACAAAAAATAAGTAGCTCTTAGGGGGAAAGTAGTATGAAGAGCTTAATAAAAGGGAAAATTGTTTCAGTTGATGAGCTTGCAAGGCTATCAACTACTGACGATAGCGAGGGCATTACCTATAGTGATATTGAGAAAATGTTCAATAATGAGGACCTAAAAGAATATAATAGATTATGTCAAAATTTTGTCAACTTGATAGGCAACAAGAACAACATAGAGCAGTGGGATATGTTATTAAACCCGGTTACTGGACTCAACTTAACGAGCATGCTCAATAGAATTGAAGAGTTGAGGAGCAAATATAATTTGCCTGGCACATTCCATAGAATGTGGAGAGCAAAACCATTAAGTAACGGTAAATTTGAATACGATGAGGTCTCGTGGTAAGAACAGATTCTTTCCACATCAAAAATCACCGACTACTAGGTAGCTTTTAGGAGAAAAGATGCCAGTTATTGCCATTGTTGGCGCCCAGTGGGGGGATGAAGGCAAGGGTAAGGTGGTTGACCAGCTGGCTGAGGAAGCCCGGATGGTTGTCCGCTTTTCTGGAGGTGATAATGCTGGCCATAC
>JABUBP010000210.1_pt1 | contig 14867 bp, 12 predicted proteins | sample 7240331 | NCBI WGS metagenome assembly JABUBP01 (sample SAMN07256347, study PRJNA390944) | subsurface metagenome | isolation source: Methane hydrate marine sediment | place: Pacific Ocean: Eastern North Pacific, ODP site 1244 | collected 2002 | reverse complement strand
TCCCTTGACCAGATTGGTCCCTTAACCCAGGATGTTACCGACTGTGCTCTGGTGTTAAATGCCATCGCTGACTATGACAGTAGAGACTCCACATCAGTCCCCTACCCTACCCCCGACTACACCCGATGCCTTAATACTGACCTCAACGGGCTTCGCATCGGTGTCCCCAAAGAGTATTTTGTTGAGGGAATGCAAACTGAGGTGGAAATAGCTATACGAACCGCCATCAATAAGCTTGAGGAGTTGGGGGCAAGGGTAGAATGGGAAGTATCACTGCCCCATACTCCCTATGCCCTGGCAGTATACTACATTATTGCCCCCTCGGAGGCTTCAGCTAACCTAGCTCGCTACGATGGAGTAAAGTATGGCTTCTCCTATCAAGATGCCGACAGTATGTGGGAGGCGATGGAAAAGACGCGCCAGTATGGTTTTGGCTCTGAGGTAAAAAGACGCATCATGCTGGGAACCTACGCCCTATCAGCCGGTTATTACGATGCCTACTACCTCAAGGCTCAAAAAGTTCGCACTTTAATAAGGCAAGAATTTGACCAAGCTTTTGAGAAATTTGATGCCCTGGTAACCCCAACCTCCCCTACCGTCCCCTTTAAGATTGGTGAGAAGGCGGATGACCCGCTCCAGATGTATCTATCTGATGTCTGCACCCTACCGATAAATATTGCCGGACTGCCGGCTATTTCTATTCCGGCCGGCTTTGCCGATGGGCTGCCCATCGGCATGCAGATTATCGGCAAGCCCTTTGCCGAGGAAACCATCTTAAAAATTGCCTATGCCTACCAGCAGGCGACAGAGTGGCATAAGAAAAAGCCTGAAATTTAAAGTGAGTTAAAACAATGCCGAAGTGCATTTTCTGCAGATCGACAACAGGCCCATTCACCACTCGTGAGCATGTTTTGCCGGAATCGCTCGGAGGGGGAAATTGGGCAATCCTGCCTGACGGTCTATTATGCGATGAGTGCCAAAACCGCTTCGGCTCATCAATTGAACAACAAGCACTAATAGATTATCCCTTTTCTTTCTTTCGGGTTTTCTTGGGTATCCCTACAAAAAAGGGTAAGCCTCCATGGTTTGATTCGTGGGAAGGAATTATTAAGGCATCTCTACAGCCCGGAACTTTTGGTTACGAACCATCAGGGCATTTCAAGAATGCATTTGAAAAAGGACGTAAGTCGCAGATACGTATCTTGGCTCATCCTTTGAAACCCCAGATGGTCTGCCGTTTTCTCCTAAAAATGGGACTTGAGGTTGTAGCTGCGGACAATCCCAAAGAGGTGTTTGATGAAAAGTTTGACAAGGCACGGAACTTTGCACTTTGGGGTGAAAAGGAACAGGACTGGTGGTATCTACAGTATGAAGATTACTCTACTGCCCCCTATTACATAACCCATGGATTGACTATTCAGGAATGGGCGAATAACGTAAAGTTGGAAACAGTAATGATCGAAGATGATGCTGAGGTATTTCATTTAAAACTCATATACATAAACTTTATCACGCCGCTTGAGCCACGAATACAGCCACCACCAAAAGATAGCTTACCTGAACCTGAATATCGTCTTTTTATTGTATAATGTGAAAGAACAGAGTATGTCTATTTGAATGTATCAATATAAAGTTTCGCCCCTCCCTTATCAAAGGGAGGGGGATAAAGGGGAGGGTTACCTAATAAAAACTAAAGGAGATGGGGTTGAATAACCCTAAAGTAAATTGCTATTCAGGGCATACCTATGCCGAAAGACCAAAGTCTTTCCTGTGGGAAGATATAGAATATGAGGTGGAGGAAATAGAAAGAACGTGGCAGGAGCCAGGGGAGAAACACTTCCAAGTCAGAACCAAAGAAAACAAACTGTTCCAACTCTGCTATAATGAGGTAGAAAAAGAGTGGTCGCTAATTGAGCTAGTGGGAGGTTAAAATGATAAAGGAGATTCTCAAAATACTGGAAGATGATGCCCGAACTACCACTAAACAAATATCAACTATGACCGACACCCCCAGCGCTGAAGTAACCAAGGCTATTAAGCAAGCCGAGAAAGACCGAATCATCCTGAAGTACAAAACTGTAATTAACTGGGACAAGGTGGAGGATGAACAAGTATGGGCTTTGATTGGAGTTAAGCTTACCCCTCAAAAAGATGTCGGCTTCGACTCTATTGCTGAGCGCATCTACCGCTTCCCCCAGGCTCGCACCGTTTATCTAGTCTCAGGAACTTATGACCTGATTGTTCTAGTAGTGTGCAAAACCTCACATGAGGTTGCTGATTTTGTATCACAGAAGCTTGCCCCTATTGAAGGGGTCCAGGAAACAGTTACCCAATTTCTACTTAAGCGATACAAGGAGGATGGTGAGATTATAGAGGGGAAGGAAGAGGTTAAGCGACAGCCAGTAATACTCTAGGCAAGCTCTCTGCCGCTCTATGTTACCTAATCAGGAGATGTTATGTCAAGTAATCCCAAGGGTCAGCGCAGGAAATATCATATCTCACAGCGAGTAAACCAAATATCCTCTTCAGGGATACGGAGGTTCTTCGACCTGCTAGCTTCTATTGAAGGAGTAATCTCGCTAGGGGTTGGTGAGCCTGATTTTGCTACCCCATGGCATATTTGTGAGGAAGCCATCAGCTCACTGGGAAAAGGCTATACCATGTATACCTCAAATCTAGGGATACCTGAGCTGCGTCAGGAGCTGTCACGATACCTGAAGGATAACTATAGCCTTGAATATAACCCCGATAGTGAGCTTCTGATTACGGTCGGTGTTAGCGAGGCGTTAGACCTGGCAATGAGAGCCCTTCTTAACCCCAGGGATGAGGTTATTATGCCCGACCCTTGCTATGTATCCTACAATCCCTGTGTCATTCTGGCTGGGGGCACACCAATTATGGTACCTGCCAACCAGGAAAATAACTTTGGGATTAGTGCTGCCGATATTGAGGCAAGAGTTACCAGTCAAACTAAGGCAATTCTTATCGGTTACCCAGCCAACCCTACCGGAGCGGTGATGACCAGAGACAAACTGGCACAAATAGCGGAGGTAGCCCGGCGTCACCAGCTATTAGTAATCTCTGATGAAATTTATGCCAAGCTAGTCTACGGTGTGGAGCATACCTGCTTTGCCACATTACCTGAGATGAAGGAGAGCACTATTCTTCTGGGTGGATTCTCCAAAACTTATGCTATGACCGGCTGGCGCATCGGTTACGCGGCAGCTCCCAGAGCGATTATTGCTGCCATGGTTAAGATTCACCAGTATACTATAATGTGCGCTCCAACAATGGCACAGGTAGCCGCCATTGAGGCATTAAAATCAGGCGAGGACAGTGCAGTTGGGATGGTCGAGGAATATAATAGGCGACGATTAATCATAGTCAAGGGACTAAATGATATTGGTCTCCCCTGTTTTGAGCCTAAAGGAGCATTTTATGCCTTCCCATCAATAAAGAGCACCGGCATGACCTCAGAGGAATTTGCTGAAAGGCTCCTCATTGAAGAAAAGGTGGCAGTTGTCCCTGGCTCAGCCTTTGGACAGTGCGGTGAGGGATATGTCCGTTGCTGCTATGCTACCTCATTAGCCGACATTGAGGAAGCACTATCCAGAATGAAGCGATTCGTGGCTAGACATCAAACGGTTTAACCCTATTGATTTCCGCCGTCTACTAAATAAGCCCCATCTTTAGCTTAACCTCTCTCAGTGTCTCCCTGGCAATAACCTGAGCTCGCTGAGCGCCGTCAGTGAGAACATTAGTTATATATTTAGGTCTAGCCGCCAAAGTAGCCCGCCGCTCCCGGAAAGGTTTAAGAGTAGAATTAATCTCCCGCGCCAGGAGCATCTTACAATCAACACAGCCGATTTTAGCCGAACGGCATTGCTCAGCTATATCGTCTAACTGGAGCGGATTAAAATATCTCTGAAGCCGATAAATATTACATATCTCCGGGTGTCCTGGGTCATCACGGTACCGGCGAGCCGGGTCAGTAACCGCCGTCATTACCCGCTCTATTGTTGCCTCATCCGAGAGGGCTATTTCAATATCGTTGCCCACCTGCTTACTCATCTTCTCTTTACCGTCTAGCCCCAGTATTGATGGAAATGAGGTGAGCTTGGCCTCAGGCTCAGGGAAGGTATTGCCAAACAGATTGTTAAAGCGGCGGGCAATCTCCCTGGCCAACTCTAAATGAGGCAACTGGTCTTCACCAACTGGTACAACCTCAGCTTTATAAAGCACAATATCAGCAGTCATTAGAACTGGATAACCTACCAGCCCATAATTCACATTGTGTGGCTGAAGCTTTACCTTCTCTTTGAAGGTAGGTACCCGCAGCAACCAACTCAGTGGAGTAACCATACTGAGTAGAGTATGTAACTGCATCACCTCAGGGACATGAGATTGGACAAAAAGAATGCTTTTCTGAGGGTCCAGACCAGCCGCCAGCCAATCGAGCATCATCTCATGGATATTCTTTTGCAACCCACCGGTGTCCTCTAATGAGGTCAAAGCGTGGACATCAACTATACAATAGACACAAGCATACTCTCCCTGAAGGCTTACATAGTTTTGTATAGCTCCCAGGTAGTTTCCCAGATGCTGCTTACCTGTGGGGCGAGCCCCAGAAAAGACACGACGCTTCATTTAAGCCTCCTCAATCAGAGAATAAAACAACCAACTTGGATTAAAGCTTTGTGGTAAGCTTGGCAAGTTATTCCCTCTCTCACATTCTCTCTGGTGCCGTCATTCCCATAAGGTGAAGGGTTTTAGCCAGAACAATCTTAGCTGCCCGAACTAACCTGAGACGAGCTTTAGTTAATACCTCATCCTCAGAAACAACGCGGCACTGCTTATAAAAACTATGGAACACAGTAGCTAAGTCCTGAGCATAATAGGTAAGATGGTGAGGTTCCAGGGTATGGGCTACTATCTCAACTATCTCTGGCAAAAGTAGCATCTTGCGTATTAAAGTCAACTCAGGCTCGCTAGTCAGCAAGGAGACATCCCCATCCCTGTAATCAATCCCTCTCTGCTGAGCTAGGCGAAGGATACTGGCAATACGAGCATGGGCATACTGGACATAGTAGACAGGGTTGTCCGTCGATTCCTTTTTGGCTAATTCCAAATCAAAGTCCATCTGGCTATCAGCCGAGCGAGATAAGAAGAAGAAGCGACAGGCATCAACACCTACCTCGTCCACTACCTCACGCAGGGTAATAATGTCACCGCTGCGCTTGGAAATACGAACCAGCTCATCACCGCGGCGCAGGGTAACCATCTGAGAGATTATTACCTCAAGCCGCTCAGGACTAATACCCAGGGCACCAACTACTGCTTTCATTCTAGATATATGACCCTGGTGGTCAGCTCCCCAGATATTAATTACCTTGTCAAACTTACGCTCCAAAAACTTGTTATAATGATAAGCAATATCAGTAGCAAAATAGGTCGGTGAACCATCGCCCCGCACCACCACATTATCTTTATCCTCACCAAGAGCAGTAGATACAAACCAGGTAGCGTTCTCCTTTTCAGCTATATAGCCTCCCTGACGCAGGAGCGACATCACCGTCTGGTATTGCCCGTTATCATAAAGGCTCTGCTCACTGAACCAGACATCAAAGCTCACCCCTAATAACTCAAGGTCGCTCTTAATCAGCCTTATCATCTTCTCCAAACCGAGCCGCCCCAATTGTAGGATTTTCTCTGATTCCCGTGGAGGCAGAAAATCCTCTCCCCTTTCAGCAACAATCTCCTCAGCCAGGTCAACCATATAGCCACCGAGGTAACCACCGGAGGGCATCTCAGCATCAATACCCAAACACTGTTGATAGCGAGCATAGAGTGAGCGATAAAAGGCACCTACCTGGCTGCCGGCATCATTAATATAGTATTCCTTCTCCACCCTATAGCCAGCAGCGGTAAGGACATTGGCTAAGGTGCTACCCAAAATAGCCCCACGACCATGCCCAACATGAAGCGGGCCGGTGGGGTTGACACTAACAAATTCTATCTGCACCCGGCTGCCCTGTCCCAGGTCAATATCACCATAGGAATCATCAGCCGTTAGTATTGAATCCACCTGCTGAGTCAACCAATCATCTTTAAGCTTGAAGTTGATAAACCCCGGTGGTGCCACAGCAATAGTGTCAATCTCACTACTGGGAACTATAAGCCCTACCATATCATTAGCGATAGTTAACGGGCTAATTCCAATCGTCCGGGCTAATTTCAAGGGAAAACTTGAGGCATAATCGCCATGTTCCGGGTTCTGGGGGCGCTCTATAGTAACCTCAGGTAAGGTGACCGAAGGTAGTTTACCCAATTGCTGTGCCTTGGTTGCCGCCCGTGTCAGCAGCTCTATAAGCTTTTGCCTAAGCATCAATATCCCTGTCTCAATCTCCTATACGCCCAAATTATAGCACAAAGCTAGTTAAGAATGATAACCTTGGCTTCCACCTATTCCCGAGTAATGGGAAAAGCCGAGCTACGAGTTATCTAGCTCAACTCAGTATCTTTTGGCCAGACTCGGGCTAGCTCCTTGGCAAGAAGGTGATGCTCAGGTCTCCCTAAGCTGGGGTCTGTTTGAAAGAGTCTTATCGCTTCACTGCGGGCTAGCTCAAGTAGAGCTATATCAGAAAGCTTAGCCATGCGGAGGTCAGGCAAGCCACTTTGGCGAGTGCCGAAGAATTCTCCCGGACCTCGTAATTTCAGATCCTCTTCAGCCAACTGAAAACCATCCTGAATCTTCTCTATCAAGTCCAGACGCTCCCGGCCTATCTCTGAAGGATTCTGGGCCAGCAGCATACAGTAGCTCTGCTCCTGACCTCGCCCTACCCTACCCCGAAACTGGTGCAACTGCGACAGCCCAAATCGGTCAGCGCTCTCTACCAGCATTACGGTAGCATTAGGCACATCTATGCCAACCTCTACTACCGGCGTTGAAACCAGAATGTCCAGCTCTCCAGAGCGAAAGCGGCGCATCACCTTATCCTTTTCATCAGCCGACATACGCCCATGAAGCAAACCCAATCGCAGTTCGGGGAAGACCTCTTGAGATAGTCGCTGATATTCAGCCACTGCCGCCCTAGCCTGAATAACCTCTGACTCCTCAACAAGGGGGCAGATAATAAAGGCCTGACGACTGCTAGCTACCTGACGGCGGATAAAGGCATAAGCACTCTCCCTCTGTCCCGGTTTAAGCCACTTTGTCTTCACTACCTGTCTTCCCGGGGGAAGCTGGTCTATAACCGACAGGTCAAGGTCTCCATACAAGGTCAAGGCGAGGGTTCGTGGAATAGGCGTAGCCGTCATTACCAAGACATGAGGACTAAACCCCTTCTGCCGTAATGCTGAACGCTGGGTAACCCCAAATCGGTGTTGCTCATCCACCACAGCTAACCCCAGTTGGCTGAACTCTACCCCCTTCTGAATAAGAGCATGGGTTCCGATAATAATATCTATCTCTCCGCTGGCGATACGCTGCTGGAGTTCTTGCTTCCTGACCTGATTAATATCGCCAATAAGCAGTGCCACAGTAAGCGGATGGGATAAAACCCCGGAGTAACTACACAGGTAGCCCTCCCCCTCTTCCTGATGCCCTACCCTAGATAATAGCTGCCCGATAGTAGCAAAATGCTGCTCAGCCAGGATTTCCGTAGGTGCCATAAAAGCCCCCTGATAGCCATTAGCCGCCGCCATAAGCAAGGCTGCCATAGCTACTACTGTCTTGCCACTGCCTACCTCTCCTTGCAACAATCGGGACATCGGTTGCGATTTCCCCAAATCAGTTAGTAGCTCCTTGAGTACCTTCTGTTGAGCGGCGGTTAGCTCAAAGGGTAAAGACTTTAGAAAGGTTTCTAGCACCGATGCCTTAACACTAAAAGGGCTACCCGACTGGCCCTCTTGCCAGTCGCGCTTTTTACTGAGCACACCCAGCTGGAGGATAAAGAGTTCATCAAAAGCCAGGCGAACCCTGGCTTGAGCCTTTATTGTTTCATCTTCTGGATAATGAGCCTGACTTATAGCCTGGGGTAACTCCAGCAGGTTACACCGCTCTTTCAACCCTGGTGGCAAAAAATCTTCCACCTGCCATGCCCACTGGTCTATAACCCCTTTCATCAGTTTTCTCACCTGGCGAGGACGCAATCCCTGAGTAAGAGGATAAAGAGGAACCAGGCGCCCGGTATGAATCAATTCTCTGTCCTCCACCAGTTCCCACTCTGGAGATTCAAACACATGCCGCCCGTTAAACAGACTTACTCGACCGCTGACTACTATCCGCATATTAGTAGCCAGCTTTTTAGCCAGGTAGGGGTTATTAAACCACACTATTCTGACATTGCCCGTTTCATCGCCGACAATAGCCTCAGTGCTCCGCCGACCACCCAGCCTGGTCTCCTGAGCCTGCCACACATTAGCAATAATAGTCTCCTCCTCCCCCTCAGTAAGCTGTGAGATAGATTTCCTCTGGCTATAGTCAAGGTGACGGTGGGGGAAGAAATAAAGCAAGTCCCGCACTGTCTTCACCCCTAACTTACTGAACTTAGTCGCCAGGCTTGAACTAATGCCTTTAATAACAGTAATGGGCAAATCGATGGATTGATTAACCACCGCCCTCTGCACTCTTGACCTTGAAGATGGCTTGTTAGCTACCGGAGTCAGTTTAGCTTTACCCCCTTCCACTTCCCTGAGTTCCTCTTCAGCTAAAAAATCAAGCACAGCCTTTACCCATTCTTTACGCTGCTGTTTAGTCAACGAGGCATAGCCGGGGTTAACTAGATGAAGTTTATGAAAGCGGTTTACAAGTTGAGGGTCAGTTATCGACTCCACTGCCTGGCCTGCCCAATTTTTAAGGAACTTATCCAGACCGCCGAATACTGCCGAATCAACATAACCCTTTCTATGCTCAAGCTCAAGAACCTTACGCAGAGACTCAACATTTATTGACAAGACCTTGCCTCCGTAGCCTAGCTCATCTGAGGATACCAAACCCTTGAAAAACAGCGATACTAACTATAAGACCCAGCAGAAAACCTGTGGTCAATTGCAGAGGAGTATGCTCACCGAGATAAAACCTTGACGCCCCCAGCAGTAAAATAAAGGGTATCACAACCAGCGAGGGAAGGCCAAAGATGATAGTTAGAGGAACCACCGCGCTGGTAAAAAGGGCCAGGTGGAAGCTCGCTCGATAGACCCTATTGACCAGAGCAACCAGGAGCGCTGCTGCCGCTACCCCAACTAAGGTAGCAATAATGTTAGAGGGGTAGCTTAGGAAATACAGTATGGTGGCACTGGGTATGCCAAAGATACATGCTAAAATCGCCATCTCAGTAGGCTGTTCGCGGAAAAAGGAGCGTAAGCTCACTTGAGCTCCGGTAGTGCGAACAATGACGACGACTCTTGCCTGCATATATATTAGTGGGAAAAGGTAAGCTGACAGCAAAGCGACTATCGTCCATTTAGCCCAGATTCCCAGACTGGGACTCTGCTGATAGGCAATTATTGTCACCACCAGAGATAAAACCACATAGGGATGAAGTATATTTGATATTATTTTGGCTATGTCTCTAGCAATTTTAACTGCCACAAGAAAAACACTCTCTTGCCTTGGTTTAATAGCTATTCTTTATCGCCCAATATAGCTACCAATAGGAGACCGGGACCGGTATGCGTGCCAATCACCGGGGTCGTCTTTGACCGGTAGATACGCTCCTTGGGAAATTTAGAATCAAGGCGCTCGACTAGCAGCTCGGCATCATCAGGACAAGCAGCATCCTCTACAACCATCTCCTCAATATGGGAATAGCTCACAGCAAAGTCATATAAACGCTCTATTGCCTTAGCCCGAGAGCGTGTTCTACCCGCCGGCTCAACCACGCCACCTTTTAGAGTGATAATTGGGTTTATATTAAGCATTGAGCCCAGAAAAGCCTGCGCCTTACCGATGCGCCCACCTCTTTTGAGGTATTCCAGCGTATCAAAAGCGGCACGCATATCTACACGAGGAATAGTCTTTTGGGTTACATCTATCACCTCACCGAGGCTAGCCCCAGCTTGAGCTGCCTTAGCGGCAGCAATAACCACCAGCCCTTCCGCCGCCGCACCAAATTGAGAATCAATTACTTCTACCCGGCATTTCCGCTTCATTAACCCTATACTTTGCAATGCCACTTCATAAGTACCGCTGAGCTTGGCACTAACAATGATGGCAAGAATTTCATCCGTCTCTTCAGCCAGCTTATCGTATATTTCAGCGAAGGCCCCGGGCGAGGGTACCGAAGTAACCGGTAGCGTTTCGCTGTGTATTAGTCTGTCGTAGAACTGCTCAGCCGTCAGGTCAACGCCATCACGATAGACCTCAGTGCCAAAGCGAACGTGCAGTGGAACTATTGTGATTCCTAGCTCATTAACCACCTGAGCTGGCAAGTCAGCGACGCTATCAGTAACAACCTTAGCTGTCATTAACTATTTCTTTTCTGCCTCCAGAATAGATACCGCCATGGCACCAGGCCCGGCATATGTTCCCACCACCGGGCTGATTGTTGACCTGTAGATGCGTTCTTTAGGGAATACCGAGCTGAGGCGCTCAACCAGCCTATCGGCGTCATCAGGGGTAGTAGCATGCTCCACAGCCAACTCCTCAATATGGGGAAAGCCAGCTACAAAGTTGTACAGATAATCCATACCGGCCGCTTGAGACCGCAACCTGGTTAGAGGCGACATCTCGCCATCCTTCACAGTAAGTATTGGCTTTATTGACAACATTGCCCCCAGCAGCCCCTGTGCCTTACCGATGCGACCCCCCTTGGCTAGATATTTAAGGGTGTCAAAATAGGCAATAAGATGTGACCGAGGCATAGCCCTATGCACCAAATCAGCCACCTCATCCAGGTTGGCTCCAGCCTGGGCTGCCTTAGCCACAGCAATAACTATTAGCCCCAGACCCATCGCCACTGTTAGCGAGTCAATCACTTCAATACGGCACTCCTTCTCCACCAAACTCCTAGCATTCAGCGCTGATTCATAGGTGCCGCTGAGCTTACTGGACAGAGTGATAACTAGAATTTCATCAGTTTCCTCAGCCAGATTATTATAGACATTGACGAAATCACCGGGAGGAGGCTGCGTGGTAGTAGGCCAAGTAGCATCGTGAGTCAATTTATAGTAAAATTCATCCGTAGTCATCGTAATCCGGTCAAGAAAGGATTCCTTACCAAAAGATACCGTTAGGGGCACCACTGTAATCCCCAGCCCCTGGGCAATGTCACTGGTGATATCAGACAGACTATCAGTTACAATTTTGACCATTAAAGTCCTCCTTATTATTCTATAGCAACGATATAATTATAGTGAGGCTGCCCACCCCGAACTACCTCAATTTGAAGTTGAGGATGCTGCTCACGGATAGTAGCACTAACCTGCTCAGCCTCAGTCGGCTCGGTATCAGCCCCATAGTAAATGGTAATTACCTCAGCTTCGCTTAAATTTAGCTTAGCCAGCATCTTATTAAGGACTTCAGTAGTATCACTCCCTGCCGCTAGCAAATCCCCGTCCAGCAGGCCAATAGCTTGTTTCTTTTTAATGTTCAGCCCACCTAGCTGAGTTGAGCGTACCGCTCTAGTAATTTCAATCGTCTTTGCCGCTGATTTTGCCTTATTCATAATCTGAGCGTTTGTTTCAAAGTCCGCCTCATAGTCAAAGGCTAAAAGAGCAGCTACCCCCTGTGGGATTGTTTTTGTAGGGACTACCTTAACACTCTTATCAGTCAAGGATTGAACCTGCTCAGCGGTAAGCACTATATTTTTGTTATTAGGTAGAATAATAACCTTATCTGAAGCTACCAACTCAATAGCCTGGAGCAAATCTTTGGTGCTTGGATTCATTGTCTGCCCACCAGGGACAATAGCTGTCACCCCCAGGCTGGTAAAAACATCGGTAAGCCCATCTCCAGAGACCACAGCAATAATAGCCATGTCAATCGCTGGCATCCTCTCTTTCTGCATCTCCAAGAAGTCCTGGTGCTGCTCATCCATATTTCTAATTGATACCTGATGCATAGTGCCTAAAGAGGCAGCATAATGGATAACATTACCCGGGTCTAAAGTATGGATATGAGCCCTAACTGTAGACTCACCGCCAACTACAATTAGAGACTGCCCTTTCTTCTCCAGCCTGGTTCTAATCTTATCCGGGTCAAGCCCCTCCCCTTTAAGCAAAAACTCAGTGCAATATCCAAAGGGCACCTCCTCAGCGGCTAGCATTTGTGGTGACCTGGCAGCTAGAGGTATATTACTAGCAATCATCTGAGGCTTGCGGAACTGCATCTGCTCTGCCTCACCTCTAAGGTAGCGAAGGGCACCTTCCAGAATGGTATATAGACCCTGCCCCCCGGCATCCACCACCCCAGCCTCCCTCAACACAGGAAGAAGGCTGGGGGTATTAGCCACCGACTCATTGGCAGCACTAACTGTAGCCTCCACTACCGATATTAGGTCATTTTTGCCACTAGCAGCCTGCGTCTGAGCAGCCGATGAGGCTTCCCTAACTACAGTAAGAATAGTCCCCTCCACAGGATTGCTCATCCCTTTATAAGCCATCGTTGATGCCTGTAATAAAGCATCAGCCAGTTCACTGCCGGTAAACGATTCCTTACCTGACAAACCTTGCGCCAGACCATGCCAAATCTGCGACAGGATTACCCCACTATTACCTCGAGCTCCCATCAGTGCTCCACTAGCCATAGCTTGAGCCACTGCTGAAGCACTCCGGTCAGGAGCCCGATAGGCTTCCTCCATACTGGAGCGCATAGTAAGCAGCATGTTGATTCCGGTATCACCATCAGGCACTGGGAAGACATTCAGAGCATCAATGTCTGAAGCACTTTTCTCTAACCAGGTAGTAGCCGCGGCAAACATTTCCCTTAAATCTTGCCCACCGATAGTATCAACTTGCCTCATCTTACCCCCTCCTTGCCAGACTTGCCTGACTATGATATATTATGGTGGTATTTTATACCAAATTTATTTGATAGTCAAAGGAGAAGATATATTACCTATGAAATGTGATTTATGTGGGAAATCACCTCAGTTCGGTCACAATGTGAGCCACTCTAAACGTCGAACTAACCGTCGCTGGATGCCTAATATCCACCCGGCTACTATCATTATAGATGGTCAGCCAAAACGACTTAACCTGTGCACCAGATGCTTACGCAGTCAGCACAAGATAGCCAAAAAACTGCCCGCTAGCTCAAGCTAGCCCGTATCTTTGCCAGAGCTTCCTTCACCGTTTGTCCTGAATGAAACACTGCCGACCCAGCCACCAATACCCTGGCTCCTACCCTTACCACCTTGGGAGCAATTTCAGCATTGATACCACCATCCACCTCCAGCTCAGCAGCCAAACCCCTTCTGTCCAACTCAGCACGCAAATGGGCTATCTTATCCAGTGTAGCCTCAATAAAAGTCTGTCCGCCAAAACCGGGGTTGACTGTCATGACCAAGACTAAATCAAGGGGGGGGAGAATGTCCGTGAGCGAGTCTATGGGTGTGCCTGGGTTGAGGGAAACACCTGCCTTAACCCCTGATTTTTTAATTGTCTGCACTACTTGGTGAATATGGGAGCAGGCTTCTATATGAACAGTAATAATGTCTGCCCCGGCATCAGCAAATTGATTAATCTGGCGCTCCGGCGCCTCAATCATAAGGTGGACATCCAAGGGAAGGTTAGTCCAACGACGAATAGCAGCTACTACCGGAGCACCGATGGTTATTTGAGGCACAAAATGCCCATCCATAACATCTATATGAATATAGTCAGCACCGGCTTTAGTAGCTTCAGCTACCTGCTCACCAAGACGACTGAAATCAGCCGATAGGATAGACGGGGCAAGCTTGATTTTAGGACTTTCCACGTTCAAAGCCCCCAATCATTTTTTTGGCGGTGGCTAACGCCCGCTCCACCTGCCTCGGGGCAGTACCACCAATAACATCCCTAGCTGCAATAGACGACTCTACTGTAATTGAGTAAACATCCTCTCCAAATAGGGGAGAAAAACCCTTATACTCAGTAAGGCTAAGTTCGCTAAACGATTTACCCTTTTCCATAGCATAGCTCACTAACCTGGCTACTATATCGTGGGCGGTACGGAAAGGCTCTCCCCTATTGACCAGATAGTCAGCTAAGTCGGTGGCTAGAATATAGCCTCGCTTAACTGCCTGCTCAGTATTTTCAGCCTTAACCCCCAGGGTCCCAATCATGCCAGTAAATACCCCTAAGGTAGATAATAGCGTATCTACAGTGTCAAACAAACCCTCTTTATCCTCCTGCATATCCCTATTGTAGGACAGGGGTAGAGCTTTCATAGTCACCAGCAGAGCCATAAGTTTGCCATAGACTCGTCCTGTCTTACCCCGAACCAGCTCAGCAACATCGGGGTTCTTCTTCTGGGGCATAATACTGCTGCCGGTAGCATAAGCCTCATCAAGCTCAACGAAATTGAACTCGGCTGAAGACCACAGAATAATCTCCTCAGCCAACCGGGAAAGGTGCATCATACACAGACTAGCCACCGCTTCATATTCCACGACAAAGTCTCTATCGGAGACAGCATCAATGCTATTTTGACTTATCTGGCCAAAGCCTAGCTCATGAGCTAAGAAATCCCTATCAATATTATAGGCTACGCCAGCTATAGCTCCGCTGCCTAAGGGCATGACATCGGTTCGCTTTAGGCAATCACTAAATCGGTCAGTATCCCGCTGGAGCATCTCAAAATAGGCTAAAAGGTGATGAGCCAGTAGCACCGGCTGTGCCGGCTGCAAATGGGTGTATCCCGGCATAACCACACCCTTATTGGCTTC